>Ga0181520_10006115_pt1 | contig 18669 bp, 12 predicted proteins | sample PEATcosm2014_Bin_29_FD_132451 | JGI IMG/M metagenome (GOLD analysis project Ga0181520, IMG submission 132451) | Peatland microbial communities from MTU Mesocosm Facility, Houghton, MI, USA - PEATcosm2014_Bin02_30_metaG | ecosystem: Environmental > Terrestrial > Soil > Wetlands > Peat | place...
CGTCCAGTCCGATATAATGCACGGTGGGCCTCCTGATGAGATGAACTGTTGCGAGTGGTCTCTCGCATACCTACGAGAACAACATTCATCTCTCAGGAGCGCCCGACTTCCCAGACTACCACAAGAACACTAAACGACTAGCCCGCCGGCTTTCCGAACCCGCACTGCCGTCTTGTGATTTTGTGTCTTCGTGGTCGAAATCGTCGGCCCGTCCCCTGATGCTGTGCGCGTTCACGCGGAGCGAACCTGGAGTATCGTCACGAACGGAGCCTGACGGCAGGAAACCGTCGCCGCCTGCCCCCTCACATCTTCACCCTCCGATAGAAGCTCGCCTTCGCGTACTCCGCTGCTACCACATACAGGGCCACAATCGCCAACATCAGCAGGATCCAGGACACCGGCAAGACCGCGAAGCCGAAGAACGCGCCCAGCGGCGTGAACGGCAGTGCGATCACCACCAGCACGCACGCCAGGGTCGCCAGCAGAAGCGGCCGGCTGGGCATACTCCGGAACACCGTTCGTCGAGTGCGGATGACCAGCACGACGAGCGCCGCCGAAGCGACCGATTCGAGGAACCAGCCGCTGCGGAATTGATCCGGCGTGGCGTGCAACAGAAGCAACAGCACGCCGAAGGTCACGTAGTCGAACACCGAGCTGAGGATTCCGAACACGATCATGAAGTTGCGGATGAAGTGGATGTCCCAGCGGCGAGGCTTGTCGACCATCTCGACATCGACGCTGTCCGTCGCGATGGTCATCTCGGGGAAGTCGGTCAACAGGTTGGTGAGCAGAATCTGCTTCGGGAGCAGTGGCAGGAACGGCAGGAAGAGCGAGGCGCCGGCCATGCTGAACATGTTGCCGAAGTTGGCGCTGGTGGCCATGAACACGTACTTGAGCGTGTTGGCGAAGGTCATGCGCCCGGCTTTCACGCCCTCGATGAGCACCTCCAGCCCGTGTTCGAGGAGCACGATCTGGGCCGCGTCCTTGGCGACATCCACCGCGCTTTCCACGGAGATGCCCACGTCGGCGGCGTGGAGCGCCGAAGCGTCATTGATCCCGTCCCCCATGTAGCCGACGATGTGCCCGCTGCGACGCAGCGCCAGGATGATGCGTTCCTTCTGGTTCGGCTCGACCTCGGCGAACACGTCTACCTTGTCCGCCTGGTGCCAGAGGGCCTCGTCGCTCATCTTGCGCAAGTCGGCCCCGGAGAGCACCCGCGCGTTCGGAAGGCCGACTTGCTGGCTGACCGCGGCCGCGACCAGCGGGTTATCGCCGGTGATGACCTTGAGCTGGATGCCCAGGCGGTTCAGTTCACCGACCGTTGCGGCGATGTTCTCCTTGGGCGGGTCGAAGAACACCAACAGCCCCAGCAGTGTCATATCCGTCTCGTCGGTCTTCGCGATCCGCGGTTGGTCGCCGAGGTCCCTGTAGGCGATCCCCAGCACTCGGCAGCCCTCGGCGCTAAGCTGCTCGAAGCGCTTCTGGACCTGGTCGCGGATGCCGTCGAACTCCACCACCGTTCCCGGCGCGGTCTCGGCGTGAGAGCACACCTCCAGGACCGGCGCCAGCGCCCCCTTGGTGATGAGGATGTGCTTGTCGCCCTCGGATACCAGGATGCTCAGCCGCTTGCGCAGGAAGTCGTAGGGCACCTCGCCGAGCTTGCTGTACGCCGAGGCGTCGACCGGCTTGAAGGTGCGAATCGCCTCGTCGATGGGGTTTGAGAACCCGGTCTCGAAGGTGGAGTTCAGGTAGGCGTAGGACAGCACCCGGTCGCTGTCGGCGCCGTTGAGGTCGAGCGCCGACCGCAGCTTCACCGAGCCCTCAGTCAGCGTGCCGGTCTTGTCCGAGCACAGGATGTCCATGCTCCCGAAGTTCTCAATCGACACCAGCCGCTTGACGATGACCTTTTTCTCGGCCATCTTACGCGCGCCGTGGGCGAGGTTGATCGTGATGATCGCCGGCAGAAGCTGCGGCGTCAGGCCCACCGCAATGGCCAGGGCGAACATGAACGAGTCCAGTACCTCGACATCGTGCTTCAGGAGGGCGTTGGCCGCGAAGATGCCCAGGACCATGACCAGCGTGACTTCCATGAGCAGCGCCCCGAAGCGCCGCACTCCGTGCTCGAACTCGGTCTCCGGCAGCTTGTGCGCCAGCCGCTCCGAGACCTTGCCGAACTCGGTGGTCAGCCCTGTGGCGACCACGACTGCCTGGGCGGTCCCACTGATGGCGTGGGTGCCCATGAACAGCGTGTTCGTGCGCTTGCTCAGCGGCGTATCAGCGCCGAGAGCGCTCGCTTGCTTTTCCGCCGGATAGGTCTCCCCGGTGAGGGCCGCCTCATTGACGAAGAGATCATTGGACTCCAGGATGCGACAGTCGCCGGGGATCACGTCGCCGGCATTCAGCTCCACCACATCGCCCGGGACAATGCCTTCGAGCGGCACATCCTGCGTCTTGCCGTCGCGGATGACGGTCGCCTTCACCTCGACAATCGCCAGCAGCTTCTCGACCGCATCGGCGGCCCCGCGCTCTTGCAGGAAGCCGAGCACGCCGCTGGTGAGCACGATGGCGAGGATGATGACGGTGTCAGTCGGGTCTTGAAGGAAGGCCGACAGTCCGGCGGCGACGATCAGCAAGATCACGATGGGGCTTTTGAACTGTCCGAGGAACAGACCGATGACGCTGGAACGCTTGCGCGGCTTGAGACTGTTCGGGCCGACTTGCGCGAGCCGCTGCTGGGCCTCCGCACTCGTCAGGCCCTGCGGCGTTGCGGCGATTCCCTTCAGCACATCGGCTTCGGGGACACTCCAATAGGCTTCAGGCGCATTGAGTCCAGGCATGGGGATCTCCCGCGTGGCCACGTCGGCGCTATGTTTGTGGAGCCGCTGCGCCTCTAACTTCGCCTTCCGGCGGGCGCATCCTTCCTGCCATTACTGCGCCGCTTTGACAACCGGCAGACGAAGCGCTCAGAATTCTGTCAGAGGCTGACCGTCAAGATGAAGGGCGAACGGCATTGAACCACAGAGACCCAGAGGGCACAGAGAACGACAGAGAACGGCTGGGATACGGCCGCGGCCTGCCCCACGATAGGCGTTAAGGGACGTTGCCGTTCTCTGTGTCCTCTGGGTCTCAGTGGTCAATCGCCGTCCATCTCTGCGCAGGGCATCTCATTGCCGGGCAGAGCCGCACAGCCGGCGTAGTAATACTTCGAGGAGCGGCTACTCGGGTCGTTCACTTGGGGCCATTGCGTTTATTGCCACAATTCATGCTATAATAGCCGCATAGTCGGCTCGTGCCTGCCAGTCAAACGGTATCGCTTGCGAAGCCGGCATCCCGACATTGCGTTTGGAGGGGGAAACATGGCACGCTTCGTGATCCTTTCAGGCCCGTCGTGCATCGGCAAAAGCCCGCTGCAGAAGGCCCTGGGGAGACTGTACCCCGATCTTGCGGCACGGCTGCAGGCTCCCGTTTTGTACAATTCCCGTGACCCACGTCCGGGCGAGGTGGACGGGGTTGCCTATCATTTCCGTTCGCGCGAGTACCTCGAGAGCCTGCGGGGTGAAGAGGGCTACCTCGTGATGGACGTCCGCAAGGACATCCAGGCCCTGGCGATGGCCGATCTGCAAGCCGTCCTCGACAGCGGCAGCGACGCTTTCTTCGAGGGCAATCCCTACATCGCAGCCGCGCTGATGAAGGCTCCCGAGTTGCAGGGGACGCCTCTTGTGGCGGTTTTCCTCTCTCCGTTATCGCGCGAGGAGATCGAAACGCTCGGACGCGAGGCTTCCGGCCAGGTCGAGAGGATCGTCGCCGATGTGATGCGCCGGAAACTGCTGCGCCGCACCCAGAAGCAGAAGGGGATCCTATCGCTCCGAGACCAGGAGGACATCGAGGCGCGCTGTGGCGCGGCCTATCGCGAACTGGGGTATGCCTGGCAGTTCGAGCACGTCTTCCCGAACCACGACGGGGAGGACAGCGAGAACTGGGACGCCTTCTACTTCCCGCTAGGCGACGCCCGCAAGTGCCTGCTAGACTTCGTGGCGATCCTGCAGGGCGAGGAACCCCGCTTCGCGGAGAAGTGGGACGAGGGGACGATCCCGGGGTGACGGAGCCCTCGACATGCGCCTCGTTACACGGGACGACCGCCCTGCTCCGATTCTGCCCAGGCAAGGGTATTGGGTTGGCGGTTGTCTTCTCTATACCTGTGGCGGCGCGATTTATCGCGCCAAATGCGCGCTGAACGGTCCGCTGACCGTCGTGCCCTCGGCCGCCCACAGAGGGCATCCTGTCGATGTGCCATCGCCTGTAGCTATGTGGCGTAATTTGCGCGATAAATCGCGCTCCCACATGCGATAGGAAGGCGTGGCTAAAACACACATACAAGTACGGGGGGCGCCCCCATCCTACCGCTCGACCGGCGTCAGCGTGACATCATCGAACAGGAACGTCCCGCCTCGCCCGCCGAGGATGATGACCGCGCTTGCAGCCCCCGCCGGCGCGGTGAAGATCCCGCCGTGCTCTGTGTACTGGGCGGGTTTGTTGTTCCCCTGCCAGTCGTTGTCGTAGGCAATGTGACCGCCCGTCACGTCCCGCCAGTCGATGGTCGTCTTGTAGTTCCCGTCGCCCTCGACCTCCCACACCCACGCGCTAAGGCGGTATTGGCGTCCCGCCTCGACCTGCACCGCTTCGCTGGTCGCCTGCACCTCATGCCCCTGATCCGGAGATAGCAGTTGCAGCGCCGCTTTGCCGGTGTGCGGGCGGGTTGCGTCGATGCTTGCGCCGGGTTCGGCGGTCCAGTGCAACAGGCCCTCCTCGAATCCCGCGTTCGGCACCTGCGCCGGCAGCGACGGCGCGCGGTAGGGCATCTGGCTTGCGCCCTCAACTACCAGGTCCCCGTCGGCGCCTTGCCAGTTCAACTTCAGGCCGATGAAGTGGCGCTGCTCGTCGAAGCTCCAGCCCTCCGGGGCCTTGGTGAGGTCGGCCGCTGCGGGGAGTGAACGCCCCTGCCAGGTGATCTGCGCCGGTTTCGTCAGGCCGAAGACGACCGCGCCGCAGCTTTGGCCGGCCACGTAGTGCAGCGACGACTTCAGGGTCGATGCCGCCGGGTCGAAGCTGACGGCGGAAACGCGGGCCACCGAGGTCACGTGGATCGTGCCGGTCGCGGTGCGCGCGATGGCGCTGTCCGCAATCGGCGGCAGGCCGAGCAGGCCCATTACATCACCGGCGATGCCGTTGGGGACGAGGCACCACTCGTAGGTGTCGTGTCCCAACACGGGGCTGTACGAATCCGGGAAGAAGCCCAGGTGTTTGCAGGGGGCATCCGCAGTCTTCTGCTGTTGCATCGCCGAGGCCACGATCAGCCGCGCAACATCGTCCCACTTGTATGATGTATCGACAGCCGCCAATCGCTCCAATGACTCGGCATACACCAGGCCGACCCACTGCACTGCATTGCCAAACCACCCCCAGTTGTAGAAAGTAGTGCCCAGGACCGAGATGCTCGAGCCTTGCATGATCGGCCGGTCGGGAGCTTGCCAAAGGTAGATGAACGACAGTCCCGACCACGCCCAGTACCGGGCGCCGTCGAGGTACTCGGATCGCCCGGTGAGCTTGTAGGCGGCGAGGTTGCAGTCGAGCGCGAGCGCCGCGGCCCGCAGGTTCGGGCACGTCAGCGGCACCTCCCAACTCTCGGCCCCAGCGGGCTTGTGGAAGCGGCGGATGTAGTCCAGCCCGCGCAGGCCGGTGTCCACGGCCCTGGGGTCGCCGGTGGCCAGCGCATAGCGGAACACCGACCACAGGTTGTTGACGCAAGTACCCAGCTCGACGTCGTCGGGACCGGCAAGGGTCGCGCGGTCGCCGTGAGTGTCGTAGCAGTCCGCAAAGGTCCAGTAGACCTCCGCGTGTCGGGATGTTGTCAGGGGCAGCGCTCCCTGCAGGCCCATCACTGCTGCCGGTGCGTTCGCCTGCCGGAGGCTGTACTCCGTGCCCGCCGCTCCGGGCGACAGCGCCGCCGACACCTGCTCGCCCGCCCGGCGGGTGAGGTCGGCATCTCCACTCAGCAGCGCCTCCATCGTCAGCCTGTCGGCGGTGCCCGTATCCGGCGCGGGCTTCAGGCCGATGGCGCTGATCCAGCCCTTCGCCTTCGCGTCCCACCCGGTTGTGAGGGTGCCGTTGGCGCACAGGGCCATCTCATCCGGCCACGAGCGCGGGGGCTTGGCCTCGGGGAGGGCGTGCGTTTTCGCCCAGTAACTGACCGCCCCGGTCACATCCTGGAGGTCACCGAGAGCGAAAACATCGGCCGATAGCTGCAGCTTCCCGCCGGCCAGCGGCGTCCACGGCTTCGCGGCGGCGGTCTGGTTCTCCTTGAAGTCCGTGGACAGGCCGGGCACGAACAGGCTCATCAGGTTGTTCGAGCGGCAGCCGGGGCGATCCGGGGCTGCGAATCGGGCCAGGGGTATCTGGTGCGTCCCGTCCCAGCGCTGCAGCGGGTCCCACATCAGGCCCACCGTCGCCCCGTGGGCTGCCACGGCCATCAGAGGAACCGTGATCTTGTACGGGTGCGGCACCCAGCGCTCGCGGCACTCCCAAGCCACGCCTTTGTCGTCCGAAGAGACCTCGTCAGCCGTCAGGTACTCGGAACCCGGGAAGAGCGCGCCGGATTTCTCCGCTCCGTAAGCCCAGTCCCCGGTGCACAGGGTCGGCCCGTAGAAGGCGAGGATCGGGTCGGTCGAGGTCGGCTGAAGCTCGTAATCGCACTGCACGTGCTGCTGGTCGGTGCGCAGCCGGAAGCGCACAGTCAGCGGCCAGCGCTTGCCGGACGGCGTCGTGGCCCAGCCCTCGAAGGTGAGCGTCGCCTCGTCCCCTTTCTCACTGGCGGACGCTTTCTCGGCGAACAGCCCGTGTGGCTGTCCGCTCGCCGCGCCCGGCCAGACGATCGAGCCGAAGGAGGGCACAATCGCCAGGGGGCCGCCGGCGCCGCCGACTGTCGAGACAGTTGCATACCCGTAGCCGAAGGGATTCCGAGGGAAAGCCATCCGTACCGAGGCGTTGGCGATGACCGCCGTGGCGCCGGCGAGATACGCGTGCGCGTGCCCGTCGCTCGCGCGGAAGTCGGTTGGGAGTGGCGACGAAGCGCTGACCGTGACCTGTGTCTTGTTCGCGGCGATGTTGCCGTTCGGCTTCGCGGTGATGGCGCAGAATCCCGGTTCGGTGAAGGTGACATCAGCCGCGAGTCGCGCCGGCTCACCCGCGCGGAAGGCGGCCTGCTTCGGGAGGTCGCGGATCGGCAACGAGGATGAGACGACGAAGTCGCCCGTGAACTGGGTGCAGACGTTGTCCGCGTCATCGCGCATCTCGAAGGACAGCTTGGTGGGCTTGCCGACCTCGGCCGTCGCCGGCGCGACGACCGCGACGTGGTGCGGCGGGCCGGGGACGACCTCGAACTCGCCGCCGGGGGTCTGTGCGAGGTCGGCAGGCTTGCCGTCCGTGGTGCAGTCCGATTCCGCGATCCAGCGCAGCTTCCCGGTCTTGCCCTGGACGCGCATACCGGGTCCACCGGCGCTGGTGTCGCCGATGACGATCTCGACCTTGTCGCCCGGCTGCAAAGCCGGCCACAGAAGCCTCACGCGGACGTCGGCCAGATTGGAGGGCACGATCTGAAATCGAGCATTCCCCGGCCCTCGCGCGGTCACATAGCCGGCCTTCTGCGGGCTGGAAGATTGCGCGCCCGACCACTCGAAACTCAGTGGCCAGCGCCGCAGCCTGATCTGTCCCCCCACCGGAAGCCCGCTCTTGCCACAAGTGTAGGTGACCTGCCACGTGGCGCTCCCGTGCGCGGGCACGCTCGCCGGGCCGGTGATCTGCGCGGTTCCGTCACCATCGGTGCGAGGGCGGGCCGACAGCGGCTCGGCAGGACCCATCTCGGTGAAGGAGATGTCATCGAAGACGCATTTGACCCCCGGCCCGACGCCGAGGATCAGCACCGCCTTTGCCGCCGTCGCCGGAGCCACGAAGATCCCGCCGTGAGGCGCGAGCTTCACGGGCTTGTCGCCGCCGGCCCAGTCGTTGTCATAGCTGATGTGCTTGTCGTCCGCGCCGATCCAGTCGATCGTGACCTTGTAGCCCTTCTCGCCTGAGAACTGCTGGACGTAGGAGCCGAGTTCGTAGCCGATGCCGGCGCGTACCGGAATTTGGGCGGAGGAGACATCGACCTCGGTATCGAGGCCGGTGGCATCGAGGAGCAGGGCCTTCTTCCCGCCGTGGACCGGCTGATCGACCAGTCGAGCGTGGGCCTGCTGCTTGTCCCACTGCGTGCCCGCGTCCTGCCCGTAAGCGCCGACCATCAGCGACCAGCCATCGACGCCCGCCTCGAACCCGCCATTGTGGCACAGGTTCTCCTTGGCTGCCGCCGTAGGAGGCGCGGGCTGCGACCAGGCCGCCGCTCCGATTCCGGCAAACAGGACCAAGCCCACGACGAGAAAGCGCTTCATCGCGACCTCCGATGTCTCAATTCGGTCTTCCACGCTAGCCTCAAGCCTCAAGCCTCGGCACCGTATATGAGGCAGGTTTTCGACGAGAGAGGGTAGGCCACCTCTGAGGATGAGGTCAGGCTCTTCTTCAATGTGTGTGGGTCGTGACCTCGAACTGGTCCTGGCCCGGATTTCGTAGCGAGACGCGGACGAAGCCGTTGCTGTTGCGTCCGCCAGAACGCCCGGCGCGAAGCGCCCCTCAGCCGGATGCTTCAGCGTCCGGTTCAGGGCTGGCAGTTAGGGCCGTTTCCGTCCGCGAGGACGGATGGCGGCGCAGCCGCCCGAAGCCGTCTGCCGGCGCAGGCGGCAAGGGGGCCTGCGGCCATTCGTCCTGCGGACGACTCGGTATGGGGCGGCGCGGTGTCCCGGACGCTGAAGCATCCGGCTGAGGGACCCCGCCTGCGGCGGGGCCGGGCATCCTAACGGACGCAACGGCCACATGCCCGAGACGTTGCGAGCGAAAAGAGGCAGGTCCTCTTCCCCCTCCTGGCGCACTATCCCCTATCGCTCGGCCAAGGAGCCCTTGCATCGTGGAACCCGTCCTGCCTGCCAACACTTACACCGCACGTCCGGCGGGAACGCAGCTTTTGCGCCTGCCGGACGGTCTGTCAGCATTCAAGGTCTACTTCGTCGACATCATCGGCCGCTCGGAGCCATGCAAGTACGAGTGGGACCCGTGCGGCCGCGATCGCTCGTCGGTCGCCGAGGGCCTCGCCCGCCTCGGCGTAGAGGGCGTAGGCTTTGTCTGCGCGTTCCCGCACATCACGAAGGTCTTCCGCTTCGCTCCCAGCGCCGAGACGATTCTCCATGTGCGGGCTTTCAACTCGGCTGACTTCTCCGAGATCGACCTATCGCGGTCCGGGGGCTACGTCGAGTTCGCGTGTCTGGCCGAGGCCATCATCGCCGGCGACGAATATCGCTTCTGGGGTGATGCAGCATCGGTGGAGGAGTACCTCGTGAAGTGGTGCGACTGGCCCCTCTCCCCCATCGTCGACAACGCGAAGCTCGCCAGGTACATGACCGCAGAAGCATAGGAGTCCGGTATGCGCAAAGGGATCGACTACCACATCCACACGTTCTACCAGCGGTGCGGCAATGAGACGCTCACCGTCGAGAACATCATCCGCAAGGCCGAGAGCCTCTACATGAGTTCGATCGCCATCACGGATCATCTCAACTCACTGGACATGCTGCCCAACTTCCGGCTCATCAGGCGCGATATCGAGGCCATCGACACCAGCATTGAAGTCTTCTTCGGCGTCGAGCTGAATTTCATGTGCTGCGATGGCGACTTCCCTTACAGTGAGGCCATTCGCGACGAGTATGGCTTCGAGGTCGCCATCGGAGGCATTCACTCCACTTACACGGGTAGTTTGGATGAGGCGGAGGTGGCCGACATCCAGCACCGCCACCACATGCGCGTACTTGCAGACCCTCTCTGCGACGTGCTGGTGCATCCCTGGTGGATACCGGACCGCGAGTGGAAGCAGCGCCCCGCCGAGTGGTGGGAGGACCTGCTGGAGAGCTTCCCCGACGAGCGCATCGCCGAGCTTGCGGGCGCCAGCGCGGCGAACAGATGCGCGATCGAGGTCAATGCAGCCGCTGTCTTCTACAACACCGCCTACTCCCGGCGCTTCCGCGACATCTACGTGCAGTACCTCGCTCGCCTGCGCGACGCAGGGGCGCTCTTCACCACCGGCTCCGACGCTCACGACATCGGTCAACTCGGAGCTACGGAGTACGTCGAGGGCCTGCTCGACGGCCTCGCCGTGCCGGACGCACAGCGATGGCAGCCGGTGAAACGCCGCTGAGTCGGGCAATCCAAGCCCCATTTCCGCCATAAACCGGCAACAATGCCCGCTGATTGCAGGTTATGGCGCCCCCGCTCGCGAATTGTCGCTATCGTCCAACCACCGAATATGATACCCAGGCTCTACAGGAGGATACACCTATGGCACGCATCCCGATTGCTCTTCAGCTTTACTCGATCCGCGACGATTGCGCGAACGACCTGCCCGGCTGCATCGAGGCCGTCGCGAAGATGGGATATGACGGCGTCGAGTTCGCCGGCTACCACGGCTTCTCGGCCGCGGAACTGGCGAAGATGGTCACTGACAACGGCATGAAAGTGGCCGGCACTCACATCGGCATCGACACGCTTCTCGGCGACGAGTTCGAGCGCAGCGTGGAGTTCCACCAGGCCCTCGGCAACAAGTTCCCGATCGTCCCCGGGCTGCCGGGCGAGTACACTTGCTGCCCGGACGCCTGGAAGAAGACCGCCGAGACCTTCAACGAGATCTCAGCGAAGCTCAAGCCGCTGGGCATGTACACCGGGTACCACAACCACCACACCGAGTTCACGCCGATGGACGGCCAGCTCCCTTGGGACATCTTCTTCAGCAACACGATCCAGGACGTCGTCATGCAGCTCGACTCGGGCAATGCGCTCATGGGCGGCGCGGACGTGGTCCCCTTCGTCGAACGCTATCCGGGCCGGGCGCTGACGGTGCATCTCAAGGAATACTCAGCGACGAACGACCAAGCGCTCATCGGTGAGGGCGACGTGCGCTGGGCCGAGCTATTCGAGCTTTGCGAGACCATCGGCGCGACGCAGTGGTACATCGTCGAGCAGGAAAGCTACGCCTTCCCGCCGATGCAGTGCGTCGATCTGTGTCTGAAGAAGCTCAGGGAGCTGGGCAAATGAGTCGTGGGCCTGTGCCTGGAGCAAGGCACACAGTCGTCATGCCGGTCTGCACACTGAGACGATCCCGCCTGGGCGGGATGGAACCGCCGGCGGAGACTCCTTCCCCGTTGCACTGCGCTCCGCGCGTCCGTAGAGGGCCGGGGTGGGTGCCGTCGCCCGCCGGGCTGGCCCCACCCCGTCCCGCCCAGGCGGGACACCCCTCCCGTACCGGGAGAGGAACGGCCAACGGCGATTCTCGAAACACTGCGGAGATGCGTCCAAACGTTCCCGCATTGATGTGGGGAATGTCCACTGGGGCAGCCAAGGCGAGCGCCCCGAGGCCCGGCGGCCCCTCGGGACGACTTCTCTATTCCCGAGCCTATACGAAGTGAGGGGCATCGCCCCACATCTGGCGACGAAAGTTGCCGCCATAAGGTGAGCAAATGGCCACAATTGACCAACTTCCCGATGCGCCGCTGTTGTCTGTCCTGATGCCGGTGTACAACGAGATCTCCACGATCGAGCAGATACTCCGGCGCGTGCATGAGGTGCCGCTGTCGAAGGAGATCGTCGTGGTCGACGACGGGTCTCAGGATGGCACGCGCGACAAGCTTGCCGAACTCGCAGCCGACCCTACGGGCGTCCCCTTCCGACTGTTCCTGCAGGAGCGCAATCAGGGGAAAGGGGCGGCGATTCGCCGAGCTATCGCAGAGGCACAGGGGCGGATCTGCATCATACAGGATGCGGATCTCGAATATGACCCGGGCGATTACCCGCACCTGATCGACCCGATCCTTAAGGGGAACGCCGACGCGGTATACGGATCGCGGTTTCTCGGCGGTCCCCATCGAGTGTTGTTCTTCTGGCACATGATGGGCAACCGCTTCCTGACCCTGCTTAGCAACATGCTGACGAATCTGAATATCAGCGACATGGAGACCTGTTACAAGGTCATCCGCACGGACCTGGCCAAGTCGCTGAATCTCAAGTCCAACAGGTTCGAGATCGAACCTGAGATCACGACCAAGCTGGCCAAGGCTGGCGCGCGCATCTACGAAGTCCCAATCTCCTATGCCGGGCGCGGCTATCAGGAGGGCAAGAAAATCGGCTGGAAGGACGGGTTCAAGGCGATCTGGGCTATCGTCAGGTTCCGTCTGGCCTCATGAGCACCATCATGCCGCCAAGGGACGGGCACAACGTGGAGTCAACAACCTCAGAGAGCTGGGACATCGGCCGAGAGACCCTCAATCGCATCTCGCAGATGCGCCGCTTCAACGCATGGATGATCTCGCTCGTGCGTCCGCACGTCCATGGAAATACCCTTGAGTTCGGGGCAGGCATCGGCTCCATGACGGCACTTCTGGCGGAGAGCGCCGATGCGTACAGCGCGGTGGACATATCGGCTGACTATGTGTCCGAATTACAGGTCCGATTTGGTCACATCCCGCAGTTTCGAGCGGTCCAATGCGACATCCAGTCTCCCGAGGTCCGGCAGTTGGGGCTGAACGCCTTTGACTGCATCGTCTGCCTCAACGTGCTCGAGCACATTGCTGACGATGGCGCCGTGATCGCCAACTCCGAAGCGCTCTTGCGCAGTGGGGGGCGGCTGGTGCTGCTTGTTCCAGCCCTGGCGTGGCTTTACGGCTCGCTCGACCGACATCTGGACCACTACCGACGCTACGATCGCGGGCCGCTGTGCGAGCTTCTGCGACAGCATGAGCTCCGACCGGTGGCGTGTCGGTGGTTCAACCTGTTCGGCCTTCTGGGCTGGTACCTCAACGCGCGCGTCCACCACGGCGAGATCTTGCCGAGTGCGCAGCTTGGCCTCTACGACCGTCTGGTGCCGGCTTTCCGCACGATCGAGAGACTGACCGGCCCCCCTATCGGCCAGTCGCTGCTCGTTGTTGCCGAGAAGCCCTGAGGCATCGGCTGCGCGGTCTCTCGTTAGCATAGCGGTCACCGCCGCTTACGGGGACCTCGCCGGCGTCACGTTGAGCGATGCGCAGTCGGCTTGCGAATTCGCCGGCATGGCATACCTGCTGGACGTAGTCCTGCCGTCATGGACCCGTACTCAAAGAAGCTCACGGAGATGGACAGGTAAGAGGGTCGGCCGCAGGAGACTGGCCAACGCTCGGCGGGACGGCTTCCAACTGCGACCACGCCATGTGAGGGGATAGGAGGCCTCTCACCGCTCGCGCTCAAACACCCACAGTCTCCCCAGCCGTCCTTGACTGAGGCTGAACGCGAAGCCGTAGCCGCCCGCTCGCAGTCGGCGCATGAGGGCACGGTCGATTCTGCTCATCACCGCGTCGAGGTCCTCTTCCGTGTACGATGACGGGGCGGCCGCAGAGGGCACTTGAGGGCAAAGGACGACCAGGTCGGGGCGTCGGCGCAGGACCTCATCAGCGGAGGCATCTGCGGCGCGCTCGTGGTCGTTGCCGGCCTGATGCTGTATGTCGGCGATCCGACGATCTACCAGGCCCAAGGTATCGACGATGCGCAAGCCGGAACAATAGCCAATGGCCCCGATGCGCATGACGGCGAGTGTGGTCGGCGGCGGATAGTGTTCCCCAAACCAGGTGCCCGCCTCCACCTGGGTCTCCCCATTCATCAGTCCCTCAGGCCACCCCCCGGCGTGCAAGCGCCCCAATTGGTTGATCGTCTGCCCGACGCCGAGACACATCCATACGACTGCCAGGGCAGGCGCCAGGACTCCGATGCGCGCGCCGCTGCGGTGCAGGTAGCGCAGCAGGAGCGCCACGGAGGCTGCGACAGTCGGGACCAGCACCGGCGCCAGGAACCGAAAGTCCGGCATCCAATCGCCACCGGCGCGGATGGTTACCGCAACCTCCACAAGCAACGCGGCGATTATCGGCATCAGCCGGCGGCGCAGAGGCCTCTGCGCCAGGGCCGCGACCAGAACCGCTACGCACAGTGGGCCTCCTGTGGCGGCCAGGAAGGCCGCGATCTCCTCGACGAAGGTCGCCGGCATACTCGTCAGCACGCCATAGGGCTTCGCATAGTAGGTGTTCGGAAGCAGCCTCCCGTAGTATGCGTACCGCGCGGCAAATAGCGACCCGACGAGGCCGACGCACACGGCAGCGCCAACGGCAACCGGCCTTCGCAGGTCGGGCCGTCGCCACGCCTCAAGCCCGGCAAGAAACACGAACACTGCAGCGAGCAGAAAGCCCTCGGGGCGCGTCCAGGCTGCCAGGCCCGTCAGGCAAAGCGCCGGGCCCCAACGTTCGCCCATCGCGAGGTAGAGCGCGCCCGCCAGCAAACACGCGTAGGGGATCGTCTCGAGGCCCCCGACGGCGTACAGAGACAGCGCCGGCATCGCCGCCATCGGCCCAAGCACAACGAGGCTGCGCATCCCCGGGAACGGGTAGATGCGCGTAGCGATGCCCAGGCCCAGCAGCAAAAGCGCCGCTCCGCAAAGCCCCCCCAAGACCTTGGCAGTCACCACAGTGCTCAGCCCCACGGACGAAGCGCCTGCCAGGGTCAACGTCCAGAGCGGGTTGGAGAACCCCTCCACGCGATCTCCGGGGTTGTAGACGAGGCCCTGCCCCCGGGCGAGGTTCTCGGCGAAGCGAAAGGTGATATACGCATCGTCCGTTGTGTACCGGTAATGAAGCGAGCACCAGAAGCCGAACATCGCGTACGCGAGCAACAGCGCGATCAGCTTCCGTCCGGTTCGGTCCGTCCTACTCTGAGCGAGGGACGGCACGGCGTCATTCGCCATGGAAGCTCCGAGTTCTCCGTGCCAGGCCGTATAGGCTTACCGCAACCGGTCTGCGTTCTCCGCGACCTTTCTATAGGCCAGGGCGTACTGTTCGATGATCTCCGGGCGGTAGTGCTTGAACCACGGGATGCCGTAACACCGCTCCGGCATACTCTCAGTGACGGGCAGGCTCCCCGGCCCCTGGCGGAGATCACGGTCCGTGTTGGCGATCCGCGTCGGCTTGCCGTGACCGTAGATGTCCGCATCGTTGAGGAGCGGGTGCAGGTGCAGGAGCATGTTCGCTCCGGGGTGGCAGATGCCGCCTTCGGCGTTGACGGCCTCGGCGAAGCGGTGGACGCTCAGGCCGCCCAGAGCGTCCTTGTCGTATAGCCCGTGCGGCGCATACCAGCCACCGTTGTGCGAGCCGCTGTCCTTCGGCGGGCGATGCGCGATGATGCCCGGCACGCCCTCCAAAAGGTCCCACCAGTAGTTCATCGACTTGAGGATCTCGTCCATCCGCGCCTGGTAGCGGCGCAGTTGCACCCGGCCCACGGCGCTGGAAAGCTGGTGCATCCGGTACTTATGCGCGCCCCACGGCAGGCCGGCGAAGGGCGCGAGGCTAGGGTCGTGAAGCTCCGTGCCGGTGCGCTCGTAATGCCCCCAGGCGACCGCTTTCTCATATAGGAAGCGGTCATGCGTAATGAGGAAACCGCCTTCCCCGACAGGCAACGCCTTGCCCGACATCACCGACATCGCGCCGATGTGTCCGATGGTCCCGACCAGCCGGCCCTTGTAGCGTCCGCCGTGAGCGTGCGACACGTCCTCGATCACCTTCACCCGGTGCTTCTCGGCGATCTGCATGATCGGGTCCATGTCGCAGGGGTAGCCGCAGTAGTGCACGACCACGATGGCCTTCGTGCGCTCGTTGATGCGGCGCTCGATGTCGTTTGGGTCGATGCACAGGGTGTGCGCCTCGACCTCGGCGAAGTCGATGGTCGCGCCGAGGCAGAACGCGGGCAGGACGGATGCCCAGTAGGTGAGGCTCGGGCCGATGATCTCGTCGCCTGCCCCCACACCGCACGCCCACATCGCGGCCTCGAGGGCCCCGGTGCCGCTGCTGTGTGCGAGGGCATACTCGACCCCGTGCCAGGCGGCGAACTCCTTCTCGAACTCTTGCGTCACCTCGATATCCGACATCTTGCCGGCCCGCAGGACCCCAAGGCAAGCGTCTTCGTCTTCCTGCGTGATAATCGGCCAGGTGAAAGTATCATCGGGGTCCGCAGTCACGGCCTTAGGCCCGCCGAGAATGGCGAGGCAACTGGATTTCGTGGGCATTACAGGAGGCTCCTTCGCGAGGATACGTCGGGATGTTCGGCGCAAGGGAGACGAAGACCTCTGGGGGCAGTTGGCAGGCACGCACCGGGGAGAGACTTCGCGCGGTCTCTCCCCGGTGGTGATGTTGCCGGTCACAGGCTACTTGGCTGCGGGTGTGGGTGGCGAGCCCTTCAGCGACCATTTGTCGCCATGCGACAAGAACGTAAACACCTGCTTGGGATCCACGCCATGAACCTGCACTTCTGACTCGCCAGCGTCGTCGCGTTTGATTGAGACGACGTGGGCCTCAAAGCACACGGCGTTCAGCCCACTGAAGGGGGCCGTGCCGACAAGCCGGATCACCGGCACCTGGACTGTGCCTCGCTGGGCGACCGTAAGCAGCTTCTCGACGGCCCTAAGGTGTTCATTCAGAGCCATATCCTGGCTCCGGGGTTGTGAGATATCGGCGACCACGGCCCACAGATGCTCGCTCCACGCAAGGTAAGTGGCACCTCTGTTGTCGCTCACCACGCCGAAAAAGTCACTAGGCCAACTGGAGTAGTACCACCACTCGAACGGTTTGGCATCGTCAGTGGAGTGGAGTTCGTACGCTAGCAGTTGCCGGTCCACTGCACGGTTGCCCGAAGGTCCATTCACCTCCAGCCGAGCCTTGTAGACGAGTTCCTCCAGCGTCACCGGAGTCTCCTCGGACTTACCTGACTCGTGTAGCTGCACCAGAATGGTCTTGCGGTTAAGCGAGATGGTCCGACGATGCCATAGCTGTAGGTTCTGCGCCGTCACAGTGATCTGCGGTGAGACCTCCGCTGCGAGATTTCCCGCGCCAACTGCTGGCGCAGTGACGCCCCCACTCCCGGTCGGGACGACTGCCCCGTCCTGACCATTGTTACTTTGAGGCACACAACCCATGATGATTCCTACCCCCAGAAAGCAAGCTACTATTGCCAATCGCATCATTCGTTTCCCCTCCCTGCAGATGGCACTGGCGGATTCACTATGGAAGAAGCAATGTTGGCGGCGGGAGTGCCGGTGCTGGACGCCACGTACCCGCTGTGGCGGAAACCCATGCGCCTATTGCCCCTGCAGTGTAGTTCGCGGCGTTGGGCGCACCGACCCCGTAAGACGGATCATAGTACCAAGTCTTGTTGCCCGCATAACCCTGGTACACGATCCAGTGGTTTCCAAACAGATTCGCAGCGGGGGTAAGCGTGCCTTGACCCGGAATCCCCGGTCCCTGTGGAGTCAAATCGGGGACGATGATATACACATATGGGTCTGATGGGTAGCGGGGAGGCACCATACCTGTATATTGCACGTTCTTAACGCCGAAGCCCCCGAGCGGCTCATTGGGCGAGACGGTCGTGTCCCCTGCAGGGGGGACAAGGACCGGCTGGAAGCCTACGTCGCTGATGATGTGCGCTCCGAAGCACAGGAGCAAGAGATCGGCCCACGCGTGGCACTGGCCATCACCGGTCAGAAGGAGATCCTTTGCGTACACTACGCCGCCGCCGCTGGGAGTCAGATAATAGTGAAGCCACCGTGTATAGCTACCCGATGTGTCGTCCCACGCCCCCACGTCGTTGACCCCCGTGGGGTTCGCAAACGACTGCCACACTGCGGCCAGAGCAGCATCGTGGTTGTTCACCGTCGGCCCCCCGTGCTTCGTAGCGAGGTAGAGTACCGTGCGCCACGTGTTCCCAGGCGTGTCCAGCGTGATGAACGCCTCGTTGCTGCTCGATTCGGCGCTTACCCATGAGGCCCCTGCGGTGAACGACACTTGCCACCCAATGCTCAGTGGATTGCACCAGCACACATAGTTGGGCAGGTTAGTGGTACTTTGCATCCCCGAAGCCGTAGCCTGCCCGCCGGACACCGAGGCGCTGCTGACCGGGAAGTTCAGGCCGCCTCCACTGCCACTGATTTGAACCGTGCCGGCCTGCGCCAGATCGGCCGGGGGCCTCCTCCCGGCTGCTCTCCTGTCGCGGGCGCTTCACTTCGCCTTCTCCGTCGGAGCCGGCGGAAGCGTCCATTCCTGCTTGTGCGCATTCCACCACTTTGCGCAATCCGCCGGGCTGGCGTCGGGCTTGACGTCCCCGTTCGTCAGCGCCGACAAGATCGGCACGAGGTCCGTCGCGCCCTGACCGATCTTGTCCAGCAGGCATGGCAGCACCGGAATGCCCAAGTTCTGGATGCGCTCGTACTTCTCCTGTGCGCCCTTGGCGTCCCCCTGCTGCAAGAGTGCCTGCCGCTCCGCGCAGAGCTTCTCGAAGCGCTCAGGCGCGTGGAAGCGCTCTTGGGTCCACCAACGACGCCAGACCTCCCTGTCGTCCGGGTCGTGATCCCATTGAACGCCGGGGAGTTCGTCTACGGTCCAGCGTTCCTTTCGCAGTCCCAGTATTTCGTTACGGAAG
>Ga0181520_10006117_pt1 | contig 18665 bp, 17 predicted proteins | sample PEATcosm2014_Bin_29_FD_132451 | JGI IMG/M metagenome (GOLD analysis project Ga0181520, IMG submission 132451) | Peatland microbial communities from MTU Mesocosm Facility, Houghton, MI, USA - PEATcosm2014_Bin02_30_metaG | ecosystem: Environmental > Terrestrial > Soil > Wetlands > Peat | place...
CACACGCTCCGCAAACGGTTCCGCACGGCCTGCAAGGTGCTGGGCCGGGAGCGCTTGGCCACGCTGACGATCCACCACGGCCGCCACACGTTCATCAGCCATGCCCTGGCCGGCGGCCGCACCCTGGCGGAGGTCCGCGACGCAGCCGGCCACAGCAACGTGAGCATTACCTCGGTGTACTTGCACGTGGCCGTGGAGGACGACATGGCAATCGGACACCTGTTCTGCTTCATTCACAGCCCGCGATGAGAGGGCGTGGGAGGTGCGAATCTCGCCCGGTCAGTCTTGACCTGACAAGGCAGACACTTTATTCTCTCGCCCCGTCGCCTGCGGCAGTTCGGCCGCCGAAGACGATCCAATTGCTCCCGAAGAAGTCAGTATCCTGCCCCCCCCTGGAACACTGGCTTCCGGGGAGCCTTTGATTGTGTCAGTCGTCGCGCTGCACCGGGCCCCGCCTCGCTGCCCGAAGAATAGGAGTTCCCGGCCGATGGTGCGCCACACGACCTGCCGGAGTTCCAAGCAACTCGTTTCGAGTCTGTTGTTGGCGGCGATCCTGTCCGGCTGCGCATCGCCGCAGACGTTCCGTGTCGTCGATGCCAAGTCGGGAGATCCGCTGGGCGACATACGGGTCGAGCGCCTCGAAGCGGGCTATCGGCCGAGTTCGATGCCATTTGTCGTGTTTTACGAGTTGTCTCCGGTGGAAAAGCAGACGACCAACGAGTCCGGCTCAGTGACCTTCCAAAAGAGCGGTAGCGAGTTCATGGTCAATCCTTCCGGCATAAACTCCATCTACAACCACGCCTACGTGAAGGCAACGTGGTCGGGAGTCAAAGTCTGTTATCCCAGTGAGCACAGGGAATTCTCTGTCACGCGGAAGGACGGCGTCATCGAGATTCCCTTGCAACGTCGATGGATCAGCGGCGAAGAGGCACGCCACGGAAAGATGTCGGTAAGCAGCCGTGAAGAGAATCGCTGAAAGTCCGACACCGGCGACGTGGCGATGCAAGCCTGCTTCGCCCCAGCCCGCGATGAAAAGGCTTGGGAGGTGCGGATCGCGGATGGCCTATTGCCGGGGGCCCACTGGGCGACGGCCCCAACGTGTCGCGGCCACGACTGAGAAAACCCCAGCCGAAGCCGGGGTAAGGTAGGAGGGGTTGCAGAGGGTTCTATCGCTTGGCGGCGAATTTCCCACGATCGGTCTTCACGAACCGCGACGCATCGCCCTTCTTGGCGATTTCTCGAATGATCGCGCTGACGATCGTCGCATGGGGCGTCTTGCCGCTCGGCGACTTCCAATAGCCCTTGGCCTCAGCCGCCTCGACCATCTCTTTGGCCGTCATCGGCTGGCCGGACTCTTCGAGCACCTTGGCGGCGGCATCCAGGCCGCTGACTCGCTTGGGTTTGTCGGCCTTGGCCTTCTTGGCCCGGGGCTTCTTCGCCCTGTCGGCCTTGGGGGCGCCGTCGACCTTGGCGTCGCTACCCGCAATGTTGGGCTCGTGGCACTTGGCACAATCGCCGTCCTCGTCGACCTCGGTCGTGCCGCAGTTGGGACAGACGCCAGGGGCCGTCTCGGGCTTGGCCTCAGGCTCACCCGTGCAGGCCGTCGGGGCAATGGCCACGTCTTCGCCCGTGGGCGGCGACGTTTGCGCCTGGGCCGCCTCGGCCGGGACCTTGGCCTTCTTACCGCCCTTGGCCTTCTTGGCGCCCGTGACGGCGCCGTCGCCCCCAACGGCCGCCCGCAACCGTGTGGGCGATTTGATGCGGACCTTCTTGCCCGTGGCGAGGTTGGTCGCGTCCCAACCGCCATAGCGGCTCTCGGCATCGATCCGCACCTGGACGACCTTGTTGGTCACCTTGGCGGTATACGCACCGCCGATCTTCACTTCGTTCTTCTTCATGGCACATCTCCTCGGGAAAAAGGGATTCTTCGACCTTCGCAACGAACTACTACGTTCGTCTGCACATCCACAGAGGAGCCATGGTTTCGGAGAAACAGCAAGCGGAATCCGACCCGAGTTCGGCCAGATTCTTGTAATTGTTATGTGACGGGTTCGCAGTCCAGATTTCGCGGGAATTGGAGCGGGATTTGCGTCACGGCCGCCGCCCCCTTGCGTCACACGGCCATCATCCCGCACGTCGGCCGCTGGGACGCTTGTCAACGAGGAGCATCCGTAACCGAAGCCTACTTCACATTTGATCCGCAGGCATACAACCGCCTCTTCGACGATGAACTGCGGCTGCCATCGCCTAGCCTATGCTTGCAACTCCCTGATTGCGCCCACCTGCCTTCTTGCTTCCCACCGACCTTTGGAGGCTTCCATTGGAGGTCTTCACGGGGGTAGAATGGTCATGACGGCTACGAAAAGCGGTCGTCAACCAATCTGGGCGAACGTCCAAAGAGGAGGTGAGAAATGGAAATGGAACAACGAGTCAGGCGGCTTGAGCGGTCGAACAAGGTACTAACGGCGGCGTTGGTCGTGTTTTGTGTGGTGCTTTGTTTGTTGTGGGTCGGACTGAAGCCATCCGACATTCTCGTCGGCAAACAGGTGACTACAGGAGCGCTTGTTGTGATGGATCAACTCGGGCCACAGCAGAAGCCACGAGTCCAATTATTCCCAACGCCCGCCAGCACTTTCCTGTCCTTCATTGGGTCGGACAACAAAGCGTTGCTGGGAATTGGGATCGAGAAAGACCCCAAACGGGGCGAAATCCCCATGATTATCTTCCAGACCAAGGCAGGAGTGCAGGCCCTAGCACCAAATGAGGAAGGCAAGCTGGTGTTGGGGAAGATGCACGTTGCTCATGTTCAGAACCAAGACAAGAAGGCAGTTCCCAACACCAAATAAGGCGGACTGCGGGAAATCAAGAGACGACTGGAACGGCTTCCGCAAGCTGATTGCCACCATCCAGCCATTAGAAATGGATTAGAAGGCACGGATTTTTTCGTCTCCCTTCTACCCGAATTGATCCGCTCAGGTCTCCAACCGCAGGCGTCCACCGGTCATCCGTTGCACACAGCGATGCTGCTGGCGGCCGATGGGTTCGATATCTCGCAGAATACACTCTCTCACGACGGGGCTGTTTTTTCAGGACGTCACTTGACAAAGGACTACACAGCCAGGATAATAACGCCATAGTGTCTGGTCGGACGCTTTTTTCTCGGAGTGCCTAACTGTGGCGCGTCGGCCAGGCAACTTGCTGCTAACGTGGCTTCTCGCCCTTCTGGTGGGTGGGTTCTCGCTTCTTGGCGAAGGGCTGCACGAGTTCCTGGGATTGCACGAGGGGCCCATTGCGCCCGATCGCTATTCGCGCGGATGGCATATTGCCGCGGCCGACCAACGTGAACGTTGTCACGATGCCTCGACGTGTCCCATCTGTCAATATTTTGCCCAGGGGAAGGTGATAGGCGAACGGTTTCAGGCCATGTCGGTCGCCGGAAGCGTACCGAACCATAGTCCTGTAATCGCGCTCTTTACGCCGCGTACCGTTCTCCAGCCGTTTCAAGCGCGAGCGCCTCCGGCTGTCTAGCCTTTCTGCCTTGATTGGGCACTCCCTATCAACCTTGCTGCGCATCGCAGGTTGTGTTGGTTCTCGTGCGCTGTCTGACTCGCGGGATCATGGCGATCCATGTGCATTTGGTTTGACTGCGCCATAACATGCCGTTGGGCATGGTGTCTGGCACGGAAAGGCGATGTGGCGATCTTCACCATGGGGAAGGCGGTCACATCGCAAGCCGTGTGAGATAGAGAAAAACACTTCGTCCGCGTGCAGCGTAAGACTTGCTGAAGGTCCGACCAGATTTATCGGCTTGCTTGCGCTGCCGCGGCGGAGTGCTTTTGACCACGGAGCAGATCGTTACGCACGTTGGCGCCGGTCGCCGCCAATCCAAATGGAAAAAGCACGGCCAAGAGGCGTCTAGTTGATTGTTTCCATTGTTCACCTTTTTTCGGGAGAGCTGAAATGAGAAAGTTGATTCGCAATCGGAAGGGCCAGGGACTTGTTGAGTACGCCCTGATTATCGCCGGCGTGGCCTTGATCTGCATCGTGGGAATCACGATGTTTGGTCACAAGGTCGCTGACTTGATCGGCACTGTCGCCGCGATCCTGCCCGGCGCGCACACCGACGACAACGCCCCGATCGTGGCAGGCCATCTGATCGAAACGGACAATAATGGTCCGGGCGGTTCGATCGAGATCAGCCTGACTGGGGTTACTGGAGACTACGGCACGGATCGCATCAACGAGATGCTACTGGGCACCGGTGGCGGCACCCCAGACACGACCGACTCACCGCTCGTCCAGGAAACCAACTCCGGCAAGGGTGGAGGTGGTTAATCCCAAGGACGAAGCGGCCAAGAACGCCGATCGCAGACTTGCCGCTCGTCATCGATACGAATGGCCCGTCACAAATAACGACCGTATTTGACGAAGGCCATCCTCGCCCCCGCACCCGCTCTAGCGGGTGCGGGGACTATTTCCCTTTTGCATGATTTCCCACAAGTCTGGGAACGTCGTATGAATCTCTGGTCTCTGGTGCTCTTGCTGCCGGTGGTGTTCGCCTTGGTTTGCGACCTGCGAACACGGGAGATCCCCGATTGGATTCCAGCGGTGACTGTCATGTGGGCTTGTCTGGCTACGGCCGCGGGCCTTCACGAGGTTACTTGGATTGGTGCGATCGCGGGAGCGCTGCTTGGACTGACGCTTGCCGCTGCGGTCTTCTATTTAGGCGGGCTCGGCGGCGGTGATGTTAAACTCCTGGGAGCAATTGGTGCTGCCGTGGGCCCGCGGGTCCTGCTGTCGATTCTGGCGTGGATGGGGGTGGCGGGCGGCGTATTGGCCCTCATTGCAGCCGTGCGTGGAAAACGAGATTTTGCCTATGTGCCGGCGATCGCAATCGGGGTACTGGTGGAAACGGTTTGGCCGGGAGGGCTCGCCCATGTGTTGCTCCGATGAGAGATTGCCGGAACATCTCCCCTCGCCTTTTGGGAGAGGGGCAGGTGGTGAGGGCAGCCATGAAGTTAGGCTCTTACGGCCAAAAGCCCTCACCCTAACCCATTCCCGGCCAATCTTCGGTCGGTGTCCGGAGGGGGGACGCAGGCACGTAGATCGCCGCGGGCAGGCGTTGGTCGAATTTGCTGTCGTGTGCCTAGCGGTCTACCTGCTGTTAGCCGCCATGCTGACGTTCGGCCAATGGCTGTATTCCGCACAGGGTCTCCAGCAAGCGGTGGACGTCGCCGCACGGGAGATCAGCCGCACGCCGCTCCCCGCGGCCCTGGCCGGCACCGGAGCCACCATGACGCTCGGGTATGTCCTTTACGGCGACGTGAGCGCGGATCCCAATTTGGTGCCTGTACGCACGCAGGTCTTCGACGACAATATGCTCGTGCTGACGATCGATTCGAACCAGTCTGGCACCGGCGAGATGACGTACAACGGCGGGCACCCGATCGGCGACTTCCCCATCGTGACGCAGCAACTGATGCCGCTGATGGTCAATGACCAGGTGAATGGTCAACAACTGCTCCGATTTCCAGGAGCGATGTTCCAGAGTAGTCAGCAAGGTTATACGTCGCCGGCAGGGATCAAGTCCAGCGGCTACGTGGTGCGAATCCCCGTCGTCAGCGCGCCGACGGCTTCCGGCGGAGGACAAACGATCGTGAACTGGTTGTACCCCATCGAGGCGATTCTGGATTCGAACCAGGTGGACTCGTTTGCCGTGAATGCGACCACCGTCTCCGGTCTTAGCGGCGCGGTCGCCTTGCGGATCAATTATCCGTATCAGTCGGCAAGCATGAGCGGTTTTGTGCCACCGGCCAATCCAGCGTCACCACCCGGTCCACCGAACAATCCGGTCATCCCCGTGCTTGCTGACAACCCTTCCCCCGGTTCGCCGCCCGGTGTTGGCAGTGCCGTTGTGTCTGATTTCCAATACGGCCCCTACGCAGGTGCATACGGCCTGGGCCAACAGGCGGCTTTTACGACGACGGTGAGGCCGTACCGGAGCGTGATTTCCCCCCAAGCGATCTATCGCCGCGAGGTCTTCCAATAGCGTCGCGACCGCCTTGCGGCAATGCTCGAAGATCGGTGAAGCATGTTTATTTGAACGTACCAAGAAAAAAGAGGTAAAACCATGCGACCCATCAAACCCAACACGCGTCGCCGGCCGTTGTGGCGCACCGTGCTGCTGTCCCTCGTGGCGATTGCGATCGGCGGCGCGGGGACCGTAGCCACACTGGCGGGCCTGAAGGTGATTGACCCGGCAAAGCTGGCATTCTGGAGGGGCAAGGAGGGCCACCCCGCGGGCTGGGTTGGCATTCCCCTGAGCGCTCGATTGATCCCTGCCTACACGGAGGTAACCCGGGATTACTTGCTGAATGCGAAGACTGGCAGGTTGGAATTGAAATGGGAATCGCCGGAAGTGGTTCCGAAAATGGTCATCACCGATTTGTCGAAGATTCTCGGCCGGGTCACGGCACGGGAGAAGCAGGCTGTCTATTTTTTCAAGGAAAGCGACTTTCTGCCCGTGGGCACGCACCCCGGAGTTGCAGGCGGCACGCCGCAGGGCAAGCGGGCGTTTACCTTGGACGCGGCAAAACTCAACGGTTGCGTGTTTGAACTGAAAGAGGGCGACCACGTGGACTTGCTTGTCAGCATCCCCGTGGATATGCCAGGCGCGAGCCGTTCCAATTCCGGGTCGTTGGGGGCCAGCGTCATTGCGACACCGGATACCCTCCTGTTGCCCAAGCGAAGTCTCGTCAGACCCTTGGTGCAGGATGGAGTGGTGGTGTCACCCGTGACGGCCCGCATCGTTCCAACCACGAATAGTTCGCTCATGAATGGCACGACCACCCGCAACATGCGGGTGCAGGAGATCGTGCTCGCCGTGGGGCCCGAGGAAGTGGCGCCGCTGAACGAGGCCATGGATCTGAAGTACCAGATTACTTGCGTGGCGCGTTCGGGCCGCCCCACCTCCGTTCCCGCGCCTGCCGCATCCCGGCCGGCTGGCGGAACCTCGCAAGGTGGAATGTCTCAGTTCCTGAGCGCGCTGGGCAACGCGTTCCTGGGCAAAGATAGCACGGCTACTCCGGACAAGGCTTCGCCGCCGCCCGGACGAGTGAAAACCATCGGCCCAACGAAGAGCGAAACGCCTGCCAAGGATCGGGTGGCAATGGACATCACGCCCGGACTGAACCCCATGGCCGAGGTCCGTTCCATGGAAGTGATGATTGGGGCCAAACGGCAATTCGTGCTCTTCAACGGTTCGGGGAACAGCCCTGTCGTGACACAGCAAGACGACGGATCGGCCAAGTCCGGGCCGGGGGTCGTACCGACTGGTGCCGTGGAAGAGAGCACGCAATAGGTGCGTTATGAACTTTCATCGTTTCTGTTGCGGTAGACGATTTCGATGCTGGGCAGCGTGGGGCGAGCGCAGTGAGCCCCACCACGGAGGAAAAAATGGCGGCGATCGCTGCGCTCGACCCACCCTACAGCTACGGCTACGTCGCAGGAGGCGGCCGGATCGTGCCGGTTATGCGCTCGTGTTATTCGTGATGATGTTCTTTGGCCTGATGGGGTTGGCGGCGCTGGTGATCGACATGGGTTTTGTGCGGCTTGCACAGCGGCAGATGCAGACGGCCGTGGACTCCGCGGCCCTGGAAGGGTTGCGGTGGCGGGATTCCACAACGGACCCACATCAACAGGCAAGCAACATGGCGGCGTACACCTTTGACGCCGATCTTGACTTGACCACTTCCGATACCCAATACGGGGCGGGCCCGGTCGTGACGTTTTCTGGTGGCGTTGGCCCGCCAGAGTTGGCGGCGTCGCAACTGATGCAACCGGGCACTTCGCCGGTCTACAAACCCAGACGGTCCGATGGGACGCCCGGACTGGAGCTAAATGAGAATTCCGACAACCCCAACGCGATCGAAGGCGACATGCGGGTTGGGCAGTATGGTCTTAACGATGGCAGCGGCGTGGAAAGTGCCTATCCGAAGCAAGCAACAGTGGATGAAGGCGGCGACGCAACTTACGCTACTGACAACCCGTACAGCCGTCGCGACTTTTTCCAGCAAAAACCTGGCCCAACTCCGAACGCCTTCCTTGTCCGCATGCGCCGCACCGCGAATCCCAACGGCATCGACAGTGAGTCTGGCATCAGTTCCGGCGGTCCGACGCTGCCAATTCTGTTTGGCCGCGGCAGCCTGATGGCACGGAGCGGCAATGGTATGAGCGTGTCGTCTGGGATCACGGTCCGCTCCACGGCCATCGCGGCGGTGGGTGACGGGATCGCGTTCGGCGGCACTTCGTATTCGGCGGGCCGCACCAAGACGGCGGGGCGGTCATACGCCATCCCCGGAAGCGGCAGCCAGCCGGCCGTGACAATACCGGGGGTTGCGCCTTTCGCCCTGGAAAGCAGTTTCTGGGCGTCGTTGAGTTCCGGTTCGCCTTCAGGAACACTGACGTTCGTGCCCGAAGGAAATGCGCAGTCATCGAGCGATCCGCCCCGCGTCGAAATCCAAAGAACGGTCGCTGGTGGCGCGATCCAGACGATCGGTCTGTTGCTCACTACGACGGCCGACAACACCGGCCACCTCGCCGCATCGGCCACGTCGATCGGACAGCCGCCGCAATTGCTAGCAACCGGCTTTGATGATTCCGCCCTTTTACAAGACTCGGCGGGCGGCGGGGTGATGGAGTACGTGCCGATCTACACGACGGTTTCCCTTGGCGGGCAGTCTTGGACGATCATCGGCTTCGGCTGCCTGTCTGCCGGACAGTGGTCCTACACTCCTGCAAGCCAGCAGACCGGCGGGGCGGCCCAGTTTACAATCTCTTTGCCGAGTGCGACCCAGCCTCCCTACCAGGTCGCCAGCCAGAACGCCTCGGGAGTGATTGGCCTAGCGCTGCCCGCGACGTTTACAACGAACCAGCAGGATGTCAATACGTTGTTCCAGTTGCACGCGGGCGAGGCGACCGATCCAAGCTTGGCACCCGACAACATGACCAACAGCGTCTACGCCCCGGTCCTAGCGAACCATTACATCGGCCCAACGCTATCGAGTCCTTGATGCAGTCGGCCATACGGCCGCCGCCGAACCCGGCGTGGACGCCGGGGGTTAAACAACCCGGTCCCCTGAACCTTGACCTCTGAACCCTGAACCCTATCCCCCGTGCCGACGACAATCAACATTCTGATGGTGAGTCCCGATCCGCAGTTCCGCGCTGAGCTGGAGACCGCGCTTGCCTCGTTGGAAGAACTGCACCCCGTGATTCACCACGCGGGTGACATTCGCCAAGCGATTGAGGCGGCTCGCAGCCGCCGTCCGCAAATCGCGCTGGTGGAAATGGGGACCGACGTTCGGCCCCTGCAAGCATTCGCCGAGGAATCGGCGGTCGTCTCGCCCGAGACCACCGTAGCGGCGGTCTTTCGACCGGACGTTTTTGAGCCTGATGTGCCGGAAAGCACGATTCTCATCCAAGCGATTCGCGCCGGGGTGAAGGATTTCCTGCGGCGGCCTGTCTCCGTCAGCGAACTAGCTGAACTGCTCCGCCGCCTCCAGCGATCTCCTGTTCGGGAAACAGACCGCGTAGGTTCGATCGTATCCTTCATCAGCAACAAGGGTGGTGTAGGCAAATCGACAATGGCCGTCAATGCGGCCTGTGGCTTGGCAGTACGTCACCCAGAGCGTGTGTTGCTGGTCGATGCGTCGCTCCAGATGGGCGTCTGCGCATCGCTATTGGACCTGACGCCCACAACGTCGCTCAGCGACGTTGTGCGTGAAAAGGAACGACTCGACGAGACCCTCATCCGGCAACTGGCTCTGCCGCACTCTAGCGGACTGCACCTTCTGGCCGCACCCGCCGATGCCATGGAGGCTGCCGACATCGACGACGCGGTACTCTCTCGGATTCTCACCCTTGCTCGGCATACGTATGACTTCGTGCTGGTGGATACGTTTCCCATGCTGGATCGCGCGATCGTGGCGGTGCTCGACCTCAGCGATCGGGCCTACGTCGTCTTGGAAAACGTCGTGCCCACGCTTCTTGGCGCGGTGAAACTGGTGGAGGTTCTCCGGAGGCTGGGGCTATCTAAAGAGCGCCAGCGCATCGTGCTAAACCGTTACACGACCCTGCCGGGAAGCGTGAAGCCCGCCGATGTCGCGAATCGGCTGGGCCATGATGTCGATCACGTAATCCCGTTTGACAAGGGCATCGTGGTTGCCGCCAACACAGGGGAACCTTACGTGTTGCGGCCAAGACGGTTCTTCGGCTGTGGTCGCCACTTGCATCGGCTGGTCGATGACATCGACGCGATGGGCGCAGCCCGACCGGTTTGCCCACTCTGTCCTGCTGCATCAGAGGACGGGGAACTGTTGCGAGCCGGAAACGAGCACGCGGAGCCAAGCGAGGAGGATTTGAAGTGAACGAAGAAACCCGCGAGCAATCGCCCGAGTTTGGGCAGGACTGGCAGCAACGGCTTCGGAAGTCGAATCTTTCGTTACCAGCGAGCCGTGTGCGAACCACCAAAAAGGCGGCTCCTACCCGGACCATCACTGCGGCTCCCGTCGCACCCCAGCCCACATATTCCGGCGGTGCCGAATACCTTTCCGTCAAGGGGACTTTGCACCAACGGTTGCTGGACGAACTCGACCGGCGAAACCTGCTGGGAGCAAGCGAGGAGACGTTGACGGAATTCGTGCAGACGTTCGTCGATGAAGCGCTCCAGGCCGAGGACTTGCCCCTGAACGAAGCCGAACGTCGTCGGCTGGTAGGCGACCTCTTGGAAGAGACGCTTGGGGTCGGACCGCTCGCATCATTGATGGTCGATCCGGCAATCACTGACATTCTCGTCAACGGCCCCCAGCAAGTGTATGTAGAACGGTTCGGACGCTTGGAGAAGACCGACGTTCGCTTCCGGGACGCAGACCACCTGGTGCGCATCATCCAGCGGATCGCCGCCCGCGTCGGGCGACGGATCGACGAAAGCTCGCCGATGGTGGATGCGCGGCTCCCCGATGGCAGTCGAGTTAATGCCACGCTTCCTCCCGTGACGATTGACGCCCCAACCCTGTCGATTCGCCGATTCGGCCGCCAGCGATTGCGGCGCACCGACCTGATGCGCCTGGGAATGTTCTCGCCCGACATCCACAGTTTTCTTGACGCGGTGGTCCGCGGCCGGAAGAACATGCTGATTTCGGGGGGCACAGGCTCGGGGAAGTCCACTTTGCTTGGTGCCATTGCCGAGGCCATTCCTGATCGGGAGCGGATCGTCACCGTCGAGGATTCGGCGGAACTGATTCTCGACCAGGAGCACGTGGTGCGGATGGAGACCCGTCCACCAAACATCGAGGGCCGAGGGCTCATCACCGCCCGCGACCTGGTTGTCAACGCCCTGCGAATGCGGCCCGATCGGATCATTGTGGGCGAGGTCCGCAGCGGCGAGGCCCTGGACATGCTGCAAGCAATGAACACGGGCCACGATGGGGGGCTAACCACGGTCCACGCCAACAGCCCGCGTGACGCCTTAGCGCGGCTGGAGACGATGGTCTTGATGGCTGGGCTGGACCTTCCCTCGCGTGCCATTCGCGAACAGATCGTCTCCGCCCTGCACCTAATCGTTCACGTTCGGCGGTTCGAAGACGGCGTTCGTCGTGTGGAGAGCATCGCCGAGATCGTCGGAATGGAAGGCACGACGCCCCAATTGCAGGACATCTTTCGTTTCGAGAGGCGCGGGCTGAGAGGACGGCAGATTGCCGGAGAGTTCGTTGCCACTGGCATTGTTCCGCACGTCGTGGAGGAACTGCAAGAGCGCGGAATCGAGATTTCGCGAACCATTTTCCAGAAGAGCAAGCCCGCCGTCCATGATTGAGATCTTGGTACTAGCCGGACTGCTGTTGGGGCTGGGCGTCATCGCCTCCTATTGGCGAAACGCGCGAATCCGCGCGCTGGCCCGCGAACGCATGGAGATTTCGGTCGAGGTCTCCGGCCCATCACAACCGGAGCAGATTCCAACGGCCCGTTTATTTCTCGTCCGACACCATTTCTTGCCCTGGATGCTCGGTCTTTTGGCGGCCGGGCTTTTGTACTTTGCTTGCGGCTGGGCTTTGCCCTTCGTGATCGCGGTCTCCCTGATTGTCAGCCTGCTGGCAGCGCGCCTGGAGTCGTTTCTGGCGGTGCGGCGAACCACACAAATCGAAACGCAGTTGGCCGATGCCATCGACCTGATGGTGGCCGCGCTGCGCGCTGGAGCCAGCATCGCCGATGCTCTGGAGAACGCCATGCGCGAATCGGGCAGCCCTCTGTTTCCCCAACTGGAAGAGGTGGTGGGCCGGATCCGTTTTGGAGACGACCGGCGGACGGTTTATCGTGGACTAACGGAGCGCGTCCCGCTAGAAACCTTTCTCCTTTTCTCGTCAGCCCTGTCCGTCCAATCTGAAACCGGCGGCAGTCTGGCGCCCACCTTGGCAAGCGTAGGCCGGACGATCCGCGACCGCATCGAGATTGCTAGACGCATCCGCTCCAATTCCGCTCAGTCCGAGGTTTCCACGCTGGCCGTGTTTTTGCTAACGTACTTCATCGCGGTGTTGGTGTGGCGCGGCAATCCCGAGCAAATGCACGAGTTCCTTGCCACGAAGATTGGCCAATGGGCGGTCGCGGGCACCATCCTTCTGCAAGCCGTCGGCCTGGTCTGGATGTCGTTGATCAGCCGGATACGATTCTGAGGCAAAGTCGATGAATAAACTTGCAGGACTGGGCCTTTTTCTGATACCGGCCGTGCTGATCTACGTGGCCTGGCTTCTGTTGGGCCGCTTGGACACGAATCGGCGGAGCTTGGAACGAGTGTTCACGGAACCGACCGATCTGACGGAGCGTCCCGACGGCGATTCCATGGTCGCAGGATTGTTGCGCCGTTGGCTCTTCCTGGCGGGCTATCGCCAGCCCGTCGCCTCCACCGTGTTCGTTGCCACGATGCTCCTGGCAGTCAGCCTGGGTATTGCCACGGCACTGACTATTCTAGGTTCCGGCCTGACGAGCGAATTGTTCACGATCATTTCCCGTTTCCCGCCGCCCATGGGTGATCTCGTTCTGCCGATGGTGTACCTGGCGCCTTGGACGGTGCTACTGATCCTGGTACTCCTGCCGTGGATGCTCGTTCGCCGGTCGCGCCGGCAACGCGTGGAAAAAGTGGAGCAGGATTTACCCATCTCCTTGGAACTGCTGGCCACGCTCAGCGAAGCGGGTTTGGGCTTCGATGCGGCCTTATCGCGGGTCCTTGATTCGGTGATGGAAGAGCGCCCCTTGGCCCGCGAGTTCCGCACCTATCAATCAGACCTATTGGCAGGAAGGACCCGCGTGGAATCGCTGCGGCGGTTGTCCCGCCGCTTGGACGTCTCGTCTGTAACGATTCTCGTCTCGGCGTTGGTTCAGGCGGAACAGTTAGGCAGCGGCATCGCTCAGGCCCTTCGCCGCCAGGCCGACGATTTACGGGACCGTCGCCGCGAGCGAGCGAATGCGTTTGCCATGGCGTTGTCGGTGAAGCGGACGATCCCGCTGGTGGTTTGCTTCATGCCCGGGATCTTCGTTTGGACGGTCGGCCCCGCCTTGACACGCCTTTTCCAGATGGCCGACACCTTCATGCGGGTAAGGAACTTCTGATGGGGAAAAGGGGACAGGCTCCTTTCGCGCGAAGCACCCGGAAGGCCGTTCCGGCAAAAGGTGCTTGTCCCCTTTTCCCTTGGCAATTGGTGAGCAAAACGACCGGCAAAACGGTGGTTGCGCGGTTGAAAATCGCCGATGGCTTTTGGTCTCGGCTAGTTGGGCTGCAATTCCGCCGCGACCTGCCGTCCGATGCCGGCCTGTTGCTGGTGCCCTGCAACTCGGTTCACACGTGTTTCGTGCGTTCTCCAGTCGATGTAGTTTTCCTGGACGATCGTGGCTGCGTCTTAGCAGTCCGCCGTGATCTTCGCCCCTGGCGGTTGGCGTTTGGACCGCGCGAGACCCACGCTGTGCTGGAGATGACCACAGGCGCGACAGGAGTCGGGCCCGGCGAGGCACTGCGGCTGGAGCCAGCCGACAAAAGCGATTCCACACTCCCTGTGTCGGCGGCATTTCTGCAAAGATAGATGAATGCGGTGGAGTTTGCGGACGCTACAACCGATACAACCGGAAGAGTCGATTGCGGCATCAACATCGCCGTTCTCGCTCGCACTGGTCGGACCGCAGAACTCGATATCTATTAGGAATCTTGGAAGACTTGGCAGGCTGCGCCGTCTCGACCTGACGGAAACGGCGGAGATGCTAGCTTGCTGGTACCCGCGTTTGGTACCCATCCCAGATTCCGTCGGGAGGAAAAACGGTGCCGAACCAATCTCTTCACTCGACCGGGCTGCAATCGGACGGGCCACAGTCTCTGGCCCGTACCACGAGCCACCTCCTCCGACTCGCCCTGTATTACATCTCCGCCTGCGGCCTGATCCTGGCAATCACGTCAGCGCGATTGCTGGCACAGGCCCCCTATCCATACTATCCGGGCGTTGGCGCGCCGAATGTGCCGGGAACTACATCGCCGTATCCCAATCAAGTGGTTTCGTTCACGCAGCCCTCTGCCGATAATCAAGTTGGGAATGTGCCGCCAGCGCAATTGAACGTTCGTGAGCAGCGGCCCAATGACTTTCAGACCAAGGTCGTCCGTCCCATCCCTGTGACGACCGGCTATCCAAATTCGTTCCTGCCCAGCAGTCAGCCGTGGACTGGAAACCAGCCGGAACGCGTGGCGCAGAACTCCGCTGGCTTGGAGATCATTCGGCCGGGCATTCCGACGGTTCAGGGCGTGCAGCCGCCCAGCGTTCCGCCCTCAGGAGTTCAGCCGCCATCCGAGCCGGCACCCCCAACTCAAGCAATTGCGTCACCGTTCGACCCGACTCAATTCCGTCTGCCGACGCTTGGGCTTCCGCCAGGATTGGGTACCCCCGAACCGACGCCGGAAATCAAGCGCGAGTACGGTCAATTCGTCGAACGCGAGATTACTCCAGAGAACACGATCCAGGTCATCGTCGGTCGAGCCAAAGTGATCGTCCTGCGAGAGAGACCTCGCCGCATCTACATTCCCGATGAAGCGGTGGCTGGTTTTCAGATCATCACCGACCAGCAATTCGCGGTTGTCGGCAAGAAAAGCGGCCGGACCGTGCTTAACCTTTGGTTTCCCGATCCCCGCAATCCCAACGATCCCACCAGGGATCGCACCTTGAGCTACTTAGTCGTCGTCCTGTCCGATCCAGAACGCGCGGCACTTGATGTATTGGAAGAAAGGAAGCGTTTAGAGGCTCAGGTGAAAGCCTACACGCAAGCGCTCAAGGCACTGGAAAAGGAAATCAAGGAAGCGTTCCCCGACAGCGCTGTCCAACTCTCGCTCGTGGGTGAGCAAGTCGTGGTACGCGGCCAGTCCAAGGATGTTGTCGAGGCAGCACAGATTCTCCGAATCGTTGCCGAGCACGCTCCCACGAGAAGAAGAACGAAGGTAGAGTCCAAGAATGTCAACGTGGCTTTCATCCCCGGCCTGGGCGACGAGCAAGCCGCAGTCAATGCCATTCGTGATCTCTTGGAGGGAAACTCGAATTTGGTAAACCTCTTGCGTGTGCCGGGTGAGCAGCAGGTTATGCTCATGGTCACCGTGGCCGAAGTCAACCGCACTGCGGCCCGAACCATTGGCATGGATTTCAGCGTTGTAAAGGGGGGATTCGCCTTCGCCCAGGTCACCGGTGGGCTCCTCACTCCAGGTGCGGCGGCTGTGGGCGCCGGGCAGGCCCTCTCGCAAGTCGGCGGGAACCTGCCCACCGCGATCGACAACGGGAACGTGCTCATGGCGATCCAGGCCCTGCGAACCTTGAACTTCGCGCGAAGTTTGGCAGAACCGAACCTAACCACGCTCAATGGGAGGCCGGCGAACTTTCAGGCCGGCGGCTCTTTCCCCATTCCCACCAGCGTTGTCCTGCCCGGAGGCGCTGCACAAAGCGTGACGTACCAGAACTTTGGCGTTGCGCTGCAATTCGTTCCCTATATTACCGACCGCGATCGGATTCGTCTGCAATTGAATGCCAGCGTATCAACTCCCAGCGTAGCGACCACCGAAGTCAGCGGCGCACAAGTACCCAGTCAGATTACCCAACGCCAGTTCAATACCACCGTCGAACTCCGCGAAGGCCAGACACTCACTGTGGCTGGTTTGATCCAAAACAATTTTAGTGGCACATCGAACCGAGTGCCGTTATGGGGCGACCTGCCGATTATCGGGCGAACCGGAGGTCTTGACAGCCTAAGCTCCGGCGAACAGGAATTGGTCGTTCTCGTGACGCCCATGCTCGTGCATCCGTTGGACATGTGTAAGACACCGCCGCTGCCGGGCAACGACATATTTGAGCCAGGCGATGTGGAGTTCTATCTCCTCGGTCATTTGGAAGGCCGGCGTAGCGAGGACTATCGGGCGTCGGTTCGCACCGATTTTGCCCGCCAGGAACGTTACATCCATTGCAATGACGTGTTCATCATCGGCCCACAGGGTACTACCTACGGTTGCTGCAAGTCCGGTAGTTGTCCGTGTCCGAATCCTTGCCCAACAAGTCCCTGTCCGGCGACCACTAGCAACAATTCGCCTCCGGTGTCAGCACCCGAGGTCGTTCAACCTCGTGCTGCTCAATAGAGGATGGATTCCATGTACTGCCTTAAAGCAAGTTTACAACTTTGCGGAATACTCTTAGTCCTGTTCGTGCTGGCAGCCGCCTTTGGCTGTCACACGTGCAATGATATTGCACCTGGTGCCATACCGCAGCCCAATGGAACGTATGCCTGCCGATGGGTTCATGCGGAGAAGGCCCGGGCCGATCAAGACAAGTTCGTGATCTACCAGTATGAATGGTCGGCAGATGTCACGAAGCTAACCTCGTCTGGACAGCAGCACGTCGTACAGATTGCTCAGGGCCTGTGTCAGGTGCCTTTTCCAGTCGTGATCGAACCCTCATCCGACAACCGTCTGGATGAGTCGCGCCGAGCGGTTGTTTTGCAGGCTCTCGCGAGCAGTGGTAAGCCGGTGACTCCCGACCGCGTGATTCTCGCGCGGCCGGAAGCCGAAGGGCTGTATGGGCAAGAGGCGACGGGCACCGCCCGTAGACTGTTCAGCACTCAGACTGGCGGACAAGGCGCGGGAGCCGGCTCGCTTGGGGGAGGAGCGACGTTGGGTGGAGGACAAGGAGGCATGTCTGGCAGCGCCATCGGAGGCGCTGGGACCAGCGGCGGTATTGGCGGTGGAACAGGCTCTTACTAACGGGCTTGTGGGACAGCAACCAACTGCGAGATAGTCAGACCAACGTAAGGTGATGACCATGTTGCCGACGGTCCGCGCAAAGTCAGTTTTCTGGGCCAGCGTGCTCTGCTTGTCTTTCTGCCTGGGCTGTGCCACTTCTAGCCTCGCGCCCTCGCAATTCACTGGGTTGTCGAAAACATTTGCCGAAGAATCGGATTTGCCGAAAAACACCTCCGACGAGTTGCCTCCCAAGGACGCGGCACGAGCATGTATGGCGGCCGCCGAAGAACTGCAAAACAACGGACACACGCAACAGGCCATTCCGCTCTACGAAAAGGCGCGAAACTACGATCCAAGCCTAAAGTCCGTTTCGCACCACTTAGCCGTGCTGTACGACGCCCAGGGTGACAGTACCCGGTCATTGGCCGAATACAACAAAGCATTGGAATCTGATCCCAAGAATCCCAATCTGCTGAGCGACATCGGATATTACTACTACGAGCGGGAGAACTTTGCCGAAGCCGAGCGCTTCCTCCGCAAGGCCCTGACGATTGATCCAAACCATCTTAAGGCTCTCTCCAATTTGGGGCTGGTTCTTGGCAGACAGGGGCGATTCGGCGAAAGTTTCGAGTTGTTCTCCAAAGTAGTTGGCCCCGCCGCGGCTCATTCCAACATCGGCGTCCTCATGGCCAAGCAAGGACGATACGATGAAGCTAAACAGGCTTTCCATCAGGCGCTCACAATGGACGCGACCTTGCAGCAGCCCAAGGTGTTTTTGGCGTATCTCGACAGTCGGCAGCCTCATAGCTGATAGAAGGCAGGAATGTCTGTCCTTCGGCTAGCATTGATGAGCATAGCAATACTTATCGGTATGTCGGGAACTCGCCGACGAATGGGATTGATCCGACGGGACTAAAATTGACGCCGGCACAGATTGAGTCGATGAAGCGGGCACTGGAACTTGCAATTGCGAACTTGTCGGAAAAAGAGAAGGCTGAAGCGAGGCAGGAACTAGAACAGATAATCGCTGTTGCCAACAGCACGGTGGCCCATATGGGCTTTCGGCAAAATGACTGCGGTTCCCGGCGTCTCAAGACGCCTACCAAGTATCGAATATGCGGTTTCGATGCAAATTGGTGCAACGAGTGCCACTGAGCGGCAAGTAGTCTAGCACCACTGGAAGCACCACGCCTTTGTGGAGTCGCCGCAACTCCTTACGCCCGTTTCGGTTTTGGCGATTCTATCTTCGGCCTCCGGAGCCGAAGGTTTCGTGTTCGAATCACGACGGGGATACTTGGCTTTATATCGGGGTTTATTGACGTTTTCTCCGCGTTCGGGTATCCTGGCCTCCGTGTAGTTTACACCC
>Ga0181520_10006118_pt1 | contig 18661 bp, 13 predicted proteins | sample PEATcosm2014_Bin_29_FD_132451 | JGI IMG/M metagenome (GOLD analysis project Ga0181520, IMG submission 132451) | Peatland microbial communities from MTU Mesocosm Facility, Houghton, MI, USA - PEATcosm2014_Bin02_30_metaG | ecosystem: Environmental > Terrestrial > Soil > Wetlands > Peat | place...
ATTGCCTGTTAAGATATTGTCACTACGCTTTTTCGGAAAACGGCCACTCGGACCCCGGAAAACCCGGGAAAACAAGGGCTTCTGCCCGAAATCCTACCCGCCACTTGTTAAACATGGGCTAGCGGGGGAACCCGATACTGACCCGAAGCGCAAGCGAGGGACGTAAGCCATTTCCTCCGTGGCCAACAGTAGGTGTCGAAAAAGGAGGATTACAGGCCGAGTCGATACTTCTTGGCTCGTTCCACCACACGGGGATCCTTGCTGATCCGGCTCACCTTTTCCAGCAGTGGGCCGAAGCGGTCCATGTTCGGATGACGCAGGAAACGGTGGTGTGCAAGCTCCACGATCGCTTGGCAGGCCGCTTGGCCCAGGTTCGGATCATCCAAGTATTCGGCAATCCACGCAACCGTATCGATGGTGCGCACCGTGGACGCGCGGCTCAACACCCACTGCTGATCTTCCGCGTTCTTTGCCAATTTCATGGCCTTCTGAAGCATGGCCAGCGTCTGGGCCTCGGGACGGTCGCTTTTGAGGGTGACAACGCGAACATAGGCGTGAAGCGCCCGTTGCCGGAATTCCTGATTGTCGCCGCCGGCGATCGTCCAGAGTCGATCGGCCACCTCGGCGTTTGGCCAGTTGCACAACGCCCTAATCGCGGACGCCTTGCACTCCGGATTCTCACTGGCCAACGACGAGTCGATCATTCGCAGAACCTGCGGGCCTCCTAGTCGGCCCAAAAGCGGCAGATACTTCGGCAGTTCCGTAGAGTCAACCTTGGCCAGGACAGCCAACACCGGCTTCGCACGATCCGCGGCAGCGTCGGGCGACTTCTGGCACACGATCAGGATGGTTCTTTCAACCTCCTCCCGATGCTTGCCTTGCACCGCCAGCAGAAGCTTAACAAGCCGCGAAAGATCGTCGCCATCGGGATCGGCGATGCCTCGCAGCGCGTCCAGGGCCGGTTCGTATACGCTTGGATCCTCCTGGCTGGCAATGGCGATCAGCGGATCAATCGCCTCGTAGTACTTGAGCTTCTGGAGCACCCCAAGCACGGGGCCGCGAATTTTCGGACGTTCCGCCAGCGCGGTGAGCATCGCCTTGCCCACCGCTTCGCGAGGAAGCCGGCAGAGTGCCTGTTGGGCCGTTTCGGCAACCTTTCCGCCCTCGGCGAGGGAATCGGTCAAAATTGTGATGGTCGAAGCATCGCCGATTTGTCCTAACAGGCGGATGCCGGCCAGTTTCATTTCCAGTTTGTCGCTCCGGGCAGCCGACAATGCCAGCGGCAAAGCATCCTTCCCTTTTCGCAAGGCCAAAACCTCAATCAAGCCTAACTGACTTTCGTCGGGCAGTTCGGCCAACTTCGCCGCCAATCGGTCGAGTTCCGCGTCGGATAGCGCTGCCAGGCGTCCGCTGGCCACAACCCGACGATCGGCGTCGGCGCCATTGATCCACGAAAGAACGGTTTCGGTGGCATGTTCTTTCTGAAGTTGAAGGATTGCGGCGAGCGCTGCGCGTCGAACGCCCACCGCCTGACCAGATGCGGCCAACTTGACGTAGATCGCTTGCGCCTGCTCGACATTGCCCGCGCTAGCCATCGCGTCGGCGCACCGCAACAAGGGAACGGCCGCGTTCTGGGGCATAGGAGAGCCCAACGGTTTGACTTGTTGTTGGATGAAGGAAATCGCCTCGGGGTTGGCGATATTGCCGAGCGTCCAAAGGGCGGCGGAGGCAACCTTGGAATCCTTGCCGCCGGCCAGTTCTTTCAACTTCGCCACGGACCGAACGTCTTTCCTGGCGGCGACGGAGTTGATCACGCCGATCAGCGAGTCGCCATGGAGTGTGTTCATCGCGTCTCGCAACGCGGCAATCGATTCTTCACCTGGAATCGACTCCAGGGCGTACCGAGCCATTTGCGAGACCCTTGGATCGGCCAGCAACCGCGTCAGAAGGGGGACTTCGGCTCGGGAACCGACCTGCCGGAGTTGGAGACAAATGTACTGTTTTGCGGCGCGCGTTGTGCTTGCGGCCTCTAAGAGGGCGGCCAGTCGCGCGGCGCAGGCCGATCGACTTGCCGGCGCGGCCATGGCGCGGATCACCTCACGGTCAATCGTCAGCAAAGCGGCCATGTCCTTGCCGTACTCGTACTTCGGCAACGCTTTCCAGGCGTCTTCGATTGGCATCTCCGCGGCCAGGGAGAGTGACGGAAACGTCGATGTCGAAACGACACTGAACAACACCAGCGAAAAACCGATTATTCTCAACATAAGAGTCCGCGCCTTTCCAGATTCACGGTGTTAAATAAGGTTGCGTAATCCTGGGAATTCTGCGGCCGCGTGGAGCCGCCTCCCGAAGGGTGACGGCGGACGTTCCAACTCCCAGAATCATGAAGGGTTATTCAAATGGTCCAGGGACTACGCGCCGGCCGCGAAAGCATCTGGTTGACCTCATCCTCTCCGACGAAACGATCCTGCGTTGGATCCCACGTGAGCTTGCGCCCCAGTCGCAGGGCGATGTCCGAGACATTGCCCAACGTGCTGGCAGCCTGGCCCGCCTCAACCGGCGAAACGGGGTCCTGCCGAGTGCGGATGCTGCGGAAGAAGTCGGCCGTGTGGGACGTGTAGGCGGCCGGATCGTTGCTGCACTCCGGACTGTGGTGGAGCGGAGTGTCGCGGGGCTTGAGTATCACGGTCAGAAGCGATGCCGGCTCGGCCCAGATGCCGCTTCGATCGACGCGGACCCAGCCGTGGTCGCCCACAAACTTGCAGCCCGACTCGCTGGCGCCGCCGATTTGGGTGTAGAGCACATGCAGGCCGCTCTGCCAACGCAGGTTCACTTGCCACGACATCCAGGTGTCCGTCATGCCCTCGGCCGGCAACATGCCGGTTCCCTCGACGGAGAATGGTTTGTCGAAGACCTCGGGACAGCCCCAACCGGCGATGTCCAGATAATGGACGCCCCAGTTGGTGATGAACCCGGCACAGTAGTGCGAAATCATGTACATGGCCAGCCACTCGCACCGTTTCTTGTCGAAGGGGATATAAGGCGCCGGACCGGTCCACATGTCGTAGTCGAAGCCCTCGGGCGGACGGCAAGGCGGCTCGGCCGGATAGGAGGTCCCGCCCGGCGCGCCGACCTGGATCGTATGCACCTTGCCGAGATATCCGTTGATCGCCAGTTCGCAGGCTTGGCGGAACTGAGGCCAACTGCGCTGCATGGTGCCTGTTTGAAAGACGCATCCGTAGCGGCGCACCGCGTTGCGGACCTTGATTCCATCGGCGATCCAGCGGGTAATCGGCTTCTCGCCGTAGATGTCCTTGCCGGACTCGATGGCGCGGCTGTACACCACGCCGTGCCAATGATCGGGCACGCAGCCCCAAACGGCGTCGATATCGTTACGGGCCAACAACTCGCGGAAGTCATTGTAGATATCACAGCCTTTGAATTGTTGTCGGCCGACGCGCCCGGCATAATGATCGTTGACGTTCTTTTGCGCCAGCAAAGCGCGGTCGCGCCGACAGTCGGCAATGGCCACAACCTGGTGGTCGGGCAGCGGTCGCATGGCCCGCCACGAATCGGTTCCCCGATTGCCCATGCCTAACATGCCGATGGTGATCCGTTCGCTGGCGGCCAGTTGATTGCCCAGCCCCAAGGCCGACGCGGGAACGATCGCAGGGGCGACGGTCGCCGCCAACGCGCCGGCCACAAACTGTCGCCGCGAAAGGAAAATGCCGGTTCTGTTCTTGCCACACGTATCGTCTTTCATTTTGTCTCCTCAGTCGGCTTCGCCCATAGGGAATCGATCAATGCAACGGTCCGGTCGACGAGCATCTGTCCACCGTCCGGCGTTATCAGGTTGCTTTGCACAATCGCGCTGTAGCCGCCTCCGCGAACGGCTCTCTCCGTGGGCAGATAGCAGAACGGACCGCCGCCGCCGACCAACTGGATCACGAACGTTTGAACCGCCAAGCTGCGGGCCTTCATCCGTACGCCATAATCGGTAAATAACTCGAAGGTATTGGTGCAAATGGCCACGTCGCCAATCCGCAGCACGTGAATCTCCGTTTCCGAGACGGGATGCGGATCCGCCTTCTGTCTTTCGTATCGCTTCAAAACTTGCTCTTGCCAACGGTCCCTCATCTGGCTCGGTTTTTCCGCCGCTATCGCGGCTTTCACCTGGGCGTATTCCGCCTCGGTAACAAGTCGCATTGGCAGTTGGAGCGTCTCCACCTTGTGAATCAAAGGAACGTTGGCGTGCCGGTCGCTCTGGACGGCGTCGAAGGTCTCATCGACCGCGGCCACGATTCGCCGGGCAAGCTCCTCCGGCCGCGTCAGCTTCCGTAATGCCCGCATCCGTTCCTCGGCCTGCTTACGATACATCAGGTGCGGCGATTGATCGCCGGCCGCGCCCGCCCATCCCAACACGCACACGTCCGGGCCGTATCGCTTGCGCAGCGACTGGCGAACCGGATGCCAGAAATCGGCGTTGATGTTGGAATTGCCCTCGACTTCCTGCGAAGGACAGGACACGTTGACCGCCATGGCGATCAGTTTTCCCGCGTCATTCCAAAAAAACAGCGTGCCCACGTCGTGGTCCTCACAGCCTTCGAGGCCGCGGAAGTCGGGGCAATCCGTCTTGCCGTACATCACGGCATGGCCGTCGGCATAGGTGGCGCGGCGGTTTTCCGCCACCGCGGCGTGTGCCAGCCCCCAACTGACGGTGCCCGGCTTTCGCCCCTGCCAGGCCTTCTCGATCGCGTCGGCGATAGGTTCCGCCGCGAACCCACAATAGGCTTCCACCTGCATGACTCCCGTCTTGGGGATGTCATATACGCCAGGGCGGGTAACGGGCGCGGTATGCGTGTGCGTGGCGTTGAGAAACAACTTCTTCAGGTCGAGAGACGGCAAACGCTTTTGTACCGCTTGATGCACCTTGTCGAGCAGCAGGTCGGAAATTACCACCAAGTCGCACGACACCATGACTGCCGCATCCAGAGAACGGTCGCCCTGGCGCGATTCCAGGGCAACCACATTGGCCGTAATCGGCGTCGCCGCCTTGTGCGAGATGCGCAACTCGAACTGACCATCCAATGCTACCGGCTCGCTCGGTGTAATGTCCGCAACCGCGGCGCCCACCCATAGCTCGCCGGCCACAGTCTCCGCGGCCAACAAGAGAAGACTCCCTACAAGACCGGCGGTCAGCAGTTTTCGAGACATTTTAATCCTCATGGGGGCAAGGCCATGTTTTCGGCCGTGTGGTTGAAGTAAGTGATGCACTGCGCAATTTCTTTTTCGATGTTGGCCGGACGCTGGTCGTATTCGATGCCGATAACGCCTCGGAATCGCTGCCGGTGCAATTCGTTCAGTATGCCGCGAATGTCGCCCTTGCCCGTGCCGAACGGGACGCATACGCCCTTCTCATCCACGTCCTTCAGATCGAACGTGAGGATACGGCCTTGGAGTTTTTGCAAGGTGTCGACGGGATTCAAACCCGAGCGAGCCCAGTGGCCCGTATCGCAACATGCGCCGATCCGCTTGCTTCGTCCTTGGAACAACTTCAGCAATGTTTCGGGCTTCCAGTAGGACGTGGGCTTGGCGTGATTGTGTACAGCCACGTTCACTTGGTACTCGTCGCACAACTTTTCCAACATGTCGAACGCCTCAACAGGCGGTTCGCCGTCGAGCGTCTCGATGCCCATCTCCCGGGCGAAGTCGAACAACCGGCGACAGGCGCCCTCCTCGGCCAATCCGTTGCAGTAGCAGCAAGGGATCTTCACGCCGGCGTCGCTCAGCCGTTTCTTCGTCTCTTGGCGCTGGGCGGCCGACATCGCCTCGCGGAACACGGCATCGGCTTTGCGCGGGTCGAGTTTTTGCCAATTGAAGCCCACGACCCGTCTCAGCCCAAGAGAGGCCACCTTGTCGATGGTTTCATAAAAGGTCAAATGGTTGAAGCTATAGGCACAGCAGCCCAACCGCCAACCAAGTTGTTTGGCATGGGAGGCCCCAGGGGACACTTCCGATGCAAACAGAGCGCGAAAACTCCCCATACCCCAGACAGCCGCGGCAAGCGAGCCTGTGGTTTTGAGAAACAAACGACGGTCCAGGCAATGCATCACGGCGCTCTCCCGAGGTTCACGTGTAGCGGACGGCCACGGGACCGCAGTCTCGCGGCGTTTGCTGGGTGCGTGAGATTAAAGCAACTTGCGCAAATGCTTAATGCTTCGTTCGGCTTGTTCGATCGAGCCGCACTCGACCGAGAACACGAGGTCACGCGGACAACGGCTCGCAATATCGATCATCCGACGCCAATCGATCACGCCGTCACCGCAGGCGCAGCCGACCGGAGTGCCGCTGACTTTGCCGCGTTCGGCGGTGGAATGCTCATCGCTGATGTCCTTGGCGTGCAGATGGACCGACCGTTCGACGACGTGTTCGAACCATGCGTAGGGATCCTGGCCGGCAAGGTAGGCGTTGCCCGTGTCGAGGTTGATACCGATGGCCGGCGAGGACACCAGGTTATAGATGCGATCGAGACCCTCGGGCGTCCGGGAGTACTGGGAGTGGCATTCCAGGCCAATCTTGACTCCCCGCCGCTCGGCCAGCGATGCAGCTTCGTAAAGCGTGTACCGCATCAACACGTGGTCTTCCGCCTCGGTGGTCCAAGGCGCTTTGATGCCTTCATCGGTGTTGACCACCGGCGCACCGCACTCAGCCGCGTAGCGAATAGCCATCTTCAGATACTCGCCGTGGTAGTCGGGCCGGCAGATCGGACCGTGGGCTTGAAGCGCGGAGATTTTCAAGCCGCGATCTTCGCACATCTTGCGCATCACCAGCGGGTCGTTAAACAGCGAGACGGTGTGATAATAGCCCGCCTCGCTCATCAACTCGCGGCCAAAGTGGACCATGGGCTCCACGTACTCGTAGCCCATTTCGGCCGCTCGATCGAGCCCCCACTCAAACGGCTTGTCGTGATGGCGGGTGGCTTCCAGGTTCATGCCGATACGAATGTCGCCCACGGGTTCTCTCCTCCCTTCTCACGGATTGACCATAGCGAACGTTACCGCGGAGCATGTGCCGGCTAAAGCGGGAGCCCGGCGGCGACGCGAGCGAAAAATGCCAACGAGCGGGCGATTTCCGGCCGAGTATCGCCCGGCCGTTCGTATTCGACGTCGAAAACCGCCGGGATCTTCTGGCGTCGGACCTCCTGCAGGATTCCTTGCATGTCTCCCACGCCTTCGCCCCAGGGCACCTCGCGCGCCTCGACCTTGCCGGCCTCGGCCACGTCCTTCAGGTGCAGGCAGATCAATCGGCCTTCCAGCTTTCACAGGCAGGCGACCGGTTGCAGCCCGGATCGCACGAAATGGCCCGTGTCGGCACACGCCCCCAAGCGTTTGCTGCGCCGCTGCGTCACCCGAACCACGAACTCGCGACGTCGTAGTGTCTGCACCATGGTCTCCCCACGCATCGGTTTGCCTTCTCCGCCTCAGGTCGCACTCCCACGATTGTGGCGTACCGCCGACCGGTTGTCGATAGAATCTGGCGCAATCGGCGAGCACTTCTGCGCATGCTCGACGAACCACCCTTAAGAGTTGGTAGTAGGCGTTTCCCTGCGGCCTTTGCCGGGGTGTGCCGGCCTGCTTGACTCGCGGAGGAGAACGAGTCACAGTACATTTTTGCAGGTCGCGGCGTTCCCGCCGGCCGCGCCGGTCTTCCGCCGGCACAAGCGAAACGGTCCCCCCATGAACGACACCATCCCCCGCGTTGCCTTGCTCATCGAGACGGCTCGCAGCTATGGCCGCGGCCTGCTGCAGGGCATCATGCGCTATGCCCGGCTCTACGGGCCGTGGTGTTTCTACCTTACGCCGGGCGATCTGGCGCAGACCCTGCCGCGGATGGACAAGTGGCGCGGCACCGGCATCATCGCCCGAATTGAAAGTCCCCAGTTGGCGAAAGCCGTCATGGCGGCCAAGGTGCCGGTGATCGCCCTGGATCTGACGCACGAGCAACTCGCGCCGGGCCATCCCCTGGCGGCGGTCTGCGAGGTCTGCCCAAACTCGGAGCAGGCGGCCGCGCTCGCAGCCGAGCACCTGCTGGACCAGGGGTTGCGACAGTTTGCTTTCGTGGGAGCGCCGAACGATCCGCTGTGGTCCACCCGGCGCCAGGAAGGCTTTTGCCGTCGCTTGGCCGAGGAGGGACGATCGTGCCTGATCTATCCCCTGCCCGCCCGCCACAAGTTGCTCGAATGGACTCAGGAACACCCGCTCATGAACCGGTGGCTTCGTTCGCTTCCCGTGCCCATCGGGCTGCTGGCGTGCGACGATGAGCGCGGCCGGCAAGTGCTCGAGGCCTGTCGCGCCGCAGGACTCCGCGTGCCCGAAGACGTCGCGGTGATTGGCGTCGACAACGACGAGTTGCTGTGCGATCTCTCCGATCCGGCGCTATCGAGCGTGGTGCTCGACACGCTACGAGCCGGTTTTGAAGCCGCCAAGCTGCTCGATGGGCTCATGTCTGGCCGGGTGAACGGAACGCACCGCATTCAGGTCCAGCCGCTTTACGTCCTTGCCCGCCGATCGACCGACACCACCGCCGTCGACGATCCGCACGTGGCGGCGGCCGTGCGTTTCATCCACGACTTTTCGAACCGGCCCATCAACGTCGCCGATATCGTGGCCCACGCGGGCATTTCGCGCCGCAGCCTGGAGCTGCGCTTTCACCAGCACTTGGGCTGTTCGATGCACGACGAAGTGCAGCGGATGCGCCTGGAGCGCGCCAAGCGGTTGCTTGTGGAAACGAACCTCGGCGTGCACGAGGTTGCCGTGGGAGCCGGCTTCAGCAGCGGAAGCTACTTGAATCGCGTCTTCCGTCGCTGCCTGGGCGTATCGCCGACGGCATTTCGCCGTGACGCGGCCGGGCAGGGGCGACGTTTCCAATCGTAGGGCGGCTCGATGCGTAGAGTGCGGAGAGCGGAGCGATGCCCCGCCCTGCGTCTACGGCCGGTTCCTCCGCATGCCGCCCGTCCTAATTCAACCCGGCGTCTTTGCTGCCTTTTGCCCCTTTTTCTCCCCATCGGGCGCTCATCCGCCCGTCGCTGCCGTCACAGGCCTTGAGAAACAGGCGGTCGTAGCCCGCTTCGAGCTTCGATGGCTTGCGGCTGGCGCCGCCGGCCGAGGGGGCCTGAAACGCCGCATCGCTCAGCCGTTCGTTGACGCGCTCGTAGACAAACTCCTCGGAATACACCTGCCACAGGCCAAAGGTCTCGCAGAGCACCGGCAGCAGCGTCTGGGCGTCGATCAACCAGTCGTGGAAGTCGTAAGCATGGGTGCCGAGCGTCCCCATGCCAAACATCTGGCCCGCCCAGGAACGGATGCGATGGCAAGTCTTCCCCTCGCGCGTGACAGTGCCCAGATACTCCAGCCTCAATTTTTCGATCGCCAGCTCCGCCGAAGGGAATCGCTTCGAGCCGAACGGATCGCAGATCATTACGTACCGCTCGCGCATGGCGTCGAGCGGGCAAAACTCCAATTCCACTTTGCTCGCCTGATTGCTGCGGAGAAACCAGCACTCCCGCCCGTCGCTGCCCAGATGGAAAGGGAAAGGAGGGGCATGGGGGGTGAAGAACGGTGTGTCCATGATGCTGGTCACGTCGGCATAGAACTGGCGATCCCCCTGAAAGCCGAACCGGCCGTAATTCGTTTCCACGTCGCAGGACCAGCCGGGCCGACTCCGAATATTCTCGCTCAAGCTCACCGTGCGGACCAGCTCGTCCGCCGATTTCATGGCCAGCCGGTTGCGGCGGGCCGCCTCGACGACCTCGTGCAGCTTCGCCGAGCGTCCGGCCTCGGAAATCCTCGCCCTCTGCTCCGGCAAGTACAACCTTGCGTTCACGGTGTACTCCACCGTCGCAGGCTCCGCCTCCCCGCCGTCGGCGCCGCGGAAGCCGCGCAGCTCGATCCGATGCTTGGTCTTGGCGGGAAATAATGCTGGAAACGTGAACGCGTACGAACGCGCGTCGTACTCGACGGGAAAGGGAACCGAGACCCCTTTGATCTCGCCGGGCGAATCGGTCAGCACAAACGCGTTGGGATTCATGGGCCGATCAAAGCGGACGCGGATGGCGGTAACCATACTCGTCTCTGAGCCGGAAGGCGGTTCGATGGCCACGACGCGCGGCTTGGACGCAGTGCCCTTGCTGGCCGCAGCACGCGTGGTGAATCGCCACGCGTAGGGCGCCGCCCTCGTGCCGTCGCTCGATCGGAAATCGGCCACCGTCACCCGCGGTTGACCGAGACTGAAGACGTACCGCGTCTCCGGCTCAAGGATCAGGGGAAGGACGAACTCGCGGTCCTGTGGCCGGTATTGCAGCGCTCCGCCCAGGCGGAAGCAACAGCGGGCGTTGTCCCGGCCACCGTGCAGTCCCATCTTGTCCGGGTCCATCGGGCGGTCGAAGCGAATGCGAATCTCGCCGAGCGGATCTACGCCGGTGGCATCCGGCGCCGGAAACACCGAGATCACCTTCGGCCGATCTTTGGGGCGCGGCACGCCGGGCCGCTGCTGGAGCACGCTCCCCGGCGACGTCCCGGCGGTCTTCGACGCGGTCCGTAGCCGCTTTAGGGCGGCTGTGAGCACCGGGTCCTGCTCGCCACGAAAATCGTCCGGCTGGGCATCAATCTTCAGGCGGGGCGCAATCCCTACCATCTCGATCGGCTTGCCCCGCGGGTCCATGTCGATCCACCGCGGCAGGTTCACGACGATTCCCGCCCCCGCCTCCACCTGGCGCGGGTTGCCGCTGGAGCCGGCCGTGCGATCGCCCATCGTTGTCACCTGCGGACACTGGGCCAGCGCCAAGGCAAACGACTCGGCCGAACTGAACGTTTTTTGGCCCTGGAGCACCACCACGGGTCCCACGTAATGCCAAGGGCCGGCCGGCCCGCAGACGCGCTCATGCTTCGGACCGAGGTCGTTGTGCTGGGGCCCATTGCGGAACTGCGACTTGCTGTAGACGCGGCGGCGATCCAAGAGCCGGCCCGTGATCTCGCAGCCCAGCGGCTCCGAGCCCCCGCCGTTGTAGCGGAGATCGATGATCAACCCCTTGCTGTCGGCCATCTGGCCCAGCACTTCGTCGAAAGTCTCCGGCAGCGCGGCATCCATCAGCTTGTAGATGTTGAGGTAGCCGATGCCGTCGCTCGTGCGCCCCCACTCCAAATCGTGCCCCGTCGCGGTGATCGGTCCGATCAGGTTCTCGATGGCCTTGTGATTCGCGTTGAGCGGCCGATCGCGCTGGTAGCCGGGCACGTACGTGCCATTCAGTTGCACGTAGACGTGCAGGTCCTCCAAGTGATCGAGCATCTCGGCAAGTATGCTTGCCAGTTCCTGGCTGGTTTTGGCGGCTGCCGCACGGGGGCGATACGTTTCGCGAAGCTTGGCCCAGTCCACCTGGGGCTTGATGGCGAACATCGCATATTCCCGATCGAAAGCCTGCCAAACCTCGTCGAACGCCTCCTGGGCCGTCGCGGCATCGACACGCTTGACGCCCGGAACGGTCCGCTTGAGAAACGCATCCGCATAGTTGATTTTTCCCGACGTCGTATCCATCGCATAGAAGAAGCGGCGATGTCCTTCCCGGGTCTCGACGTCGATCGTGATCGCGTTGCGCTGGGGGACCATGGGCCGATTGTTCGCCTGCCAACTGCCGATCAGTTTGTGGGCCGCCACCAGTAACGCCAGCGGCCGCGCCTTGATGTCGCCCGGTCCCAGGACCGTGCCGGCGGGAAACAGTTCGCCCACGCGGCCGGGGTGGAATCGCAGCCAGATGCAGGTAATGTGCTCGCCCTTGCCCGCCGGAGCGGCCACGATCTCGCCCGGCTGGTCGGGAATCACCACGGCCCAGAGCACACTGGTGCCGTGACAACCAAAAACGACCTGCGACGGGCCCAGCTTGACGGCGAAGTCCTTCCCCACGGCGTAGCGGAACTCTTTCAGCCGCCAGATGTCTTGCTCGTTGCAGGTCCAGGAGTAGCCTTGCGGCTGCCCGCTATAGTCGAGCGTCGCCGGATAGCGTTTGCCCAGATCGATGGCCGGCTCGCTAGCCATGCCGCCGAGGTTCATCGCTCCCACGAGCAGGAGCGAAAGCCCAAAGCCGTGAAGATTCATGGTGGTTCTCCTCGTCCCGATGTGACGTGACGCTCCCTCCCTCAGCGTGACCACGACGTGATTATCGCCGATTACCCATAGAATGTCAATGGGACTGTGGGAAGAGGCGGGAGCATCGCGGTTTCGGGGAGGCAAGAACTGAAGCGGCCGCAATCGATCGCCGAGGCGCAAATGTCCGCCGCCTCCATCCTGGAGGGATGGCAGCCATTAGCCGGTGGTCAGCGCAGCGCCACCACCGGAAAGGAAAGCATCTCGCCAGTCGTCCCGCATCCCGGCGGGATGCCAGCAGGCTTCTGGCATCCCGCCGGGATGCGACGTGCCGTGTGCCATCGTTCCGGTGGCATCGCTGCGCTCAACCACCGGCTAATGGCTGGGAACCCTCCGGGTTCGAGTCGCATTGCGGATCTCGGCCTTTTGAGGACCGATAGACGATAGCGTGGAACAAAATTACGCCGAACCAGCCAGAAAGTTCTTCGCAGGCCACCCCCGGCCCCTCTCCCGAAAAGCGGGAGAGGGGAGGATCTGTCACGGACGCGGATGCTCCTCGACCAGTTGCAGCCGAACCGGCAGGCTGCCGGCCTTGAGTACGGCCGCCAGGTCCGAGGCCTCGATTTCGGTGAACTGGCCGGCAATCTCGCCCCGATCGTGGATCGTGCATTGAATCGACGGCGCGGAGAACAACTCGCCGTCAATAATGATCCCGAGCTTGTAGGTATCATCCGTCGACTTGCTGGGAAGATGATCGCCGGTCAGCTTGGCAAAGAGCTTGCCACCGGCATCATTGAATCTGAAGCCGATCGCCGGCCGTTCCCGGCGATCGAACTCGAGCCTGGCCTGGGTGAGGTACGCGCCGGTGACGTTGTCAGGGTCGGCAACGACGAGGATTTCCGTAAGCTCGCGGTTGCCCGCTGGCTTCGTTCGTTTGACAACGTCCTGATGAATAGTACAATTACGTTCCGAGCCAGCCTTTACCGGCACCCACCACGCCACGCGTTTGCCGGACGAATCGAGTGTCTCTCCCTTTGCCGGCTCCTTCTCGGCGCGGTCGATCAGGGCCTTGTCGACGTGACGGCTGGCCAGCACGCGGAACTCCAGCGTGCCCGGCCGGGCCAATTGCCGCTCGACGCGGCGACGATCCGCGTCATCGCGGCGCATCAGCGTGACTTCGATCCGTTGCCCGTCCAGTTTCCGCGCGGCCGCCAGCCGCTCATTGCCACCGTTGAGCCGCAGATCAACCGCTCTCAGAAGCCGATCCATATCGATTGTCGCGCCGACGGGCACGGATTTGGGATCGACCTGGTAAACAAGGACCGCCCCTTTGGGTTTCGTTTCAGGCTTCGCGGCTTCGGGCCCGGTCTCGACAATCTGGAATTCCTTGCCGAACTGGGGTTGGAACCACGCCACGTCGAGCGGCTCGTCGTAGGCGATGGTATTGAACTGCGTGGTGTTCCAGCGGTCGCCCTCTCGCTCCTGACTCGTCACGCGCACGAGTCGTGATTGGGGATCCAAGTAGTACAGTTGCCGCTGGTTGTCGGTTTTCGATCCCGCGGGGACATTCCTGCCTGGCGTGCCGCTCAGATAAGCTTTGCACGATTCGCCATTGAGCGTCTGATCGGCTTCCGTAAAACGTTGGCCGTGGCTCTGCAAGTCCCGGGCGTGGCGATCGATGTCGGCAAAAATCTGCTCCGTATCTTTGGAAATGCCCGGGCTGCTGGAGTGTACGATTGTGTTTCGCCGGTGAACGTCCAGAGTCCAAGTGCCGTCCTTGTTGCCGAGACAGATGGTGCGCCGCCGGGAAACGTCGTCTTTCCAGTCCCAACTGTCCCGGCGAAATCCCACGCCGCTCTTGTACCAACATTCCCACGTCTTTATGGTCTTTCCGTCGAGTTGCCCACAAATGGCGATGTGAATCGTTTGCGCCTTCCGGGCGCCGTCGATCACCTGGGCGTACAGCGAGTTGTGCGAGCCGTCGACGGCCCACCACACGGCCAGACACGCCGCCAACGACGCGGCGATTGCCAGCAACGACTTCATGAGGATTCTCCTTCGGTTATGCCGAGCCGCCGCCGGCGGCGCAGCCTCGATCTCCCGCATCACGCGCTCGGCGATCGAACCGTCGTCGGGCCACGCGCGGCCAAGATGCCCCAACACGTTTTCAATGTCTTCAGGCGATTTCATCATTGCACCTCTACAAGCCACTCACGTAACCGCTCGATCGCGCGGGAAAGCTGCTTGGTCACCGTGCCCACCGGCCGGCCGGTGGCCTCGGCAATCTCCTTCATGCTCCACCCGTCCACGTACCGCATCACCACGACGATCCGCTCGTGTTCGGGCAATCGCGCGATCTGCGCAACCACTTCCCGGTACGGCTCCATCCAGTCACTACTTTCCGCGGCCGCCCGGTCGACGCCTCCGGCGACGGTCCGTTCGGCCGTTCGGCGGCGACGGAACCGCAAGGCCCGTCGCCGCGCGATCCGCAGCAGCCATGGCCCAAAGGCCGCGGCATGGCGAACCTGTCCGAGCCGCTGATGGGCGATCAGGAACGCCTCCTGCGCCGCATCCTGGGCCAGGTGGAAGTCCCCCAGCACCGCATGAGCCGTGATGATGGCCGCTCGCTCATAACATCGCACAAGCTCCGCAAAAGCGGAGGTTTCGCCCCGTTGGCTGGCCCTCAGCAGTTCTTCCGTCGACGGCATCAGCGGCTCGCAGCGGTCTTGGAACTTCGTAAGATAGAGGCCGTTTCCGGCCGGTTTGCGACAAGGAAGGTAAAAGAAAGGGGGAAGGCGGAAACGCGAGCTAGTGCCTTTTCCTGGAAGTTTCTGCCGGTGGAAACCAAGCCGCTTGCGGCTTCGCAAGGACTTGTCACCGGCAAAAACTTCCTGAAAGACATACCAAGTCCGCCTGCCGCGCTCTTGTCGTCTTTCCTTTTCCCCCCTTTTTCCTTGCTACACTGACGGTGGCCAGCCGCAATTTTATCGAAAAACGCACTGCCCACGCTAACAAAACGCCCTTTTGTACCATTTTCTTGGTAGGAGACACACGTTGGGCCCGCAAGACGACCAAATCGAACGGCTGCGTGCGGGCGAGGCCGCCGCGTGCGAGCTATTCGTGCGGGAACATGCCGTGGGGCTTTATGGCTGGTTGTACCGCCTGACGGGCCGCCGCGAGGAGGCCGAAGACCTCGCCCAAGAGGCGCTGGCGGCCTTCTGGCAGTCGATCCGCCGCAAGAGGCCCCCGGTGGCGGCGGGAGTCTGGCTGTTTTCCATCGCCAGGAACCTGTGGCGCGAGCACTGCCGGCGTGAAAATGGCCGGCCGCAGCCGCAACGTGACGTGTTGGAGACGGTCCCCGCGGCGGGCCCATCGGCCTCGGAGGCCGTGGAGCACGAGGAGATGGTCCGTGCCCTGGAAGCCGCGGTGGCCGAACTGGCGATCGAGTTTCGCGAGGTGTTTTCGCTCCGTGCCTGGCACGGATTGGAATATGCGGAGATTGCCGCCATCCAGGGCGTCAGTCCCAACCTGGTCCGTTGGCGGTTCTTCCGCGCCCGCAAGCAACTGCGGGCCCGCTTGAGCCGCTGGTTTAGCACATGCGAGAAGAGCCATGACCAATCGAAACGATGATCGCGATTTTCCCGCCGACGAACTGGACCGCTGGATCCAGGATCAGCGGCCGCCGGAGCCTTCTTCTGCGTTTCTCGACCACTGCCTGGCAACCATCCCGCCAGCCGCAACGGCGGAATCGGGGACGCAGCCAGCGCTGGCCGAGCAGCCCTTTGACCGAAGGAGGCCGAACATGAAAAAGCGACTGCAACTGCTGGGCATTAGCGGCGCGCTGGCCGCCAGCGTCGCCTTGTTTCTCGTCGGCAGCCCTTGGCTCGCCCAACCCGCCGAAGCCCAGAAGGCGGCCGCCGTCCTCGCCCGGGGCGCGGCCGCCACGCCGAATCATGGCACGGTGCACATCGTCGCCAAAGTTCGACGCCATTTCCCTCACATCTTCCCCGATGCCGATTTCGTCGCCGCCGAGGTTTGGAAGCGATTTGGCGACAAGTCGCAGTGGCGGGTTGAGCAGCCTGGAACGTTGGTGGTCATGGATGGCGCGTCGACCGTCGGCCTCTTTCGCCGCCATCCCGAGGACCCCGAAGACATTCCCCTAGCCGAGAAAGTCCCTCATGCGACGACCAGCGCGTGGGATGTCTACCCGTTGCTGAACCTCGCCCGCGTCGAAGACATGATTTCCCTCGAACTCCGCTCCGCGTTGGCCGAGGGATGGGATCTGAAGCTTAGCCATGAGACCACACCGGCGGGCGAGAAGAAACTTGTTGTTGCGGTGGAGGCCAAGGCCGACGTGCCGGCGGGCGATTGCCGAAGAGATCATTTCTGGGACGACTGCGACATGCGCCGCGTCTATCGCTTCGACGCGAAGACGCAACGGCTCGATGGGTTCGAAGCGTATCTTCACCAACCGAGCGGCGATGTGCTGATCCTGACCGTCGAACGGATCGAATATGACAAGCCGATCGATCCGGCCCTCTTTGTGCTTCAGCCACCGAAGAACGCCTATTGGATCACCGATCCGAAACCGCTTCCCGACAACGAGAAGTACGCCAAGATGACCCCCAAACAGGCAGCCCAGGCGTTTTTTGAAGCCTGTGCGAAGCAGGACTGGGCCGAGACGCAAAAGTTCCGGGACGACCCCTGGTCCCGGGGGGGCAAGGAGTATTACGGAGGTCTGACGATCGTGCATATCGGGGAACCGTTCCAATCGGCCCGCGACGCCGGCAAAGATATCGACTGGTTTGTCCCTTACGAAGTCAAGCTGAAAAACGGCAGAATCCTCAAACACAACCTCGCGCTTCGAAAGTACGAATCGGCCAAACGGTACCTGATCGGCGGCGGCATCTGACGTGAACCGATAGTCGGCCGGGGCGAACCATACGATTGTTGAGGCGGCAGTTGTACTGCCGCCCCTCCGCTTTCCCTTTTTTCCCTCATTACACGGCCGCTCGCCGCGGGCCCGCCACCGGGCCCCGCGGCCGATAGCCCGGCTGGCAATCGGCCCCTCCCTCCCTATAATAACAAAAACGATGCTAAATCGAGGAAGGGAACTATGAACAAGATCGAACGCATCACCGCCGTGCTGGCGGGCCGGCAGCCCGACCGGCCGCCGCTTTCCTTCTGGTACCACTTCCCGCCCGAGGCCGCCGCGGGGCCAAAGGCCGTCGAGGCCCATCTGCGCCACGTCGAGACCTACGACCTCGATTTCCTCAAGCTGATGAACGACAATCGCTATCCCCGCCAGGCCCTGCCCGATGGCGTGGTGGCCGACGTTCGCGATTTGGACCGCCTCTCGGTCCTGGGCGGTACCGAGGATTCCTTCGGGCAGCAATTGGATCTGATCCGCGCCCTGGCTCGGCATACGACCGGGCATATCCGTATGGCGACCACGATCTTCAACTCGTGGACCACGCTGCGGCAAATGACCGTGCCGGAGAGCGGCATCCACGGCCCGCCCACCGTCGACGCCGCGGCCGTCGATCCGCAAGAAGCCGCCATGACGCGCCTGCTTCACGAGGCACCGGACGCTCTGAGCCATGCGCTCGAGGTGGTGGCCCAGTCGCTGGCCCACTTTGCCCGCCAATGCCTGACGGCCGGGGCGGATGGCATCTTCCTTTCGGTCCGCGACGATTGGGTCGACAGCCCGGCCCATGGTCCGGGAAACTACGACCGCCTGGTCCAGCCCGGCGATCTGGCGATTCTTGCCGCCGTGCAGGACGGCACGTTCAACATGCTGCACGTCTGCGGCCGGCCGCTCGATTTTCGGCGTTTTGCCGGCTATCCGGTGCACGTGATCAATTGGGCGGACCGTTACGCGGGCCCATCGATCGCCGAGGTTGCTTCCTGGGCCAAGCCCACCTTGTGCGGCGGTTTGGACAACCTCAACACGATGGTCACCGGCTCGCCGGACGATTGTGCCCAACAGGTGGCCGATGCCCTTCGGCAAGCTGCCGGCCGACCGCTGATCGTTGCCCCCGGCTGCACCTATGATCCCGCGCGGGTTCCCGCCGCGAATCTCCACGCCATCCACCAGGCGGTGGAAACCGCGTAGGCGTCGCGTCGGAATAATGCGCGTTCCACGGACTTGTTGCCGCTGCCACACGCCCCGCCATTGCAATGGCGGGGGAGTCGGGACGGCACAAACTCCATGGAAGGCCCAACAGATCGACGGGGGAACACTAATCGCCGCTGATTGACGCTGATAAAAGAAACCAGCGGCAATTAGCTGAGATCAGCGTTCCTCCGCTGCTTCATTGATCTTCGCGCGCCATTGCCCGTGCTCGTATAATAAATCGTGGTCGTGGAGCGCGAGTGCAAATTGGTCTGAGCAAGCGGGAGTTAAGGACCGACCGAAAAATAACTTCCGGACTTCGTTCGGAGAAGGGAATACAATGAAGGGATGGTATTCCTTCATCCAGTTCCCTTTCCGCAGGCAATCGAACCGTGTTCCGCTATCCGTTGG
>Ga0181520_10006120_pt1 | contig 18651 bp, 14 predicted proteins | sample PEATcosm2014_Bin_29_FD_132451 | JGI IMG/M metagenome (GOLD analysis project Ga0181520, IMG submission 132451) | Peatland microbial communities from MTU Mesocosm Facility, Houghton, MI, USA - PEATcosm2014_Bin02_30_metaG | ecosystem: Environmental > Terrestrial > Soil > Wetlands > Peat | place...
CCGCCACGCCCGTCCGCCGCGCGCAATCAGATGATCGGCGCACTCCGGACCCCAGGAGCCGGCAGCGTAATTAGGAAACTTCTCCGGCGTTTTTGCCGCCCAGGCCTCCAGAACAGGCGTAAAGAGCGCCCAGGTTGTTTCCACGCCGTCGCGGTGGGAGAAGAGCGTTTGATCGCCCAGCAGTGCGACCAGCAGCAAGCGCTCGTAGCCGTTGGCGCTGGATTTTCCGAAGGCCGCCGCATAATCAAAGTCCATATTCACCGGGCAGACATCCATCTCCATTGTGGTGGGAACCTTGGCGCCGAAGCGCAGCGCGATGCCCTCATCCGGTTGAATGCGAAGCGTCAGCAAGTTAGGCTGAATTACCTGGCAAGCCTGTTGATGGGCTATTCTGTCAAAGATCAACAGCGGCGGCTGTTTAAATTGAATATTGATCTCGGTGGCGTGCTTCTGCATTCGCTTGCCCGCGCGCAGATAAAAAGGAACCCCCGCCCAGCGCCAGTTTTCTATCTCCACCCGCGCCGCCGCAAAAGTCTCCGTGCCGGAGGTCGGACTAACTCGCTGCTCGCTTCGATAACTCTCCACCGGCTGCCCGTCCACCGTCCCCGCGCCGTACTGCCCGCGCACCACGTCCAAGATAGGAATGGAAGGAATCGCCCGCCAGACCTTCAATTTTTCGCGCCGGACGCTCTCCGCCTCAAAGCTCGACGGCGGTTCCAAAGCGACCAGACTCAATAACTCCATCACATGATTCTGCACCACGTCGCGTAGCGCTCCGGCCTTCTCATAAAACGGCCCACGCCCCTCGACGCCCAGCGTTTCCGCCACGGTAATTTGCACATGATCGATATAATTCCGGTTCCAGATCGGCTCAAAGATTCCATTGGCAAAGCGAAAAACTAAAATATTCTGAACCGTTTCCTTGCCCAGATAGTGATCGATGCGGAAGACCTGCTCCTCGCTGAAAACCGCATTGACCTGACAGTTCAACGCGCGCGCCGACTCCAGATCGTGACCGAATGGTTTTTCAATCACCACGGCGGCCTTGCCCTGCTCGGGATGCGCCATTCCCTGCTCGCCCAGATTCTGAACGATCGGAGCAAAATACTCCGGAGCTGTGGCCAAATAATATAACCGGTTGCCGACGATGTTTCTTTCTTTGGCAATACGGTCTAACTCCGTTTTCAGACCGGCGTAATCCTCCAAAGCATCAAAGCGCAGCGGATAATAACTGATCTTCTTGGTGAAGTTATCCAGACAGGTTTCTCCCGCGTCCACGCCGGCAAACTCGATAACGCCCGCGCGCATATCCTTGGCGAACTCATCGCCCAGCGACCGCCGCGCCACGCCCACGATGGCGAATTGTTCCGGCAGAAGTCCAGCCTGCTCCAGATGAAAGAGCGCGGGCAGCAGCTTGCGCCGGGTCAAATCGCCCGACGCGCCAAAGATCACCAGAATCCCCGCATCGGGAATCTTGTCGTGGCCATGCGGAACTTGGGAGAGATCCTCCGGACTGATGCTGATCTGCGCTGTCGCCATAACTGCCTCCTTATAAGTAGCATGATTTCGCAGCACCCCTACGGGGCGCAATCCTCTGCTGGCTGGCATTCCCCGGATTGCGCTGCGCTCCATCCGGGGCTATTATCCTTTACCCCTCCGGGGTAAGTTTTATCGCAGATCGTTCATTTCCGTCATTGCTTGAAGCCGAGAGTTTAACCATGACTTGCAGCGGCGAACTAGGAAGCTCTAAAAACTGGAGCTTACTCCTCTAACGGTCTTTCATCGATCTGATGAGTGGCCAGCTTTTCCAGTTGGTTGCGCCAGTCGAGCGACTCGACAAAGGCCGCCGACTCGCGCCATCCAGGCTCGACAATGACGTGCAACTCCAGATAAACGCGCGTTCCGATCAGCGACTCGATCTTGCGGCGTGCGCCGGTGCCAATCTCCTTGAGCTTGGAGCCGCCTTTGCCGATCAGAATCGCCTTTTGGCCGTCGCGCTCGCAATAGATGGCTGCGGCGATGCGGGTGAGCGGCAGCCGCGCTGGAGGTTGACCTTTCTTGCGGGGCGGGGCGGGCGGTTCGGCCTCTTCGTAACGCTCGATGACCACCGCAGAGGCGTACGGAACCTCTTCGCCGGTCTCAACCAGAATGCTTTCACGAATCAATTCGGCGACCATGAAGCGCTGCGGCTGATCGGTGTACTGATCCTTGGGATAGAAGCGCTCGCCCACCGGCAGAACTTCGACGATCTTGCGCAGCAGAATCTCCATGCCGTCGCGCTTGCGGGCGCTGATGGGAATAACCTGGGCAAAGCCGAAGTGGCGCGTCAGCGTATCGATCAGCGGCAGAAGCTGATCCTTGGCGACCAGATCGATCTTGGTCAGCAGCAGGAAGACCGGGCAATCCAATTTGCGAATCAGGCCGAAGAGAAACTCGTCCTCGCTGGCCCAGTTGGTGCGCTCACGCTTGGGGGAATCTGGATTCCCAGGTTCCAAAGTCGGGACCTGGGGCACCCCATCTTGGCCGGCTGGTTCCGCGGCGGCTTCCAACTGCACCCGCCGCGTGGCGTCCATCAGAACCAGCACCAAGTCGCGCGTTTCCAGGGCCTCGTAAACCTCTTGCAACATTCGGCGGTCGAGCTGCGAGCCGGGCTTGTGGACGCCGGGGGTATCCACAAAGACAATCTGCGCCGCCGGATGCACACCTTTGCGCGCCGGAACCTCGACCACCCCGGCGATGCGGTTGCGGGTGGTTTGCGGTTTGGCGGAGACGATGGCAACTTTTTCGCCGGTGAGGGCGTTGAGCAGCGTGCTTTTACCGGCGTTGGGCCGGCCGAGAATAGCGACAAATCCTGATTTCAAAGAGCCTCCTGACTGAGTGTACGGCATTTCCGGGTTCTTCAGAGAGCGATCTCTTCAAATTGGCAGGCCTTCAAAGTTTTTCACAAGGCTCAAAAAATATTCTTGACATCGAGAACTCCATATAGTAGAGTTCTCTTTATTGAGAGATTTTCAAAGCGAAGAGCTCATGGAGTAGATGAGGACGCTTCGCAAAGTGAACCACGCAAGGAGTTGTCTTGCCTTAGAACTCTCTAAAACAGAGTTCTCTGTAACGCTAACATTCAACCCTCTACCAAAGGAGAGATCATGACTCGGAATCGATTTGCACAAACCTTGGCCATTGCCATTATGGCAGCCACTGCCCTCATCCCCATGCTTGCCCAGCAACCCGACGCCGGCAGCGTTCAACCAGCGGCCTCAACAACTCTCGCGCTCAACAAGCTGGAGGTCACGATGAGTTTGTCCAGCCCCGACAGCGCGGAGTTCGGAATGGCAGTTGCCAACTATTGGAAGATCATTGCCGAGGCCCGTGACGGCCGTCGCGCCTACGATTTCTTCAGTGCCCTCGCCGCGGAAGAGAAGACGCCCAGCGCCACGCTGCTGGCCATGCGCGGGTCGTCGGCCTGCTTTTATATTGGCTGGCTCGCCCAGGCCGGGTTGATGGAGACGGTTGGTCAGCCGCGCATCAAACAGATCGGCGAGCAAGCCCGCGCCGACTTTGAAGAGGCGCTCAAGCTCGATCCGCAGAACTTTTCCGCTCTCTACAGCTACGCAATCTATGAGGGATATCGTCCCGGAGGCCAAGCTCATCAGAAGGATCTGTTTGCGCGTCTTGATGCCTTGCGCGCATCGCGTCCTTATCTGCCCTGGCAGATGGTGGACACATTGGAGAAGACGGGCAAGCCTGAGTAAGAACTTATCCGTAAATTGTAGCGCCGACCTCCCGGTCGGCTGTGGCGTGGACCTCCTGGTCCACGTCGAGCTCTCAACCACGCGGAAAAGCGTTGGAGCCGCCATTCCAAAAGAATCGTTTTGAGATCAGCAAGAGAAAATTTGCAATGTACGGATAAGCTCTAATTCCCTGAATCGAGCGGCGGGCCGGAACGCTTGATACACCGGCCCGTTTGCTTACAAGGAAGCGCCGCAGTTGGAGCAGAAGCGCGCGCCTTGCACGTTGGTCTGGCCGCAGTGGGGGCAGGCTACCAGCGAATTGGATTGCGCCGCCGGAGGCACGTTGACTGTGACGCTGATGGGCTGGCCCCAGCCGGGAACAGCGATTCCCAGCATGGCGGCGATGCCCGCCGCCTGAATGGCGTTGAACTCACGCACCCGCCCAGGCATGAAGAAGCACTCGATGAAGCCCAGAAAGGACGGGATTCCCGTCCAGAAGAGGCAGCAATAGAGAACGCCCAAGCCGGTGCGGCGCAGATAGAAGTGGTGGATGCCGAAGGCGCCCAGAAAGAGCGCCAGAAGAACTCCGATGACTTCATCGCGGCGCACCGCTTCATATTGCTGGTAAAAGACGGCTTGCGGATTGGGGTAGGATTGGCTGCTCATGATGGCTCTCCTGGCACTGCGGATTGAATACGCAGATGGGCAGCATTGGGTTCCAAATTTGCCGCAAAAAGCGCGGCAAACTCCGTTCAGAATGACTGCAATTTTGGGACAAACTGACGACCCTAAACACTAGTGCGTGGGCGGATTGGACTGGCTGGAACCGGGCGGGGCTTCGGCGGGCTCGTCCAACCGAGTGATGTGAACGCTGGTCTGCGTCTCGGGGACGTCTCCGTCGTTCACCTGAACGGAGACGGGTTTGCCCTGGATGAGAATGCGAGAGACAGTTTCCGCGCGGGCGGGGATGCGGACGCGCTGCGTGGCAGAGGCCGCATCTGCGCCGGAGCCAGAGCGTACGGTGACCGGAACTTCGGCGGCGGCATAGCCTGCATTTGCGATGTGGATGGCCACCAGCCAGTAACCGACAGATGCGGATGTGGGGAAAATGCCGTTGATCTTCAGATCGGGCAGGCCTTTATCGGCATCGACCCAGTCGCCAAAAAACCAGCCAAGATCAGGCTTTGTGGTGGCATCTTCAATCAGTTTTTCCAGCGAGCTATGCACAACGGGATCATAAGCTCTGAGCGCCGCCGAGAGCGACTGATCGCCCGCCAGATCACGCAGCATCCAAAGGACATACGCGGCTTTGGTTCGGTAGTAAACAGGAGAAATGGCCTGCGCAAGCGGCTGCCCGGAGCTTTGGCCGGGACTCTCCGGCTCGGCCAGGGCCAGCGCGCCTCGGTTGGCTTCCAGAGTGCTCAGAGCGGCCTCGCGTCCGTTCCGCTTTTCAATCCATAAGCTGCTCATAAAGGTCGCCAGACCCTCATTCAACCAGGCGGGAGGAGGAGGCAGCTTGGACTCAGTCGCCCAGGCATGGCTGAGAGCGTGGACAAGAATTCCGTTCAGCGCCTCGGATGGAGCTTTTGGGTCGGGCTCACAAAGCGGCGCGGCCAGCAGAGAGCCGGTCTCGAAGGGCGCATCCTGCGGATCGGGCAGGTCCAACAGAACAAGCGGAGAGCGGGGCTGCTTGCCGAGCCAACTTTGCAGAAAGGGCGTGACCGCCGTGGCCGCGGTCGTCCAGAACTGTACGGCGAGATCGTTCTCCGGGAGCGTCCAGGCGGTCAGGTTGGTGCCGGGGTGGGCCGTGCGCATGGCCACAAAGAGGCTGGGCGCTTCAAAGCCCAGGGTTGCGCTGCCGGAGTCGGCGGTAGCCACGCCGGCAACCTCCTGGCTTTGATCGAGCGAGGCGCCGGCTTCCGTAATGGTAAGCGGTACGGAGTGGCCGTTGATGACAGCCACAGTGGGAGCCTGACCGTGAGGGAACTCGACGGTGAGCCGCAGCCGAAAGCGAGCGCCGGTCAGTCGCAGCTTCTGTTTGCTCATCTCGTCAAAAAGGCGCGCGCCGTCGCCTAAAAGAACTGGAACACTGGAGACGGGATACCAGAGGACATTGCCAAAGCCGCGCAGGCCGGTGAAGGCAGGGCTGATCTGATCCCAATCGGAGCGCAGGGCCGTCTGCTCTGGCGCGCCGATCGAAAGGAGCCTCTGCGCGCTTGGGGCAACCAGGCCGGAGTAAGAAACGTCGAGCTGCAGGGATTGACCGGGCGCGAGCGGTTGCGTCAGCCGAGCGGCGGCTTCATGCATCTGTCCGGTATGGTCGGCATCGGAGTTGAGCGTGGCGACCTGAAAGGCAACCTCTTTGCCGTCCGCGCGGATGCGTTCCCAATGGAGCGAAGAGGAGAGTTGCAGCGGAATCGTGGAGAGCGGCGATGGACCGTCATTGCGGATGCCGAGAAGAGCGCGAACGGCGATCTGCTGCTCCGCGGGACGCAGATGGACATCTAAGCCGTAAGAGGTGAAGGTGACAGCCTGGCGTTCGGCGTCTCCCACGGAGGGCTTGGCGTCTGCTGCAATTGCAGGTTCAGAGGGCGGACTGGCTTGGTCGGTAGTTTGGCCGTTCTCATCTGTCGAGCGGGAAAAGATCACCTTTCCCTTGCTGGGCTGGGCTTCCTGTTGGGCTGCGGGCGGAGCTGCTGGCGCGGTTTGCGCAGAACCGGGAAGAGTTGCAAGACCAAAAACAATCACCAAAGCAAGGCTGGCCGACAGTCCCAGTTTCCCACCCATTTCGCAAAAAACGCGAAATGGATGGGGCACGGAACACCTCTGCACGGAACACCTCTGCACGGAAGATTTCAGCACGGAAGATCTCTGCGCGGTTTTGCCTGGAAAAAACTTCATGAACCAAGGCCTTTCTGCTTCTTTGGCTTCGACGCGGCGACGACTGCGGTGCGGCCAGCTTTTTCTTGGACGCTCGATGCCCCGTTTCGCCGTTGGCGGAAGGCTTCAAAGAGCACCACCGCTCCGGCAGCAGAGACATTCAACGAGCTGACGCCGCCGCTCATGGGGATGCGCAGCAGGTAGTCGCAAGTGCGGCGGACCAGATCGTGCAGCCCCGCGCCCTCGCGGCCCAGAACCAGAACGCAGTCGCCGGTGAGATCGAATTGATCGTAGTCCGATGAGCCGCGCTCGTCCAACCCGATGATCCAAAGATTGCGGCGCTTCAGCTCTTCAAGAGCGCGCACCAGATTCACCACGCGCGCAATGCGCAGGTGCTCCGTTGCCCCGGCGCTGGCCTTCACTGCCACTGGGCTGATTGGAGCCGAGCGCCGTTCGGTCAGCAGCACGCCATCCACCCCCGCGCCGTCCGCCACGCGCAACAGAGCGCCAAGGTTCTGCGGATCTTCCACGCCGTCCAGAGCCAGCAGAAGCCGCGGCGTGCCCGGTTTGACTGGCTCAAAGAGGTCTTCAATCGTGAGAAACTCTTGGCCGTGAACCAGCGCCACCACGCCCTGATGCGCAGGTGTCTGAGCCATTTGCGTCAACTGCTCGCGCCCCTCTTGGCGAACGCGCACACCGCTCTCGCGGCAGAGCGCCACCAGCTTCTCCAGGCGAAGATCATCGCGCTCGCGCGCCACCAGAACATGGTCAAAGCGCCGCCGTCCGGCCTTGACAGCCTCTTCTACCGGATGCAATCCATACAAAACTTCCATAGTTGATAGTGTAGAAGATACGCGGAGAGAGGCGGAGGCAGCTTAATTGTCAGCAGGCTTTTTGTCAGGGTACGGAAGCCATTTTGTGGAACGCAGAGTTGCTCCATGCACCGTCAAGGCCACCCAAGTAGCTGTGATGACTGCCACCGGAGGTAATTCAATATCTCTCAAGAACCTACAGCCATTGTTTGGCTCAGTACTTGAGCTGGGTGGGCAACTACGAATTGTGTCATACGTCAGGACGCTACCACCGACCGCAAAGGGAAGGCAAATGAACGTGTAGATTTTTCCGCGCTTGGTCCAATAGCGGTGTGGGTACATTTTTGTTGAAGATGCGGTTTGATCCTCATAATCCGCGTGCACATCCGCGAAACTGAAGGATGGGTTCGACTCGCGGGCTATTTCATTGAAGGGGATGGGATCCTGAGCTGAACAGGGCAAAGCTGAGATCAACAAGACCAATACTACCAATACTAAAAGGATGACACTCAAACTTTTCATGCGTACCCTCTACAGTGACAGCGTTTATTTTTTGCAGAAACCAGCCTATCAATCTCAGTTGCGCTTTAGCAATCATCTTCACTCGTTGTCAGCTCATTATTCTGCCGGCAGAGGAGCTTGCGGTTTCAGCGAGGGCTAGCCGGAGTGGATTTGACGGACGGTTTTGCGGGCGCGTCTGCAGAGGCCTTCAATGCCTGAGCATTATCCTGATCGCCGAGGAACTTCTCGTCGTCCTTGCCGGCGATGGCGGTGCGCATCAAGTTCATCCAAATGGGCAGCGCGGCTTTGGCTCCGGTCTCTTTTTCACCGAGCGATTGGCGGCTGTCAAAGCCCACCCAAACGCCGCAAGTGACCGAGGGCGAAAAGCCCAGGAACCAGGCATCGGTGTAGTCGCTGGTGGTTCCGGTTTTGCCGCCCAGGGGGTGCTTGAGCTGCGCGGCGGCCGCGCCCGTGCCGTGGGCGGTGACGGCTTGCAGCAGCGTCATCATGGTGCGCGCGGTTTGCTGGTCAATGACTTCAGTGACGGCCGGCGGCTCCTCCCAAAGCGTGATGCCGTCGGCGTTCTCCACCTTGCGGATCAGGCGCGGCTTGACGCGGATGCCGTCGTTGGGAAAGACCGAGTAGCTGGCCACCTGCTCCTGGAGGGTGATCTCAACCGCGCCCAGTGCCACCGGAAGGTAGGCGGGAATGTTGGAGGTGACGCCGAAGCGGTGGGCCATGTCAATGACTTTGTGGATGCCGACGTGCGCGGCCAGCTTGAGCGCCGGAATGTTGCGCGACTCGGCAAAGGCGTTGATCAGCGTCATGGCGCCTTTGTAGTCGTTCTCGTAGTTGTGCGGCGTGTAACTGCCAAAGCTGACCGGCCCGTCGACGATGATGTCGGTGGGCTTGGCGCCGTCCTCGATAGCCGCGGTGTAAACGTAGGGCTTGAAGCTGGAGCCGGTCTGCCGCTCGGCCTGGGTGGCGCGATTGAACTCGGAGACTGCGTAGTCGCGCCCGCCCACCATGGCCAGCACGTCGCCGGTTGTGTTGTCGATGGCCATCAGAGCGCCCTGCGCGCCGGAGTCCTGCTCCAGCGTGCCGCGCAGCAAAGTCTTGCCGGCATAATTCTCGGCAGGCGCAAGGTGAACGTAGATCACGTCCCCCGGCTTGACCAGCGCATCGGCAAAGTGTTGGCCGGTCCACTTCCAATCGTCGGGCAGCAGAAGAAGTTCATTCTTGCCGATGCGGGCATGAATCTCCAGCGGCAAGACGCGGGTAACCAGGGCGTGAACATAGTTGCCGGGACTGCTCTTGAGCGCCCAATCGGGGTGTTTGTACTCCTCCAGGGTGCTGCCCGTGGCGAGCACATTTTCCAGGTGTCCCGGACCGCTTGCACCCACCCATCCATGCCGCCGCTCATAGACGGCCAAGCCGTCCACCACGGCCTGATTGGCGGTCTTTTGCAGGTCCAGATCCAGCGTGGTTTCAATCTTCAGGCCGGCCTCGTGCACCTGCTCCGCGCCAAAGCGCTTCTCCAACTCCTGCCGAACCTCCTCTTCAAACCAGGGCGCAACCGACATCTCCGGTTGGGCGACGTGCAAACCCAGCGGAGTATTGCGCGCCTGCTCGGCCTGTTCGTGGCTGATGGCTTTGTCCTGCTCCATCTCGGTAAGCACCAGATTGCGGCGGCGAAGAGCCTTTTCCGGATTGAGCAGCGGCGAGTAGGCGACCGGCCCTTTGGGCAGTCCGGCCAGCAGCGCGGCTTCGGTCAGGTTGAGATCCTTGGCGTGCTTGCTGAAGTAGAACTCCGAGGCGGCTTCAAAGCCGTACATTCCGCTGCCCAGGTAGATCTGGTTGCCGTAAAGGGTGAAGATCTGCTCCTTGGTAAAGGATCGCTCGATCTGGATGGCCAGATAAGCCTCTTGAATCTTGCGCGTAGCGGTGCGCTCGGAAGAGAGAAAGAGGTTGCGGGCCAACTGCATGGTCAGCGTGGAGGCCCCCTGCGCGCGCCCGTGACTGCGAATATCGTGCCATGCGGAGCCGGCAATGCGAAAGACGTTGATGCCCCAGTGGGACTCGAAGCTCTTGTCTTCAATCGAGATCACGGCCTGACGCAACACCGGCGCAAAGTCTTCGTAGTTGACCACCTCGCGGCGCTCCAGGGCAAAGGAGCCGATGATGCGCCCCTTCTGGTCGTAGAGATCGGTGGTCGTGGAGGGGCGGAAGCGCTCAAGGTCGTGAATCTGCGGCAGATCGGCTGAGTAAACCAGCGTCAGCCCAGCCAGCGAACCGGTGATGACGGCCAGCAGCAGCAGCGCGGCGAGAGTAAACTTGCCGGCCAGCTTGCGCCGATGGGGCGACGGCTCCGGTTCAAGCCGGTAGCTCCGGCCAAGGCCGCGCGGCTCATACGGCTCGATGGGTGGTTCAAGCAAGTAAATCAGGCCTCACGAGGCTTCTCTCTGACATGCTGCACGAGAATGCCTCAAGCCCAAGGCTAGCACGGCAGAGCTGTTGAAAAGCGTGTTGAACAGCTCGTGCGTACCCGATCCTGCACGAGGCGGAATTGCGGGGCGGGTGTGGGAAAGAAGGATGCGCTACAGATTGAACAGCTCGCGCAGGCGCCGGGTCTGGGCAAGGCTAAAAATATATGCAGAGTGTATTCGCATGGTACGAAGGAGAATTGTTTTGTAGACAACTGAATCCTCGGCTAACTATAGTCCGAAGGAGCTTACGGAACAAGGAGAATCAGCATCTTGCGAAAGTCTCAATCGGACCTGGATTTTTGCTCTCCAGCAGCTCCCTCATTCGGTGATTTCAACCCCGACGCCTGTATACCGTTTGGGGTTTCTATCGAACACATATACCATGCAATGCTGGATTTTACTGATTTTTTACACACTGTTGACGCAGAACTTGTCCGCAAGAAGATGTCACGCTTGGAAGAAATGTTGATGCCCGCCAACTTCAGCAGTATGGTTGGAGAGTTTATCACCAGCAACCTTCCCAAACATTGTCCGACAATTGCAAAGAACACTTATCACAACGGTCATCCCGATCTTCTTCCTGCCGGGAAATATCCCGGCGATGCTGCCCAGCATGTTGGACAAGACGGCATTGAAGTAAAGGCGTCACGCTATAGCAAGGGTTGGCAAGGACACAACCCAGAAGACGTTTGGCTCATGGTCTTTGTCTTTGAATCAGGTCGCCCCTCCGACGTTCCCAAAGGACGGATGCGATTCCGTTTCGAGGCCGTCTACGGCGCATTACTGGAAAAATCCGATTGGCAATTCGCGGGTCGAAGTCAAACCAGCCGACGAACAATTACAGCAACAGTCTTGCCTTCGGGCTTCGAAAAGATGGCCAAAAACTGGATATATCGCGTGCCAGCATCAGCGGTTGAATCCTAAGTCGATCTGATCGCGCTCCACGGAAATACGCGACAACGGCTTTATCGCTCCGGTTGCCAATTGATAGTAAGACTCATATTTTTCTATACCGATGCTTCTGTAACCAAGAGCCTCCGCGGCGGCAATCGTGGAGCCGGATCCCATAAAGGGATCGCAGACGACACCCTCCCCCAGGGGCAGAATCGTCCAAACCAGCTCCCGCAAAAGAGCCTGCGGTTTCAGACTCGGATGCGGCGCAATCTCTCGTTCGGCTTTTGGCGTTCGTCCAATATCAAGAATGTCAGAGAAGGGCAAACCTTCTTGCAGACGACGCAAACCACCCGTGCCATACTTGCGCAGGCACTCGCTCACTGTCATGCCTGGCGGCATTGGTTTGCGAAAGATTCCCCACGGTTCATAGGCGCCTCGTGGAAGCGAGCAGACGCCCGGGAACTCCTCTTCCGCGTTCTTTGGCCTGTCTCCGCCTCGCAATGTGCGCACGATTCGGATGATTTGCCCGCGAAATTCAAGCCCCCCCTCAACCAAGGCGGAGTAAACCAGTTGCGCCAAAAATGAGTTGCAGGCAAGAATAACGTGTCCCCCGGGCAACAGAGCATGAGAGGCGCACCGGGACCACTCCTTGAAAAACCGAAAAAGCTGTCCACGTTCTCTTTCATTGAGTGCCGTGAATCGGGGAAGCGGCTGACGATTCGATCCATCGAATGAAGGCGGAATGCGCCAGATTCCACCATTTCCATTGGCTCGCTTCTCAATCTGATCGAATTCGTATTCCTTCACGCCATACGGGGGGTCCGTAACGATTCCATGGATGGACCCGGCGGGAATCCGTCCCAGCCATTCAAGGCAATCGGCATGAACAATTGTCGCGTTACCTTGCATGGCATGGGTGTAGTCCAGAATCAGATCTTCGGATTGGAGCGTTGCGGGACTCATTAATTCCATCGTAGCTTAGATATTGGCCTATAGATAGCGGACAATTAGATTATCGCTGATACAGGACTTTTTTGGGTATCCGTTCAGAACAGTGCTGAAAGCTGCTACAGATTGAACAGCTCGCGCAGACGCCGGGTTTGGGCGCGGCTCACCGGAATTTCCGTCTGCTTTTTGTCGTTCATGCGTAACTGGTAGCTGGATTTAAACCACGGCACCACTTCGCGGATATGGTTGATGTTCACCACAAAGCCACGATGGGCGCGCCAGAAGAGCGCCGGATCGAGCAAGTCGAGCAATTCCTCCAGCGTCCGGCACTTGGACGAGCCTTCAAAGCTCTGTGTTACGACGCGAATTACACCCTCGTCAATGGCCGCGTAGCAGATCTCCGCTTGATCGACGAGCAGCAGGCGGCTCTGCGCCTGGACGATCAACTTGGCCGGCTGTGGCGCGCCCTGAGGGCGATTGAGCAGGCGCAGCAGAGATTCGATTTGCGACTCCGGCAGCGGGCTGGCCGTGCCATTCACGGAGTTACCCGATAGCCGCTGGCGCACGCGCTCAACGGCCTGCTCGATGCGCGCGCGGTCAAAGGGCTTGAGCAGGTAGTCAACGGCGTTTACCTCAAAGGCGCGCACGGCGTACTGGTCATAGGCTGTGGCAAAAACTATCTGCGGCATCTGCGGTGCGGCCAACTGCGCTTCCGGCGCGGACTTCGCCCTGCGCTCGAGCAGCTTTTCGATTACCGCAAAGCCGTCCAACCCCGGCATCTGAACATCGAGGAAGACCGCATCCGGGTGATGCTCCTCGATCAAGTCGACGGCTTCAATGCCGTTCGATCCCTGCGCCAGAACCTCCACGCCGCCCACCTGCTCCAGCAGATAGGCCAGCTCCTCGCGGGCCAGTTCTTCGTCGTCGATGATGAGCGCGGTGAGAGGCATTGGATTTGAACTTAGATTGTAGGGAGTGATGGATCGAAGACGCAACCACCCCTTCGCCGAGTAATCTCCGGTCCCTGATCCCTGCTTTATTCGCCCATCACCCGCAGCCGCGCGGGCATATGGTCTGAAGCCAGCTCATGACCGCAGTTGGTGCAGAACTGATCCGTGGTGCGGACGGTGCGGAAGCAATGGCCGCAGTTGGCGGTGAGGCGGTAATCGCACTGTGGGCAGAAGTGGAAGTCGCTCTGCACGTGCGTAGAGCAAGCCGGGCAGCGCGAAACCTCGGGCTGGCGCAGCAGGAAGTACAAGACAGCACCGATGCCTCCGGGCATCACCAGGCAAATCGCCATCCAAAGGCGCGAACTCATCGCCCGCCGCGGCGCATCCTTGCTGACGTAACCCACCATCAGGAAGTATAGCGAAACCAGCAATCCAAAGGAGAGATTGAAGTAAATGCGCAGGCCAAGCGGCGGCATATGCTGCTGCGTCTTGGGCAACACCAGCCAAAAATAGTATTCGAGAATGGCAAAGGCCGTAACGGCCACAAAAATCGACCACACCGGAATCAGAAGCGGGTCTTCGTTGACGGAGATAGATTCTGGATTTCGCATAAGCTATCCCTCTCTCAGAGGTGCATTCAAGAGATCAACTGTGCTTGACCTCGTATTGAATAGGACGGAGGAGGGAATCGGGAAGTTGCGCCCGCAAAGGAAAGAATGTAAGGAATTTACTCAGGGTTTGCGGCGCATCCATCCAGCCAGCACCGCCGAGGCAAGCACTGCCGCGCCGAGAAAGGAGATCAACACGCTCAACTGCCCCATCAGGCCAGCCAGATGCTCTTCTTCAATCACGGTTTCAGCGATCCACCAGACCAGCGGGCCCAGCACAAAGGCCAAAACCAAGGCGACGGCCAAGGCGATAGAGCGGCAATGCTTCCGCTCGGCCTTCTGTTCCTGCATCACGCCCTGTGAGGCGATCACCACGCGGCGGGTACGATAGGCCACGGCGCACTCCCGGTCGGCCTGCTTCCCGGCCAGAGCCGAGAGCAGTTCACGGTCTGCATCCTGGCTCTCAGCAGTCTTCATACAGCCCTCGGAGCCAGATCCGCCGATGCAGAGCGAGCCGCAATCTCCGCGCCAAAGGCGCTATTGGCCGAACCACAGGCGGCCAGCTTGGGCTTGATGGCGGCCAATCCGCGATAAAGCCTTGATTTCACAGTAGAAAGCGGCGCGCGCGTCACCTTGGAAATCTCATCCAGCGAAAGGTCTTCGTGGAAGCGCAGCACCAGCACCTCGCGGTAGAGCGTGTCGAGCTGCATCAGCGCGCCGGCAATCCGCTCTCGATCTTCCAGATTGGAGAAGCGGTCAAAGGGCGTGGGCTCGTCTCCGGCGACTTCAAAACTCATGGGCCGGTCGTCTTCGCCGCCGCTCTCAAAGAGTTCGTCCAGGCTGGACATGGTCTTCTTGCGCCGCAGATCGATGAGCAGGTTGCGCGCGATGGTAAAGAGCCAGGTATCAAAGCGCGCCTTGCCGTTGAACTGCCCGCCGCGCACCAGAACCCGCATCCAGACCTCTTGAAAGAGATCCTCGGCCACCTCGCGGTTGCCGGTCAAGTAGAGCAGATAGCGCATCAGCCGATGTTGATGGCGCACAATCAGCTGATCCAGCAGCCCGGGATCCTGGCGCTTGAGCCCCTCGGCTACGGCCAGATTCTCCTGCCGCGCCAGTTCGTCGGCTGCGGAGGCCGAAGCTATGCCGAAAAATGGGCGAATTAAAGTGGCTGTACTCATCTATTTCAATTAGACGACAGATTTGCTTGCAGAGCCGCAGAAAAACGGTCTCAGACCTAAAGAAATCCGCAAAGGTAACGAACCAAAGCCTGAATTGTTTGGAATTGGCTCACACTAGCCTCTACGCGCCACGCGCAGCGCCTCTTCGACTGCCTTGGCGGCGCGTTGCTCGCGGGACTCGACGCTCTGATAGCCGAAGATGCCCAGCAGATGGCCGCGCCGTTGCGTCGCCGTCATCGCCTCCCATCCCTTGCGCGCCAATGGCTGGCGCTGAAAGGCCGCTTGCAGAATCGGCGGCGGCTCAATCTCGCCCTCCAGCGTCAGCAGCAGCCGCTCGGCCATCCGCTCGGCGCGCTGCCGGCGGGCTTCCGCGCTCTTCGGTTCGGTAACCCAGGCCGCGATCTCCTTGCGATTCGAGTAACTTAACTGGGCAAACCACTTGGGCAGCCGCCGGTCGCTTTTCAGCGCGCGCGCCAATTCCGGAGCCACCGGGGCAACTCGCTCTTCCAGGTCCGGTTCGAGGGAGATTCTTACCAGGGAGCCCATGGCGGCCTTCGCTCCGGCCAGCATCTTCTTATTGACCATGAGCATACGGCCTTTCCCGGGGCCGGAAAAAAGCGATGTGCGAAAGGCGAAGCCGCCGCCGTTGCTCTCAGCGGATGAGATTTCTCCGCGCACCCGCACACCCCGCCGCTCCGGCCAAACCTCGACCGGGTCAAAGGGAATCCGCGCAATCACCCATTGGAGCCGGGTCTGATCCGGCTCCAGTAGTGCGGTGAAGGTTTGGACGCGGCTCGGTGTCATGCGCCTCCCTCTTCCTGCTACTTTGCCCCGCTCAGCGGCGTAAGCACCAGTAGCACAACATCATTCGCGCGCAGCGGCAGGTCGCGCTGATAGCCGCCGCTGCCCACCTCGGCCTCGGTGACGCTTTCAGGAACTCCCGTGCTGACGGCGTTCAGCAGCTCGACCTGCTTGGGCGTCAACTGGTGCGGCGCGCCCATCTGGAGATAGGCGGTGTAAGCGTCGTTCTTCTGGTAGCCGATGGCGTAGGTGCTGACCAGGTAGCGCCCCGCTGCCAGGTGATCGAGCGCAATGTGCAGCGTGCCTTTGCCGGCGGCGGGCAGTTCCTTCTTATAAAAGCTCTGGTCCGTCTGGCCGTGCGGGGGGACGATGGGCGTGTAATCCCAGACCAGCGCCTGCACGCTGCCGTCAGGTGAGCGCGTAATCCAGGATTGCGCATCGCTCGACTTCACGTCCTCCGCGCCCAGTTGCGCCAAAAAGCGGAAGGCAAAGTAGGCAGGCTTGCGGATTCCCTGCAAGTTCATCAGGCCAAAGCCGCCATGGAAGGGCGTGAAGCGCGGCCCGTTCTCTTCAAAGATGTCGGTAAAAGTCCAGTACGACATCGAGTCCACGTAAGGCGAGGCGCGCTTGATCTTGTCCAGAATGAAGCTCGCCTGATGATACTGATCGTGCATATAATCGGTCGGCGTGTAGGCTGAACTCCACTCGGTAAAGTGCAGTTCCATGTCCGGTCGCCCGGAGGCCCGGACCAGTTCGCGCGAGTGCTGCATGCGGCCACTGACAATATCCGGCCCCGGATCAAGAAGCGTGCCCGACGAGCCATCCACATCCAGATAGCCTTGCGTGACGCCATAAGCGTGCGCGGCGACAAAGTCGGCTGGAACATGATTGGCCACGACATACTTCTCAAAGGCCTCTTCGAATGCATAGGGCATCGCCGACGCGGGTCCGCCGACGCGGCAGGCCGGGCACTCGGCCTTTACGGCTTCGGCCGTGTTTTTGTAGAGCGCCAGATAGTCGTCCACTGAACCGGTAAAAAACAGGTTATGCAGGTCAGGCTCATTCCAAACCTCGAAGTACCATTTTTGAACCTCCTCCGCGCCATAGCGTTCTTTGAAGTGCGCCACCAGCGCGCGGATCAGCGCCGCCCCCTTTGCCGGATCCTTGGGTGGAGTGATATTGCCCTTCCACCAGAAGATGGTCTGCGGACCGCTGGCGAGTTGCGAAGGCATGAAGGTCAGCTCGACAAAAGGGCGAATGTGCTGCTTGAGCAGCGCGTCATAGAGCGCGTCAATGTACTGGAAGTTGTACTCCGGATTGCCGTTCTTGTCTTCCCGATAGACGCCCATGTCATCGTGCAACAGCCCGTGCATGCGGATGTAATTGAAGCCGATCTCGCGTTGCACGGTGGCAAGCTGCTCCTGCCAGTCGGCACGCAGGCCTTCATTGGCGCGCCCGGCGCCGATGCATCTGAGCGGAACCTGTGTGTGAGGGCCGGTCACCTGCGCCAAATCGGCTTGTACGGTGCGGCTCTGCGCCGCCGCCATGCCGGTGAACAAGAAAAAGCCGAAGAGCGCAAACATGGCCGCCAGGCGAAACCAGTTTTGCTCTGTCAAGTTTCTCTGCCGCCTTCGGCCGTCGAAGGTTAACGCCGTTTTGGCTGTACTCTGCCTTATCTCAATCATTGCTGCTCTCCTCTAACATGGATGGTTCTTTCTGGAATCAGTTATTACTCTCAGAACTTCGCCTCAAACGTCCGGAATCGCCGCTCCAACTCCCACTGCGCGGCGGCTCTTTCACTCGTGTTGAGGAAGGCCTTGCAGGCGGCGGATGCTTTCTTTGTGCCAAGCGCTTGCATCTTGCAGGCGGAGTTCGCCGCGGTAAACTCATCCGGCGCGGCCCACAAACTTTCGCCGGGCAGGAAGCTATGCTCCAGGCCGGTGCGGGCCAGTTGCTTCAGGTCGGCGTAGCTGAGGTGATAGTCGAGGGCGGCGCGGAGATACTCGGTGGTGAGGTCAATGCGGCTGACGCCTTCATCGTCTGTCGAAAGCGCCACCGGCACGTGCGCGGCGCGGTAGAGTGGAAAGGGGTGATGCGCGCCCTTCACTCCCAGAATTCCCTCGTTGGAAGAGAGATTGATTTCAACCATCACGTGCCGGGCGGCCATCTCCTTGAGCAGGGCGAGAGCGTCGTCCTCAAAGGCAACATCGACGCCGTGCCCGATGCGCTGGGCGTGGCCAAGTTCGACGGCCTGGCGGATGTGAAAGCGCAGGCCCTCCGGCGGCACAAGGCCGAGCGCCAGTTCGCCGGCATGAAGGCTGATCGGCACCTGGGGATAGACGGAGTGCAAGTAGTCAAGCATCTTCATCTGCAGCGTGTAGTCGCGCATGGAGACGACGCCGTCCTCGGGCATGACGAAGTTGATGCCGACAAAGCCCGGCTCATGAGCCTCGATGCTGGCCTGAATGGTTTCAAAGCCGAGCAGCGTCTGCGCAAAGACCTGCTCGGGCGCAAAGCCGCGCAGAATCTGGTAGATGTAACGAACTTGAACCTGGCAGGCGAGAGCGGCTTGCGGCGTGCCGCAATGCTCAATCTGACGTCGCTGGGCCTCGGCGGAGCGAACAGCTTCGCGGTCGGCGGCAACCTCGTCGCGCAAGCCAAGCGCGAGCAACTTCTGGCGGTAGTTGGCAAAATCCTGGGTCAGAGGGTTCGCGGCGGCAAGGGCGGCAGCGTGCGCAAAGGCGGGTGTCTCCATCAGCTCAAGATACTGCTGGTTTTGTGCGGCGGAGCGGCTCGCCACCTCATCCACCCACTCGCCGGTGTGACTCTTGCTCAGCCCGCCAAAGCGGTCAAAGGTAG
>Ga0181520_10006123_pt1 | contig 18648 bp, 13 predicted proteins | sample PEATcosm2014_Bin_29_FD_132451 | JGI IMG/M metagenome (GOLD analysis project Ga0181520, IMG submission 132451) | Peatland microbial communities from MTU Mesocosm Facility, Houghton, MI, USA - PEATcosm2014_Bin02_30_metaG | ecosystem: Environmental > Terrestrial > Soil > Wetlands > Peat | place...
CCTGGAAGCCGTTTTCGAGGGCGACGAGCATGGCCTGGAGCGCGACGATGGTCTTGCCGGAGCCGACGTCTCCCTGCAGCAGGCGGCGCATGGGGCTGGGAGCGCGCATGTCCTGGACGATTTCGCCGAGGGCGCGCTTTTGCGCGGCGGTGGGGTGGAAGGGCAGGACCTCGCGAATGGCTTCACGGACTTTGTCGGTGGTGGCGAAGGCGATGCCGGGGCGCTCGCGCAGGCGGCGGCGCTTGAGTTCGAGGCCGAGTTCGAGGAAGAAGAGTTCCTCGAAGATGAGTCGGCGGTGGGCGGGCGTGGAAGCGCCGGCGAGTTGCGAAAAGGATGTGCCCTCGGGCGGAAAATGAACCTCGCGGAGGGAGGTTTCTCGGTCGGGGAGATTGAGCCGATCGAGAAGGTGGCGGGGCAGGCATTCGGGGACTTGGCCTCGGACCGATTCGAGCAGGTGAAAGATGGTCTTGCGCAGCCAGCGGGAGGCGAGGCGGCTGCCGCCGAGGGACTCGTAGACGGGGGTAATGCGACCGACCTCGAGCAGGCGGGTTTCGGCGTCGGCGGAGTCGTCGGGGAGGAGCTCGAACTGCGGCTGGATCATTTTGAAGTTGGAGGTGGAGCGCGAGGCCTCGATCTTGCCGAAGAGGGCGACGGTTTGGCCGGCGTGGAATTTGCCTTCGAGAAATGTGCCGTGGAACCAGAGGCACTTGAGGGCGTGGCGGCCCTGGCCGACGGTGAGCTCGAAGATGGGGGCGCGGCGGGTGCGGAGAAGGATAGAGCCGCGGACTTCGGCGATGACGGAGGCGGTTTCGCCGGGCTTGAGCTCGTCGAGCGGGCGGGGATTCTGACGGTCTTCGTAGCGAAAGGGCAGGTGGTAGAGCAGGTCTTCGGCGGTGAGGATGTTCTTTGCTTTGAGGAGCTCGGCGACACGGGGACCGACGCCGCGGACGTACATCACTTCAGTGTCGAGACGAGTCACTGATTGGATGCTACATGAGGGGGCGGGAGGTTTTCAGTGAGAGTGGTGTGCGGATGGATCAAGCAGCGGGTTTGCGCATGAACAGGAGGCTGTAGAGGTAGCAAAGAAGGACGGCGATGCTGATGGCAGTGGCCGTGTAGGGCGCGGGGACGAAGAGGAAGCAGGCATAGCTGAGGACACAGCGCGCGATGGCGTGGCGGAGACCGACAGGGTCGTTCGCGGCCCAGCCCCAGGGGATCCAGATGATGCCCATGAGGATGGCCCCGCCAAGGACGATGAGGTTGGCGCTGCGGGCCTGAAAGGCGGCAATGAGGACGAGCGGCCAGAGCAGAGCGACCACGGCCAGAGATTGGAGAAACATCTGGGTGACGGGGTTGCTCGAGCTGGAGCGGCGGATGATTCGGCCGCGGAGGCGGTCAATGAGGAGGGCGAGGGGGAAGATGGTTCCGCTTCCGAAGCCAACGATGTACGCGAGCTGCTGCGGGGTTACGCGCAGGGCGGCGACGCCGACCACAGCCCAGTAGAGCATGCCGGCGATGGGCATGGATTGTGTGCTGGTGGCGAGGAAGTCTTCGCGAAGGTTGCTGAGCCTGGTGGTCGAGTCCATGTGTGGGGAGCTCCTGAGAAGGGCGGTGGTGGATTGGGGAAGTGTCGGGAAAGATTACGCGAACGGGCGGGGGAAAGTTCCGGGACGGACGAGGCGAGAATTCATCATGCCAAGGGTACTGCACGATCGAAGGCGTCTGGCGCTTGCAGGCGACGATGAGGTACCTGCTCGATACGGGGCGCGAGTGGGCCGGTGTATTGTTGTATGCGGCGGAAAACACAGGTGCCGGAGGGCAATTGAATGTCAGTCTTGAATCGCAGGAGTTTTCTTGGGTTGGCTGGGGCGGGGACGGCGGCTGTGGCGATGACGCCGAGGCTGCACGCGCTGGGCTGGGCGGAGCAGGAAGCGGCGAAGACGGTGGCGGCGAACGACCACATCCAGATTGCGTTGATTGGCGCGGGCGGTCAGGGGATGGGCGACACGCGGACTGCGATGCAGGTGCCGGGCGTGAAGCTGGTGGCCGTGGCTGATTGCTACAACGGGCGGCTGGAGCGGAGCAAGGAGTTGTGGGGCAACGACATTGTGACGACTCGGGACTACAACGAGATTCTGGGGCGCACGGATGTGGATGCCGTGATCATTGGGACGCCGGACCACTGGCACAAGCAGGCAAGCGTGGACGCGATGAAGGCGGGCAAGGACGTTTATTGCGAGAAGCCGATGATCCATCTCTATTCGGATGGGCCGGAGATGATTGAGACGGCGCGGAAGACGGGAAGAATCTTGCAGGTGGGTAGCCAGCGCGTGAGCTCGGTGATCTATGCCAAGGCCAAGGAGCTGCTGGCGGCCGGGGCGATCGGGAAACTGAACATGGTGGCGGCGCGTTGGGACCGCAACTCGTCGATGGGGGCGTGGAACTACACGGTTCCGCCGGATGCGTCGGAGGAGACCTGTGACTGGCCGCGGTTTTTGGGGCCAGCGCCGAAGATTCCGTTCAACGCGGAGCATTTCTTCCAGTGGAGGAAGTGGAAGGCGTATGGAAGCGGCGTGGCGGGCGACCTGTTTGTGCACCTGTTCAGCGGGACGCACTTTATCACGGGTTCGCATGGGCCGGTGCGTGGGTTGGCGACGGGCGGCCTGCGGTTCTGGAAGGATGGACGCGACGCACTGGACGTGATGCTGGGGCTGTTTGACTATCGCGAGGACTTTAACCTGAGCCTGCGGGTGAACTTTGTGGACGGCGGCGACGAGAGCGAAGGGTTCCTGTTCACGGGGTCAGAAGGAACGATGGAGATTGAGGGCGGCGCGGTGACGTTGACGCGCGTGGCGCGGTACAAGGATCCGGGCTACACGGTGGACACGTTCCCACTGGCGTTGCAGACGATGATCATCGAAGAGCACAAGAAGCAGTACCCACGGACGGTGGCGGGCGAGGAGTCGCTGGGCGGAAGCGAAAAGTTTGTTGCGCCGAAGGGCTACTCGGACAGCTTCGATCACTTCTCGAATTTCTTTGCGAGTGTGCGCAGCCGGAAGCCGGTGGTAGAAGACGCCGCGTTTGGCTATCGCGCTGCGGGAGCGGCACTGCTGAGTAATCTGAGCGTGGAGCGGGGCGCGGTGGTGCGCTGGGATCCGGACGCGATGAAGCTGTTGTAGGGGCGGTGGTCGCTTGAGGTGAGGGTAGTCGCATCCCACCCCAGGCGCAAAAACAAAGTCGCGCCGAGGGTGGGGCACCGAGTTTCGTTTGACGGTGATCGGTGCAAGGCCTAGGCGGGCGGGAGGAAGTAGGCTTCGATGGCGCGGTTTACGCTGGCGAGGTCGAGGTAGGGCTTCTTGCCTTCGTAGCGCGCGGACCAGACGATCTGGTTGACGACGTCGCGCGGATAGCAGGAACGGAGCTCCTGGCGGAGCGTGCCGTGGATGTAGTTGATGAGGAAGTTGACGGCGGAGGGGTCGGTGTCAACGCCGTTTTCGCGGGTAACGCGGCGCATGATCTCGCGGAACTGTTCGTCAGTGACTTCACCAAGCTTGACCTTGGTCTGGATGCGGCGGAGGAAGGCGGCGTCGCCGAGCTCCGCAGGGTCCATGTTTGAGGCGAAGACGACAAGCATTTCGAAGGGGACTTCGATTTTCTTGCCGCCGGCAAGGGTGAGGAAGTCGATGCGCCGGTCCAAGGGCACGACCCAACGATTGAGCAGATCCTCAGGGCGCACACGCTGGCGGCCGAAGTCGTCGATGATGAGAACCCCGTTGTTGGCTTTCATCTGGACGGGCCCAACGTAGAACTTGGTGATGGGGTTGAATTCGAGGTCAAGCATCTCGGCTGTGAGTTCGCCGCCGACGAGGACGGTGGGGCGCTCGCAGAGGACCCAACGATCGTCGTGGAATTCGGGCTCTTCTTCGAGGACGCGGCGGTGGATGGCGGGGTCGTAGATGGTGATGACCTGGCCGTCGATCTCGATGCCGTAGGGGAGCCAGACCTTGTCTTCGGCGAGCACGCGTGAGAGGGCTTCGGCCATGGTGGTTTTGCCGACGCCGGCCGGACCATAGAGAAAGAGGGAGGAGCCGGAATTGAGCGCGGTGCCAAACTTGTCGAGTGTGGCCTGGTCGACAACGAGATGGGCGAAGGCGCGATTGACGTCGTCGGGACGGACGACAACTTTCTTGACGCTCTGCCTGCGGGTTTGCTCGACATAGCTATCGAGCGTGATGGGAGCGGCGCCGGTATAGTGGCTCTGGCCAAGCAGCTCCATGGCGCGGGTGCGGCCCTGGGAAGTAATGGCGAGCATGGGGATGTTGCCGGTCATACCGGTGACCTGGCAGAGGACCTCGGTGCGCATGCGGAAGAAGAGCTCGTTGGCAACTTCGTAGCAGAGGTGGAGGCGCGAGGAGAGATCGAGGACGGAAATGGAGCCGGAGAGATAGAGCGTCTTGAGCGCGAGGTCTTCAAGAAAACCGAGAGGCACGTCGACCTCAGCGAGGGACTGCGGCCTGTTGAGAGGCGACGCAATGGGCGCTCGTTTGAGGAAGTCCTGCTCTTCTGTGAGGAATGTCTCCATAGGCACAGCCGTTGATGCTACTTTACCGCGCAGAAAGTTGCGGCGCTACCGCCATGCCGCTGAATTGGCACTTTAGTGGCAGGCGATTTACATCCTTCTTTGCAGGTTTGAGCGGGTCCAGGGAGAAAAAAGCGGTGGGGCGCGAGGCGGACTGGTCGTGGCGGCGTCTTGCTACACTTCACTCAGAACGGTTCCGCGGATTCCCGGTGAGATCGATAAAAATTGAAACCCCTGCAAAACAGAGTTGGGAGAAGCCATGACCGTAGTCGAACTCGAGGCGGTGACGAAGGCCTACGAGAGCAAGGTGGCGGTGAAGGAGCTGAGCCTGAAGGTGGAGGCCGGCCAGATGTTCGGCCTGCTGGGGCCAAACGGCGCGGGCAAGACGAGCACGATTCGGATGATGATGGGCATTACGATTCCGGACTCAGGGCGCATCCGGCTTTTCGACGAGCCGTTTGAGCGCAAGGCGCTGGAGCGGGTGGGATATCTGCCTGAGGAGCGCGGGCTCTACAAGAAGATGAAGGTGGTGGATCAGTTGGTTTTCTTTGGGCGGCTGCACGGGCTGGAGGCGGACGAGGCGCGGAAGCGGGCGAAGGCGTGGGCGGAGCGGATGGAGATTGCCGATGCGCTGGACAAGAAGACGGAGGAGCTTTCGAAAGGGATGCAGCAGAAGATCCAGTTTATTGCGTCTTTGCTGCATGATCCGGGGCTGATCGTGATGGATGAGCCGTTCAGCGGGCTAGATCCGGTGAACGCGGTGCTGGTGGAGAAGACGCTGCTGGAGCTGAAGGCAGGGGGGAAGGCAATTATTTTCTCTACGCACCGGATGGACCAGGTAGAGAAGCTGTGCGACTCGATTTGCCTGGTGGACAACGGGCGGGCGGTGCTGGCGGGCCGGATGCGGGAGATCAAGGCGGCTTATGAGCGGAACCGTGTGGTGGTGGAGTTTGAGGGGAGCGCGGAGTTCTTGAAGAGCGAAGAGATAGCCGAGGCGAAGAATTTCAGCGGGCATGCTGAGATCCGGCTGAAGGAGCACGGGAACGCGCAGAAGCTGTTGCAGGAAGCTTCGGCGGCAGCGACGATTTACCGGTTTGAGCTGGTCGAGCCGTCGCTGGAAGAGATTTTCATCCAGACGGTGGGAGGCAAGGGGAATGCATAACATAGCGTTGATTGCCAAGCGCGAGTATCTGGAGCAGGTGAAGAGCCGGGCGTTCAAGGCGACGACGATTGGTTTGCCGGCGGTGTTTGCGGTGCTTGTGTTGGTGGGGTACTTGACTACGCTGGGGCTGGGGTCACAAAAGCATCTGGTGGTTGCGGCGGGGGATGGGAAGCTGGCGAACAGCATTCGAGGCCGGCTGATGGCGGATGACGACGGTAAGACGGTGGTGGATGTGGTGGCCCCGGCGAAGGCGGAGGACCGGGCGCGGCTGGTGGAGCAGGTGAGGACGAAGGACCTGGATGGGCTGCTGTGGGTGGAGACGCAGACGAGCGGGCTGCCGAAGGCGACTTACTACTCGCCCTCGTCCGGAGACTTTATTACGGGGGCGAGGCTGAGGGAGGCGTTGAACAGCGGGCTGATCGAGGAGCATTTGACGGGCGCGGGGATGAAGCAGCCGGACGCGGACGCGGTAATGAAGGGGACCCGGGTGGAGACCTTCGAGGTAAAGAAAGATGGGCGGGTGGTGAAGAGCAACGCGTTTGCCTCCTTCTGGAAGGGGTATGTGATGGCGATTCTGCTGTCGATGACGACGCTGATCTACGGGATGAACGTGGCGCGATCGATTATCCAGGAGAAGACGTCAAGGATTTTTGAGGTGATGCTGGCGATTGCCAAGCCGGAAGACATGCTGGCTGGGAAGCTGATTGGCGTGGCGGCGGTGGGACTGACGCAGATTCTGATCTGGCTGCTGGCGGGGGTGGCGATTTTCGTTTCACCGTTTGCGGCGGCGCTGCTGACGGGGAACCTGGCGGTCCAGTTTTCATGGACGGAAGGGATCCTGTTCCCGGTGTACTTCCTACTGGGGTATTTGCTTTACAGCTCACTGTTTGCGGGGCTGGCGGCGACGTGCGAGACGGAGCAGGAGCTGCAGATGTATATGCCCCTGGCGGCTGCGCCGACGTGGCTGAGCTTTGCGATGATTCTGCTGATCATGAACGATTCGAACTCGATCTGGTCGGTGGCGGCGTCGCTATTTCCGCCGACTGCGCCGATTGTGATGTTTCTGCGCATGGCCTCGCAGATTCCGCCGCTGTGGCAGATTGGTCTCTCGATTGGGCTGATGATTTTGAGCATCTGGGCGACGCTGTGGTTCTCTTCGCGGCTCTTCCGGGTTGGGATCCTGATGTATGGGAAGCGGGCGACGCTGGGGGAGATTTTGCGTTGGGCGCGGTACAGCTGAGCAACTGCGTTGGGGCGGACCGCTGCGCGTGGTCTGCGCCAGAGAGAAGCGCGGAGCGCGGCACAGCGAAAGCGCTGACCAGTTCGGTTGGGGTTCTACGCAGGGGTCCATCGGATCCCACCCTAGCGACAAGAACAAGGGCGTCGCGAGGGTGGGGTACCCGGCGGATATGAGAGCCAAGGGCAAGGGTTTCGCTCGCTCCGCTAGAATCAGACCGTGAGCGCGGAAAGAAGTCCACGATTCAGGTTTTCGCAGCGGGTGATGCTGGCGGTGATTCCTCCGGTGGTGTGGGTGCTGCTGCGGATCGTGGGGCTGACGTGGCGGTTTGAGGCGATTGCGGAAGAGGGCGTGGAGCCGCTGCTTGAAGGGCGCGGGGCAGGGGCGGAGATCTTCTGCTTCTGGCACCAGTGTGTGCTGCCCTGCGCGGTGTACTACCGGAAGACGGGCGCGACGATCCTGATCAGCCGCAGCTTCGATGGAGAGCTGATCACGCGGACTCTGGGGCTGCTTGGGTTTCATGCGGTGCGTGGGTCGAGTTCGCGGGGCGCGCGCGAGGGGCTGCTGGGGCTGAAGGACGTGATTGAGAGCGGCAGGCCGGCGATCTTTACAGCGGATGGGCCGAGGGGGCCGATCTACCAGACGAAGATGGGGCCGATCAAGCTGGCGCAGATGGCAGGGGCGCGGATCGGCGCGTTTCATCTGGAGCCGGAGCGCAAGTGGGTGATGGGATCGTGGGACAGGTTCCTGGTGCCGAAGCCCTTCACGCGGATCGTGGTGAGCTGGGCGCGGTGGACGAGTGTGCCGGCGGATCTTGCGGCAGAGGAGTTTGAATCGAAGCGGGCGGAGCTGAACGAGGCGATCGAGCGGGCGTGGACGAGGGCGGTTGAGCACTTCAAGAAGGCGCCCGCATGAGTGGGGACGGGACGCAGGAGGATGCGGTTGCCGGTGGCGCAGGGGGGCTACGGGTTGCGGATTTTGATTTTGAGCTGCCGGCAGAGCTAATTGCGCAGCAGCCGCCGGAGGAGCGCGGGGCGAGCCGGATGCTGGTGATGGATCGCGCGACGGGCGGTGTGGCGGACAAGGTCTTTGCAGACTTTCCGGAACAGGTAAGGGCGGGGGATCTAGTGGTGCTGAACGATTCACGGGTGATTCCGGCGCGGCTGTATGCGCGGCGGACGACGCTCCGCGAAAAGCAGTTGGCGACGGCGCAGATTGAGGTGTTGCTGACGGAGCCGGCCGGGGAAAACACGTGGCGCGCGCTGGTGAGGCCGGGGAAAAAAGTGGGAGTGGGCGAGCGGCTGGAGTTTGCGTCGGCGGCTGGGACGGTCGAGCTCGAGGCCGAAGTGCTGGAGCGCGGGGAGTTTGGGGAAAGGCTGTTGCGGCTCAAACCGGTGGAGGATTTTTTTGCGGTGCTGGAGCGGATTGGGCACATGCCGCTGCCGCCATACATTTACAGGGAGGACAGAGGTGAGGATCGGGAGCGGTACCAGACGGTCTTTGCCGAGGAGCGGGGATCGGTGGCGGCTCCGACGGCGGGGCTGCACTTCACGGAAGAGATGCTTGGAAAGCTGACGGCACTTGGGGTGGAGACGACGCGGGTGACGCTGCACGTGGGGCTGGGAACGTTTGCGCCGTTGCGAGTGGACATGGTGGATGAGGTGAAGCTGCATCGGGAGCGGTATTCGATTGGCGCGGAGGCGGCGGGAGCGGTGAATCGGGCGCGGCGCGAACGACGGAGGATTGTGGCGGTGGGGACGACGGTGGTGCGGACGCTGGAGAGCGCGGCAATGCGGAGTTCGGACGGCGAGATTGAGGCGGGCGCGGGGTCGACGGAGATATTTATCTCACCGGGATTTGAGTTCAAGGTGGTGGGGGCGATGTTGACGAACTTTCATCTGCCGCAGTCGAGTCTGTTGATGCTGGTGAGCGCGTTTGCGGGGCGGGAGCGGGTGCTGGCGGCATATAGGCACGCGGTGGAGCAGAGGTGCAGGTTTTTCAGCTATGGGGATTGCATGTTTGTGGGGTAGAGCGAGTCGGGTTGATTTGCCAGTACTCAGCTCGCGCCATTTTGAGGTTGCGAAACGACTCAAATTGAAGCATCGCTCTATTGGCTAGGCTTGGCTTTTTGAAGCGACGGCAGAGACGATCTTCGCCACTCCTTCAAGGAGCTTTCCCAGGTCCATAGGTTCCGAAGGCTGAGCCTCTGCTCCTGTCGGAGTGGTGCCCTTGTTCTGGTCGACCAGCGAGAGATTAGTGATGACCGCTGCGAGAGGTCCAGGCACCTGCGATTTGAGGGCTGCCTCCAAAGCTACTTGGCGGGCCGTCCGCGCGGTTAGCTCATTCTGGTAAAACTTCTCTTCTGCGAGGGTCGATTTATAAAGCCTCAAGAAGAAGAACGCGAACACTTCGATGAACGCGATCGTCGATACCCGGGGAATGTAGTACGAGAGGACATCCGTCAATTTGGCGAATCCAGAATTGGCGCCGTACGTGGCCCAAATAAGAATTCCGGCGGCGAGCAGCGTAATTGCGACTCCGATCGCCAAGTTCAAGTTACCGCGCTTTCGGAGGAGTGCGATCTGGTCAAAGAGTCTCTCAAAGTCAGACTTGTACATTTCGCGCATCAGGGAGAACGCGAGGCTTTCTAGCGCCTCGGATTTGAACCGGGCCTGGAGTTCCCCCGCAAGATCGGCCGTCACCGTTGCGCGGAGGTTGGAAAGAAGTTCGTTCTTGTCGAATCCTGCGTGCGCTTCAATCTGCTCTGCAATTAGCCTCCTGATATCCGAGGCTACATCGGAGAGGCTGCTGGGGGCTTGGGGCGGCGCAGTTTTCGTGGCCCGATCTGATGGTCTCAGATAACCAAGAACAAGCGCGATCGTGATAACGACCAAGGAAGTTATAGTGACGACCGCAATGGTGACAGTGCTTCCGCTTCTCAGATCAGCCAGAACCCCACTAATGCGTTGGGAGTTGGCGGAGTCGTGTTCCAACTGTTCCTTGAGTGCATAGAGGCTGGGGCGGTTTGACTGTTGAAGATCGATTATTCTAAGCTCCGCGTCTTCCCGTTCGCGGGAAGTCAATAGACCATTTGCTTCCCTCTCTTTCAAGAGGGCAACCTCAGCTTGGGTAGCGGCCTCCTGACTTTCGGTCTTGGCTAGCTCAACCCTGACTGCCTCTTCAGTCGCCTCACTGTCTCGGAGCTGATTCAAGAGGGTCTTCTCATGGAAGGCGGAAGAGAGATAGGCAGACGCCGAAAGGACAGTCGCAAAAATGACTGCGCCGATCGGGACGATGAACTTCGAGCGTAGACCTACTTGGTACATTCTCAAATCCATCCTTACGCGAGACCTTGGCCCGATGATGATGGATTCTATCAGTTGTGAGCCGCTCCTTTTGGCGTTGGCCATTTTGGATGGGCAGGTCGGATTTCTTGCGAGCAGCCCCGGGGGCCATTTGCCCTTCCCCTGGTGGACGTTTCTCTCAAAATATGGTCGATGAACTTCCGTGTCTCCTCGGAATCGAGCTACACGCCTCTTTGTTCCACCCTCTCCTGCCGCTGGTAAACTCGGAACCGTGACTGAACAAGTGAACCAATCTGTTTCCCCGAGCCGGCCTGTGTTTTTGCTGGACACGATGTCGTTTATTTTTCGCGCGTATCACGCGATGCAGCGCAGCCGGCCGATGTCGAATCGGGATGGGCTGCCGACGGCGGCAACCTATGTGTTTGTGAACATGATCAAGAAGCTGCGGCAGGATTTTGCGCCGGTGTATTTTGCGGCGGTGTTCGACGTGAGCGGGGCGGTATTTCGCGATGAGCGCGCGAAGACGATGGGGCCGCTGCGCAAGTGGGATGCGAAGACGCAGAGTTTTCAGGATGTGAGCTACGAGGGGTACAAGGCGAATCGCGAGGCGATGCCGGAGGATCTGCGGCGGCAGATTCCGTATATTCGGCGGGCGCTGGAGGCGCTGAGGATTCCGATTCTGGAGGCGGAGGGGTTTGAGGCGGACGACGTGATCGGGACGCTGGCGCGTCAGGCGGCGGAGCAGGAGCACGAGGTCTTTATCGTGAGCGGCGACAAGGACATGATGCAGCTGGTGACGCCGCGGGTGAAGGTCCTGAATCCACAGAAGGACAACCTGATTCTGGACCCAGAAAAGGTGACCGAGGTGTTGGGCGTGCCGCCGGACAAGGTCATCGACGTGATGGCGCTGCGAGGCGACTCGGTGGACAATGTGCCGGGCGCGCCGGGGATTGGCGACAAGGGAAGCGTGGAGCTGATCAAGGAGTTTGGGAGCGTGGAGGCGGTGCTGGACCGGGCGGCGGAGGTGAAGCGCAAGAGCTATCGCGAGTCGCTGGAGCAGAACCGGGATGCGGTGCTGCTGTCGAAAGAGCTGGTGACGATTGACTGCCATGTTCCGCTGGCGCTCGACCTGGAAGCGATGACGACGCAACAGCCGGACGTTGAGGCGTGCAGGGAGCTGTTTACGGAGCTTGAGTTTACGTCGATGCTGCGGGAGCTGGCGGGCCCTGCGGACGGCCCTGCGGGCGGCAGCTCATTGGTGGAGAGTCCGGACGAAGAACAGGCGGCGGCGTTTTATGCGGAGGCGCGAGCAGAGGGGTTCGCATTTGCGCTAGAAGCAGCAGGGCCGGGGACGGTGGGATCGGAGGGTGCGGAAGATAGTGAGGATACGTCGCAGCAGAATTTGTCGTTGCTGGATGTGGCGGAGGCTGTGGAGCGGAAGGCGCGATCGGCAGTGGGCGTTTGTGCGGAGGCGGGCAAGGGGCTGACGCTCTCGCTGACGCCGGAGTTGCGGGCGCTGCTCGAAGATGCGGCAGTGCCGAAGCAGGTGCACGATTGGAAGCAGGCGCTGCATGCGCTGAAGGCGCAAGGCGTGGAGTTGCGTGGCGCGGTGGACGACACCATGCTGCTTTCCTATGCGCTGAACCCGACACACGCCACGCAGTCGCTGGCGGATGTAGCGGCGCGGAATGGACAGGCTGCGCCGTCGACGCCGGCTGCAGGGGCGCTGGCGGTGCGCACTATGGTGCCGGCGCTCAAGGCAGAGGTCGAAAAGGCAGGCGTGGAGCGCGTGTACAAGGAAATCGACTTGCCGCTTGCGCCGGTGTTGTTCCGCATGGAAGAGGCTGGCGTTCGGATCGACCTGGGCGTGCTGGATGGGCTGTCGAAGCGGTTTGCGGCGGAGCTGGAGCGCGTTGGCGAGAAGATTTTCGCGCTGGCGGGAAGGCGATTCAACATCAACTCGCCGAAGCAACTGGGCGAGGTGCTGTTCAAGGAGTTGGGACTGACGGCTCCGGCGGCGCGGGGGAAGAGCAAGAGCGTTTCGACGGCGCAGGACGTGCTGGAGGCGCTGGCCGAGCAGCATGAAGCGCCACGACTGGTGCTGGAGTTCCGGCACTTATCGAAGCTGAAGGGAACGTACATCGATGCGCTGCCGGCGCTGGCGGACAGGGAGTCGCGCGTGCACACGACGTTTCAGGCGGCGGCGACGGCGACGGGACGGCTGTCGTCGATCAATCCGAATCTGCAGAACATTCCGATTCGCACAGAGCTGGGACGAGAAATTCGCGCGGCGTTTACATCTGCGCCGGGAACGCAGTTGCTGTCGGCGGATTACTCGCAGATTGAGCTTAGGCTGCTGGCGCATTTCTCGCAGGATCCGCTGCTGGTGAGGGCATATCGCAACAACGAGGACATTCACACGCTGACCGCGAGCGAAGTGTTTGGCGAGCCGGCGGAGACGATGACCAAGCAGACGCGGAACCGGGCCAAGGCGGTGAACTTCGGGATCGTTTATGGGATCTCGGCGTTCGGGCTGGGGGCGCAGCTGGGGATTCCGCAGCAGGAGGCGCGTGCCTACATAGAAAGGTACTTTGCGCGATACGAGGGCGTGAAGGCGTTCATCGAACAGACCCTGGCAGAGACGCGCAGGACGGGAAGCGTACGGACGATGTTCGGCAGGGTGCGGCCGATTCCGGATATTGAGAGCCGCAATCCGAACCAGAGAGGGTTTGCGGAAAGGACGGCGGTGAACACGCCGCTGCAGGGGACGGCAGCCGACCTGATCAAGCTGGCGATGATTGCGCTGGATCGAGAGCTGACGGATCGGAAATTGAAGACACGGATGGTCTTGCAGGTTCATGACGAGCTTCTGTTTGAGGTTCCGGCGGACGAGACGGCGGAAGTGGAAGAGCTAGTGCGGACGGAGATGGAAGGCGTGGTGAAGCTGGATGTACCGCTGGTGGCGGATCTCGGATTTGGGGAGAATTGGCGAGACTTGTAGAGTGAAAAACATACAGACGCAGATCTTCGACTTCGCGAATCGCAGAAAACGCGACTCGCTCCGCTCAGGATGACAGCGGTGCTGCTCCCTCTAGTTACACGCCCAACTCCGTGCGAATCGCATCGGCAATAGCGTTCGCGTGGCGGCGCATGGGCTCTTCGCTTTCGGCCTCGATCATGACGCGGGCGAGAGCCTCAGTGCCGGAGTAGCGGATGACGACTCGGCCGGAGTCGCGGAGCTCGTCTTCAGCGGCCTTGATGCTGGCGGCGACGGCGGGGATGGAGTCGAGCGGCTTTTTTTCGCGGACCTTGACGTTGACGATGACCTGGGGAAAGACTTTGAGGTCGGCGGTGAGCTCTTCGATGTTCTTGCCGGAGCGAGCGATGAGATCCAAGACGACGAGTGCTGTGAGCAGGCCATCGCCCGTGGTGGCGAGGTGGGGAAAGAGGATGTGGCCTGACTGCTCGCCGCCGAGGGCCGCGTTGTTGAACTGCATTTGCTCGAGGACGTAGCGGTCGCCGACCGGTGCGCGGAGCATGTGAATGCCGGAGCGCTGAAGAGCGGCTTCGAGGCCCATGTTGGACATGGTTGTGGCGATGACGAGGTCGCGCGTGAGCATGCCGCGGGCCTTGAGATCGCGCGCAGCCATGAGCAGAATAGCGTCGCCGTTGATGACGTTGTTGTGTGCGCCGGAGAGCATGCACCGGTCGGCGTCGCCGTCGAAGGTGAGGCCGAGATGCGCTCCGCGTTTTTGCGTTTCAGAGGCGACGTGGTCGGGATGGAGTGCGCCGCAGCCGTCGTTGATGTTGCGGCCGTCGGGCGCGATGTGGAGCAGGGTGACGTCGCCGCCGAGGCGGCGGAAGAGCTCAGGTGCGATGGAGGACGCGGCTCCGTTGGCGCAGTCGGCGACGATTCGGAGTCCTGCGAGGGAGAGGCCAGGGACGCAGGCAAGAAGGAATTCTACGTAGTCGGCCTGGAGGGCGGGATTGTCTTCGACAGAGGGAAGGGATGCGGGATCGGGGGCCTGGATCTCAGAGGCATGGCGGAGGATATCGTCTTCCATGGCAAGCTCGACCGTGTCGGCGAGCTTGAATCCGTCTGCGCCGAAGAGCTTGATGCCGTTGTCGCACCAGGGATTGTGAGAGGCGGAGATGACGACGCCGGCCCGGAAGCCATGGGTGCGGGCGAGGAATGCAACGGCGGGGGTGGGGACGATGCCAGCGGATTGGACGGTGGCTCCGGCGGCGCGGAGGCCCGCGGCGAGGGTGGCGGCGATCCAGGGGCTGGACTCGCGTGTGTCGCGACCAAGCAGGACGGCGGGCTGGGTGCTGGACTGAGCGGGGACCGGCTGGTCTGGGTCGGGCTGGAGAGAATGGCCGAGGGCAAGGCCGACTGCGTAGACCGTGGTGGGGTCGAGGGGTGATTCTCCGGCAACGGCGCGGATGCCGTCAGTGCCGAAGAGCTTGCGCGTGCGGGGTGCGGTCATGAGTGCCTTTATGGAGAGACACAAGTTCGGATGGGGATATAAAGGACTTCAAAGCACGGCCGGAATCAAGGGCCGTTCCTAGAACAGGATAACGCAGGGGCACCTGCGATGCGGCGGGAGGCCCTGGGCGTATGTGGATGGCTATTTCCTCTTTTTTGGCTTCGCGGGGCCAGCAGGTGGTTGGGCAGCGGATTCGACGCGGCTGGTGAAGGAGCCGTCGGCGAGGCGGGTGCTGAGCAGGTCGCCGGGGATGAGCTGCGCGGAGGAGCGGACGAGGGCGCCCTCGGCGTTGAGGACGAGAGCATAGCCGCGCTCCAGGACCGAGAGTGGGGACAGAGAATGGAGACGCGCTTCGAGGGAGCTGAGGGCGGCGGCGGAGGTGTGGAGGAGGCGCTCGGCGGAGCGGTCGAGGTGGGTGCGGCAGGCGAAGAGGCGCTCGCGGGCCTGAGCGAGGGCCTGGCGCGGATCGTGGCGGAGGACAGTGGCGGCGAACTCGGCGACCCTGGACTGGCGAAGCCGAAGTGCGCGGTCGAGACAGGAGTCGAGGCGCTGGGAGAGGTCGTCGATGCGCTGGGCGGAGCGATGGACGTGCATGGAGATGCGGCTCTCGGCGCGGTCCGCCGCGGCGGAGCGGGTGAGGCGTTGTCGGGCCTGGAGAAGCTGGAAGCGTGCGGCGCGCTCGAGGCGATGCTCATACGTGGCGAGGTGCTCGGCGATCTTGTGCTGTGCCTCGGTAATGAGCTCGGCGGCGGCGGAAGGCGTGGGGGCGCGGAGATCGGCGGCGAAGTCGGCGATGGTGAAGTCGGTTTCATGGCCGATGGCGGAGACGACGGGGAGCTGACTGGATGCAATCGCGCGGGCGACGCGCTCGCTGTTGAAGGCGGAAAGGTCCTCAAGCGATCCGCCGCCGCGGGCGAGGACGATGAGATCGACGATAGGGGTGCCGAGCTGTGCGGCGTTGTTCAGGTGGGCACTGTTCAGGTAATTGAGGGCTGCTTCGATTTCGGCGGGGGCCTGCTCACCCTGGACCGACACGGGGACCAGGAGCACACTCAGGCCGGAGTGGCGTCGGGCGACGATGTTGAGGAAGTCGCGGATGACCGCGCCAGTCGGCGATGTGACGATGCCGACGGTGCGTGGGAATGCGGGGAGTGGATGCTTGCGGTCGGCGTCGAAGAGGCCTTCGGCCTTGAGGCGCTCCTTGAGCTGCTCGAAGGCGAGCTGGAGCGAACCTGCGCCGACAGGTTGCATTGTCTCCGCGACGAGCTGGAGCTGGCCCCGCTGCTCGTAGACGCTGACGCGGCCGCGGACGAGGACGTGGAGGCCGTCCTCGGGGCGAAAGCGGAGCAGCATGGCCTGGCGGCGAAAGAGAACGATGGGCAGTTGTGCGTCGGCGTCCTTGAGCGTGAAGTAGAGATGGCCGGAGGGGGCGGGGCGGTAGTTGGAGATTTCGCCTTCGACCCAGACGTCGCCGTACTGTTGTTCGACGAGTTCGCGGACCTGGGAGACGAGCTCGCGGACGGGCCAGATGCGGCGTGTTGGATGCGGCTCGTTGAAGGTGAGGTCGAGCTGCGGCGCGAATGGGTCGGAAGGCATCACCAAAGGCAGTTTACGCTTTGCGATTGGCGATGAGGGAGCGGAGTTCGGCAGTGAGGGATTCGATGTATTGCGCGGAAGCAGATGTGGAAACGGCCGAGTAGTAAAGCTCGAGTTGGCGGGCAAGGTCGGTGCCGCGGGCGAGGCCGAAGGTTCCGAGAACGCCGGCCAGTTTGTGGGCCGCAGAGGCGGCGGCGGCGCACTCGCTGGGGGAAAGGGCGTTTGCGGCGAGGGCGTTGGCGGCTGCCTCAAGCGTGGTCAAGCGCTCTTCCATTTGCGGGCGAAACTGGAGCCACATCCGATCGAGCGCGCTGGTGAGGTCGGGTTGTTGGGGCGTGGACATTGGGATTGGATTGAAGTTGTGAGAATCGAAGGTTTGTCGGGCGATGACAGGAATTCGAAGAGGTGTTTGTAGTTTTGACTTCCTGGTCTCCCGCCCATTCGCCGAGAAGAAGGCGAATGGACGGGGCACGGAACTGATTCAAAAAGCGGCCGGAGAATCATTTCCAGCCGAGGACGGTTGAAATCTGTTGCGCAAGCGTGAGGGGGTCGAAGGGCTTGAACAGGATGGCCCGGACGCCGAGATCGGCGAAGCGGCGCTGGTCGGAGGCCTGGACTTTGGCGGTGAGGAGCAGGACGGGGATCGAGGCGGTGAGGGGATTCTTGCGGAGTTCGCGGAAGGTGCTGGGTCCGTCCATGCCGGGCATCATGACATCGAGGAGGATGGCGTCAGGCTGATGCTCGATGGCGCGGGCTAGTCCCTGCGCGCCGGAGTTGGCGGCGATGACGGTCCAGCCGGCAACTGTTTCCAGGCTGAGAGCAGCGACCTCGCGAATGTCTTCTTCATCGTCAATGATCAGAATCTTGTGGGCCATGGAACAACCTTCCCGGGTGGATGAAATAGGAAAAAGCGGATCAGCGTTTCTGGACTTCGGAAGGGGGAGAAACTGAATCCCCAGCGGGGCCGGGGGTGCGGAGCATGGTGAGGACCAGTGCTTCAAGCTGGCCTGGCTGGATGCGACCGTGCACGAGAAGCTGGCTGGGTGTGACGGGAACCCGGAAGTCGGCAAGCGAAAGATTGCGGCTGGAATAGGCAAGGATAGGCAGGCGATCGAGGCGGTTGTGAAGGCGGAGCCAGTCGACGAGATTGAAGGAATCGCCATCGACGAGGCCGAGGTTGAGCAGGAGCACATCGGGCTGAAAAGTGAAGAGCTTGTCCATCGCTTCCTGGTATGAGAGAGCGATATGAACTTCAATGGTCTCTCCCGCAAAAATCCGAGCGAGCGATGAGGCCAGTTCGGCGTCGGGCTCGACGAGGAGAAAGGTGGCTTTCTCTCCGGGCTCGCAGAGCAGTCGGGAGAGCTCGGCAAGGAATTGGTCGTCCCGGGAGTGCAGAGAGACGGGCGCTGCGGGCCGGGTAGCCGCGGCAGGGTCGGGTGGGGCGTGGCGGAGTGTGGCCGGGACTGCTGCGGCGATCCCGTTCGCGGTGAGTTCGGAGTCGGGCCGGTCTTCAACGCTGGTGAGCACGATGACGGGGCTTGACTCGCGGTCGAGGCGATGAAGCAGGGGCAAAGCTTCAAAGCCATTGAAGCCGTCGAGGGATGTCTGCAGGAGGATGGCGTGGAGCGTTTTTTGATTTGCGGCGGCCGCGGCCTCGATGGTGGCTGCTTCAAGCAGCCGGTAGCCGTGGCGGCCGAGGACGGAGGTGGTCTGGAGGCGGGAGAGCGGATTGGAGTCGGCGACGAGAATGGTCAACCGGGCGAGTTCGGGATCCGGCGCGACATCGGGTGCATCGTGAGTGGTGGGCTGGTAGGGCAGGAAGACGCGGAAGGTAGCGCCGCGGACGGAGTTGCGCTCGGCCCAGATGCGGCCGGTGTGCTGCAGCACGATGGTGCGGCAGATGGCGAGGCCGAGACCGCTGCCGCCTTTCTGGCGAGAGTCGGAGGCATCGACCTGCTGGAAGCGGCCGAAGATGGCTTCGAGCTTGTCGGCGGGAATGCCACGGCCCTGATCGATGACGGAGAGCGTGACGCCGCTGACGCCTGGGCGCAGCATGACGGAGACGGTGGAGTCGGGCGGAGAGAACTTGACCGCGTTGGAAAGGAGATTGGTGACAACCTGCAGGAGGCGGTCAGGATCGGCAGTGATCTCGACCTGGGTTGTGTCGTGGATCAACTGTACGCCGGCGGATTCGGCGACAGGCTGCATGCCTTCGATACCCTGGCGGACGATATTGGCGAGTTGGATGGGGCGGAAGGCGAGAGGCTCCTTGCCGCTTTGGA
>Ga0181520_10006124_pt1 | contig 18644 bp, 14 predicted proteins | sample PEATcosm2014_Bin_29_FD_132451 | JGI IMG/M metagenome (GOLD analysis project Ga0181520, IMG submission 132451) | Peatland microbial communities from MTU Mesocosm Facility, Houghton, MI, USA - PEATcosm2014_Bin02_30_metaG | ecosystem: Environmental > Terrestrial > Soil > Wetlands > Peat | place...
AAAGTACGAAGAAAAAGCGGCCAAAACCGAACAATGGTTGCTCGAAAAGCTGGCCCGCAAATATCATTTTCGCCTCCAGCCTGCAAAGGCCTGAAGAGAGACGGTTCATGGAAAGGGCCGGGGCGAGGTGCTCGTCTGACCATCTTTTCTGTCATACGTAAGCACAGCGTCAAAATGCGCCCCCCACTTTCCCCGTGAGACAATGCCGTTGACACGGTCTGTTCTGAAAGACAATAGTCCGATTCAACCATCAAGCTATGCCCACCATCAACTGTGTTTACTGCGGCCACGCCCTGGAGACCGATCACGCCCCCGCCGGCCAGCCCCTCAAATGCCCCAACTGCGGCTCGGACAACACCGTCGCCGCCGGCCGCGCCCGCACCCTCCGCCTGCCTCAAATCCGCCCCGCTGCCGAACGCGAGCCCGTGGATTCCCTCGTCGCCCCCGTCGCCACCCGTATCGCGGACAACATCGAGAAGGTCATCGTCGGCAAACATAATGAGATCATCCTCACCATCATGGCCTATTTCGCCGGCGGCCATGTCCTCCTCGAAGACGTCCCCGGCGTCGCCAAAACCGTCCTCGCCCGCGCCTTCGCCCGCACCATCGGCGGCGCCTTCAAGCGCATCCAATGCACCCCCGACCTCCTGCCCAATGACATCACCGGCAGTTCCATCTTCAATCCCAAAACCACCGACTTCGAGTTCCGCGCCGGCCCCGTCTTCGCCCAGATCGTCCTGGCCGACGAAATCAACCGCGCCACCCCCCGCTCCCAGGCCGCCCTCCTCGAAGCCATGGCCGAACGCGCCGTCACCGTGGACGGCAACCGCTACGATCTCCCCGCCCCCTTCTTCCTCGTCGCCACCCAAAACCCCGTGGACCACGAAGGCACCTTCCCCCTGCCCGAAGCCCAGCTCGACCGCTTCCTTGTGCGCCTCAGCCTCGGCTACCCCGACTTGGAGCACGAGGTCGCCATGCTCCAGCGCTTCGAGACCGCCGATCCCTTGGATGCCTTGGCGGACGTCGTCACCACTGAAGACGTCATCGCCTGCCAGCAAGCGGTCCGCGAGGTGCATGTGGATGAAAAAATCTCCCGCTACGTCGTGGAAATCATGCGCGCCACCCGCGAACATTATGACGTCATGCTCGGTGGCAGCCCGCGCGCGTCCATGGCCCTGTCCCGCTGCGCCCAGGCCTTCGCCGCCATTCACGGCTACGGCTTCGTGCTGCCGGACGACGTCAAACAGGTGTTGCCTTTCGTCCTGGGCCACCGCCTCATCCTCCGGCCCGAAAGCCGCCTCCGCAAAAAAACCGTCCCCGGCGTCCTCACCGAAATCCTGGATTCCGTGACCGTGCCCACCGTCGCCGCCGACGCCCGCTGACATGAAATGGGCCCTGGGCATCGTTGGCTTGCTCGTCGTGGGACTGGTGTTTCACTTGAACCTGCTGGTCTATGCCATGTACGTCCTCGGCGGCGCCCTGCTGCTCGGCCGTTTCCTCGCCCGCACTTGGACGGAAAATCTCGTCGCCCGCCGCACCACCGTCGAAAACGTCTGCGAAATCGGCGGCGCCATCGCCATGAGCGTGGAGCTGGAAAACCGCGGCCGCCTCTCGGTGCCGTGGATATTATTGGAAGACTCCCTTCCCCGTCCCGCCCGCCCGGACCTCCGCCCGCGCGTGCAAGTGGAGGGCCCGTGGGTCGCCCTCACCCGCCTGGCGCCCGGCGAAACCGAAACCGTCTTCGAGTACCACGTGAAATTCCTCCAGCGCGGCTATTATCAGTTCGGCCCCCTGCTCGTGGAAACCGGCGACGTTTTCGGCCTGCACCGCCGCTACCGGTTGCTCACCGAACCGCAATTCGTCCTGGTCCTGCCCAAGGTTCTCCCGCTCCAGGGCTACAACCTGGCATCGCGCCGGCCCATCGGCGAAATCCGCGTGGCCCATCGCCTGTTTGAGGACCCCACCCGCCTGGCCGGCGTCCGCCCGTTCCAACAGGGCGACCCGCTGAACCGCATCCACTGGCGCGCCACCGCCCGCACCGGCCAGTTGCACAGCCGCGTCTATGAAAACTCGCGCGTCGCCGGCGCCACCTTCCTGCTCGATTTCCATCAGCAGAATTTCCCCGGCCCGCTCGGCGCCAATTCCGCCGAACTCGCCATCGTCACCGTGGCCGCCCTCGCCAACGCCGTGTTCCTCCAGGGCCGCCAGCTCGGCTTGGTCACCAACGGCCGCGACGCCGCCGACCGTGTCCGCGAAGAAGGCTGGGCGGGCGAATTCCTCAACCGCACCCTCGCCCGCCAGCAGGCCGCCGCCCCCGGCGAGAACACCCGCCTGCGCCCCGTCATCGTCCCCACGCGCAAAAGCGCCGACAGCCTCTTGCGCCTGCTCCAAACCCTCGGCCGGCTGGAACCCACCGATGGCCTGGATTTCGCCGCCCTGCTGCGCGAAGCCGCCGCCCAACTCCCGCGCGACGCCACCGTCGTCGCCGTCTTCAGCCGCGTCACGCCCGAAATGGCGCTGGCCCTGGGCGAACTCGTCCGCCAGGGATTCTTGGTCGCCGCCATCGTCGTCACCTTCGGCGCCGAAGCGTTGCCCGACTGGGCCAAGCCGCCCGAGTGGGCCGAAATCCTCCTCGCCCAGGGCATCAACTTCCACATCGTCAATTCGGAGGACGCCGTCACCAACCTCTGCGCCCAAGCCCTCATCCGCTGACATGGTCCCCGCCAAACCATCCAAAACGCTCGCCGATTACCTGGTCATCGCCGTCAGCCCGGCCTTGATCATCCTCCTGGTCCATAGCGTCTGCTTCTTCCTGGTGGACATCTTCTACCGCGGCGAAGCCGCCGGCGGCGTGCGCTGGGTGCTCTTCTGGTTCGTCCTTGCCGTCGTCCTCATCGCCCGCATCGGCATCGAACAGGGCGACGCCCACGCCATGGCTTACGGACTCTCCCTGGCCGGAGCCGCCTGGGCCTACCTCTGCGTCGTCCAAACCAACGCCGTCTTCGGCGCCCTCCTGCTGGCCATTGTCTGGTTCACCGCCCATAAAATCACCGCCAACTGCACGCTGGTGGATGACGAGGCCGACGCTTCCGGCCAGGGCCTGCTGCCTTCCCTCCGCCAATTGCCCCGGCTGCTCCGGCAGCGGCTCCCGTCGCTGGCAAAAAAAGCCGCCGCCGCTACGCGCCCCGCCGCCGCCGCCGCCGTCCCCGCGGCCAAAAAAACCAAATCGCCCGCCGCGCCCCCCGGCCTCTGGCTCATCTATTTTTCCTTGGCCGCCCTCCCCATTTTTGGCCTGGGCCAAATGCTCCTGCCCGCCGGCGACCTCGCGGCGCGCCACCGCGGCTTCGTTCATCTGTTCCTCTATCTCACCGCCGCGCTCGGCTTGCTCGTCACCACCAGCTTCCTCGGGCTGCGACGTTACCTGCGCCAGCGCTATCTCGTCATGCCGGGCAACATCGCTTTCGGCTGGGTCCAATTCGGCGTCATCGGCGCGGCGCTCGTGTTGTGTCTGTCCTTGTTGCTGCCGCGTCCCGGCGCGAGCGAGGCCTGGGGCGCCTTGCGCTATCACGTGGATTATCAAATCCGCCGCGCCAGCGCCTACGCCGCGCACTTCAATCCCCACGGCTCCGGCTCCGGCCGCGCCGGCAATCAATCCGCCCCCAATGCCCAGCCGGGATCCCCGCCCTCATCCGGCGGCCAATCTTCCGATCAAACCGGCAGCTCCGGCGCCGGCCCCGGGGGCCAGCAACCCGGCGACTCCTCCGGCCAGAATTCAGGTTCCGGTTCGCAGCGCAATCCTTCGGCCGGCGTCAGTTTGTCTCCGGCGGCCGGCGCCATTTATCCGTGGCTCAAACTCCTGTTCTATCTAGCCGCCTTGGTTGGCCTCGCCTGGATGTTTTATCGCTACCGCGTAGCCATCCTCGCAGCCGTCCGGCAATTCATCGCCGCGCTCCGGGCCTTCTTCCGGCCCGCTGCCCGCGCCCGGCCTGCCGCCGCCCGGGCGCCCGCCCTGCCGGACTTCAAGTCTTTCCCCAATCCCTTCCTCACCGGCGCCGACCGTGTCTGGCCGCCGGAACAATTGGTCACCTGCACCTATGACGCCCTGCAAAGCTGGGCCCGGCAGGAAGACACCCCGCCCGGCTCCCCGGAAACCCCGCGCGAATTCTGCCGCCGGCTCGCCCGCGAAATCCCGGACGCCGCGCCCGCCCTGGAGCATCTCGCCTTCCTCTACGGCCACGTCGCCTATGGCGCTTCCTTCCCCGCCAACTTCGACCGCGACCACCTGCGCCTGCTCTGGGACTACCTGGCCCTTCCGCGCCCAAAACCGGAACCCCGCAGTTGAATGAGTTAATGAGTTAATGAGTTAATTCGCGAAAATTCGCGATTCGCGTCAAACTTTTCCGTCTTAAATCCGTGTCCATCTGTAGCTGTCCACACGGTTTACGGTCCTTCGACATTGGGCGTTGCATGTCGAATGTTGAACGTTTCCGATTTTCACCGTTTCATCCATCCTCCATCTCCATCTTCCATCCTCAGTTTTTATCTGTGTTCATCTGTGGTTGAACTGATTTGTTCCAGCTTAGCCATGCCGGTCCATTCCGTCCGCCGGCACCACCTGCAATATCACCACCGCACTGCTGCACCCCCATGAATACAACGTCCCCGCGGGCGTCGGCCACGACCAGCGCGACCACGAAAGATTGTCCCCCGCCCGGCGGTTCTTCCACGCCTGGTTGGCGTTGGTTTGCAGCCAGCTTTCGTACCGGGCCTGCAACCCGCGGTCCTTCATGAACTTCACCAGCCAGCGCACGCAAATGCCGTTGAACCCGGCGGCATCCCCCTCCTGCCCGTAATCCGGCAGGATCCCCTCCCGGCACAAATGATCCCGCGTGAAATCCGCCGCCAGCACCGCCTCGTTCGTGTACCCCAGGAAATTCGCCGCGCCGATAAACGTCCCCTGGTTGTAGCTGAATGATTTCCGGCTGATTCTGCCGCTGATATCAATGTTGTCGCAAATCCGTCCGCTCTGCGGGTCGAACAGCGTGTTCCGCTCCCATTCAAACATGGCCCGGCTCCGTTGCAAATACGCCGGGTCCCCGGAAATCCGGTACAGCAAAAACGCCGCGATCGCCCCCGGGCCGTTCACACAGGCGTTCTTGGAACGGTTGGTCGTCTTCCACCACAGCCCGCCGCCCAGGTTCGTGGACCACGCCCGGGCAAAACACATCTCAAAATTGCTTTTCGCCACCTTGAAAAAATTCGTGTTCCCCGTCAATTGGTTCGCCCGCGCGCAGGCGATCACCATCCACATGATGTCGTCGTTGAAATCGTTCCGCCCCCATTTCGTGCCGTGGTCGGCCACGAAGCCGTTATAGACGTTGCTGAACATGGTCAGGCACGCCGGGTCGGTGGTCCGCTCGTAGGTGTCCAGCAGCATTTCCAATTCCTCGGCCCGGTCCCAAAACCACGTCTTCCCCCCCTCGGTCGTCTGATGAAAAAATCCGCCGGCCCGGTTGGTGAAATAGAAGGCCCGGTTATACCCCAAAAATACTGCGTCCGCATCCGCCGGGGTGAAGGCCCGCGCCCGCGGCGCCACCCCCCACCCCAACGCCGCCGCCACCAACAGCAGCAGGGCATTCCGGCAATAGTGTGACAGTGAATTCGCGGTCGGCTCGGGTCGGTTCATGGCGCGTGGCAAAAGCTCCGCCGATTCTTGGGTAACGTCCCTCCCCTGGCAAGCACTCCTTTCCGGCAAAACTCCCGCGGCCAAAATCGCTTGGAAACGGTCGTTGACACCTCGGCGCCACCGGTTTAATTTGTCGAAAACTGCAACCGATCATGTTATTTCGCATCAGCTTGATTGTGGCCATCCTCGCCGGTCTCGGCGCGGGGGGGCTGGCCTACTACGAATTTTCCAACCAAATTCCACAGCTGAAGCAACAGCGCGATAGTGAAAAGGACGCCAAGGTCACCGAAATCGCCGCCCATAATAAGACCAAGGCTGAATTGAAGAAGACGCAGGGCGAATTGGTGCAAACCCAGCAGGAATTGGCGGATACCAAATCCGAGCGCGACAAAGCCGTGGCTCGCGCCGACGCCCAAGCCAAGCGCGCCGATGACCTGAACGACCGCCTCACCAAGGCCAACGCCGATCTCCAAGACGCCCAAAACCAATTGGCCTCCTACAAGGCCAGCGATCTCACCCCCGACGAAGTCGTCCAGCTCAACAAGAAGTACAAGGCGGCCGAGACCGAAATTGCCGTCATCAACGAGGAAAAGGCCATCATCCAGCGTCAATACGCTTCCATCAAAGCCAAATACGAAAAACTCGTCGGCCTCAGCACCGATATCCTCCTGCGTCCCGATTTGAAGGGCAAGATTCTCGTCGTGGATCCCAAGTGGGATTTTGTCGTCCTGGACATCGGCGGCGACCAGGGGGCCGTGCAGGACGGAGAATTGCTCGTCAGCCGCGATGGCAAGCTGGTGGCCAAGGTGGTCATCCGCAGCGTGCAGAAAGATCGCAGCATTGCCAATATCGTGCCCGGCTGGAAACTCGGCGAAGTGATCGAAGGTGACGTGGTCACCCCCGCTCACCCGGCTTCTTCCTAAAGTGAAAATTCGCGCGGTTCATATGTTACTGGCGCTGGTTCTGGCGGCCTTGGCGTTCGTCATTACCGGCTGCTCCTCCACCGAATCCGACAACGCATCCGTCCGTCCCTGGGATACCCCGGAAGGCTGGCAGGGCGGGGCGCTGGATGGGATGATGGATCAGCAGCACCGCTAAGCTCGCTGGCGCACGCAGCAATTCGGCGTGATCACAAAGTTCACCCGGACGTCATGGGGTTCTGTTGGCACTTCTTCCAGCAGTTGAAAATCATACGCCACGCCGCATTTCACCCCGCTGGCCACCGATAGGATCCGGTCGTAAAATCCCCGCCCCCGCCCCAGCCGGTTGCCCTTCACGTCAAACGCCAGCCCCGGCACCAGCACCAGGTCAAACCGGTCCAGCGGAATCTCCTCGCAGCTCGCCAGCGGCTCCGAAATGCCAAACTTGCCCGTGACAATGTCCGTTTCCAGGTTCGTCACCCGGCGCGAGGAATAAAATTGCGCCGCGGCGTCGAACGCCGGCAGCGCGCAGATCTTTTTCGCCGGCAGCAGCTTTTCCAGCAGCGGCCACACGTCCAGCTCGTCCGGCAGCGGCGCAAAAAACAAGATCGTCCGCGCGCTCTGCAACTGCGGCTCCAGCCGCGCGCACAGCTCCCCCGACTCCACCAGGCGCACCGCCAGCGACACCTTCGCCAGGTTGGCGCGGATGCGCTGCCGCAGCTCAGCCTTGGTTTCCCTGCTCATGCGTGGTTTTTCGTCGTTCCGCAAATTGCGCCCGCCATTTCTCCACCCGCTCCTTGATCTTCTTCTCCACCCCCTGGTCCGTCGGCTCGTAAAACGTCTTGTCCACCCCCAGGTAGTCCTGCGCCACGAAATGCTCCTGGCCCTCGTGCGCATACTGGTAGCCCTGCCCATGCCCCAGCCGCTCCGCCCCCGCATAATGCGCGTCCCGCAGATGCTCCGGCACCGGAATCGTCCGCCCGGACCGCACGTCCTCCAGCGCCGCCGCGATCGCCAGCACCGCGCTGTTGCTCTTGTTCGCCGTGGCGATGTAGATCGTCGCCTCCGCCAGCGGTATCTGCGCCTCCGGCCACCCCACGAATTCCGCCGCCTGCAGCGCCGCCGTCGCCAGCACCAGCGCCATCGGGTCCGCCAGCCCCGCGTCCTCCGCCGCGCAAATCACGATCCGCCGCGCTATGAACCGCGGATCCTCCCCCGCATGGATCATCTTCGCCAGCCAGTACAGCGCCGCGTCCGGGTCGCTCCCCCGCATGGATTTGATGAACGCCGAAATCGTGTCGTAATGCGCGTCGCCGTCCCCGTCATACACCACCGCCTTCTTCTGGATGCTCTGCTCCGCCACCGCCAGCGTCAGCCGGATCACCCCGTCCGCCCCCGGCTCCGTCGTCAGCGCCGCAATTTCCAGCGAGTTCAACGCCTTCCGCCCGTCCCCGTCGGCCATCGTCGCCAGATGCCGCAACGCCGCGTCGTCCGCCGCGATCTTCAAGTGCCCCAGGCCCCGCTCCCCGTCCGCCAGCGCCCGCGCCATCAACAGAAGCAGCTCCGCTTCCGTCAGCGGATGCAGTTCAAAGATCTGCGAGCGCGATACCAGCGGCGAATTGACAAAGAAAAACGGGTTGTGCGTCGTCGCGCCAATCAGTTTGATCGCCCCGCTTTCCACGTCCGGCAGCAGCACGTCCTGCTGCGCCTTGTTGAATCGGTGGATCTCGTCAATGAACAGAATCGTGGACGCCCCCGTGTTCTCCCGCCGGTTGGTGGCCGCCGACAGCACCCGCCGCATGTCCGCCACGTTCGATTCCACGCCGCTCAAGCGTTCGAATTTGCTCTTGGTCTGCCGGGCGATGATCTGCGCCAGGGAGGTTTTGCCGGTGCCCGGCGGCCCGTAGAAAATCAGCGACTGGATGCGGTCCGCCTCGATGGCGCGCCGCAGGAGCTGCCCCTTGCCCAGGATGTGCGACTGGCCGGCGTATTCGTCCAGGTTGCGCGGGCGCATGCGCGCCGCCAGCGGCTGGCTGCCCAAGGTGTCCCGCTCCGGGTCGCGCTCCGCCCCCGGCGGGGGGTCCACCGCCTGCGAAAACAAATCGTCTCGTGCCATCAACCAAAACTACCATCGCCGGTGAATGGCCCAAAATAAAAACTTCGCCCGCCGCCCGCCGCCGAACCACTCGACGTTGGACCTGGTCGAGACGCTGGGCGCGTTTCTTTCCGCGTCGGCGGAGTCCGCGGAGCCGATGGGGAGAGAATTTCCCGAAAGCGTTCGCGCATTGAACCCCTGAACCGCAAAAGAAACATTCAACATTTCACATTCAACGCCCAATATCGCAGGGGCTCGCGCTGCCGCCTTCGTTCAGGGTTGGAAGTTGATTGTCGAAGGTTGAATGTTTTCCAGGTTCAGGGGGAGGGTAAACGTTAAACTATTTAGCCCAAAGCGTTTCCAGTCCTTCAAAGTTTTAAATTCGGAACGAGGGTTCATGGGGGGCCGGGAGGGCGAGCTTCCTCATTCTGAAATTTCCTTCTTGGCACGCGCAGTATCAAGTTTCGCCCCCGCCCCCCGTCACTGCTGCTGCACGCGATAATAGATCACCGGCTGGCTGTCATCCACCGGCACCGATTCCGTCACACTGCCTTGCTGATGGTTGGCCGCCGGCTGCCAGACCACCGGCGGGATCAGGTTGGTCGTGAACTGCAATTGGTAATTCGCCCCCGGATTCCCGAACAGCGTCAGCGTCCGCCCCGCGCCGGGCGCGCTTTGGGGCCGCAACAGCGGGTTATTGCCCACCATCACCACCTCGCCCCCCTGTGACCCCACGTTGCTGAAGCCGGAGGCATCCGTCTTGGTGCCGGCCAGGCCGTTGACCCGGAGGTTCAGGAAGGCCGAAGACATGCCCGCCTGCGCCTGGAAATTCAACTGCGCCACCGTGGTCGCCTCCGGGAACGTCTGGCCCGGGGGAAATTGCAACTGCACCACCAGCCCCCCGTTCTGCGCCTGCACCGAGCCGCCCACCGCCGGCGGCAGCAAACTGAGCGTGGGCGTGCCCAGCCGGTCGGCCGGCCACGCCATGGCCATCTGCAAATTCGTCAGCGTGTCGCTCGCCGTCACGGTGAGCGGCAGGCTCCCGGATTGGCCGGTCTGCACCGTCGCCGAACCCACCCCCAGTTCGAGGTAATCCGTCACCTTGATCAGCAGCGTCTCCGCAAAACTCAACCCGGGATTGCTGTTGTCCGTCACCAGCACCGTCACCACGTTGGTGGTCGAGGCGTATTCCAGCCCCGGGCCCCACTCAAACACCCCGTTCGTCGCGTCAATGTCCGCCCCGGCCGGCGCGTCACTCGTCAGGCTGAAACTCAGTTGATCCCCGGTTAGATTCGTCGCCAGAACCGATTGCTGGACAAATACCGTCGGAACGACCGTGAACCCGCACAAAGCCGCTTCATTCGAAAAGGGGCTTTCATTGCCCGCCGCATCGTGGGACTTGGCGGCAAAGAAATATACCGTCTCTTCGGCCAGTGGCCCAATCACCGCATTGGTCACCCCGCCCACCCCGATGCTGTTGGTGTATTGGCGGCTGGCCCCGCCATAATAGACGTTATATCCGGTGACATTGGTGTCGGAACTGGCGTTCCAAGTCAGTCTGGCAGTGACTTGGGCAGCCGCCGTCATCGGCACCGCGGCGGCCACCAAAACCGACAGAAGCAGGCTCCCGATTCTCCGCGGCGTTTGAAACCATGGACGTAAACAACAAGGGCTCACGAGAAGACTCCAACGCAAGCTCCCTGCCAACCATTTTCCGCCCCGCCCAGAAAGTTCCGCCATCCGCGCCCCATGCCCTGCCCAAACACCACTTACCGCGCAGCAAATTGATAATCATGCACTTGCACACATCGAACCCCTCCAGGCCGGACCAGACTAATGATCCCGGCTAACTACGTTCGATTAGTTGCCCAAATTGCATTGGATTGGTTTTGGACACTTAGAAAGACAAACCTGTCTAAGTGGCCTGATTCTTAAAATCCAAAAGGGGCCGCGGCTGGAAATTTTGAGGGCGGCCCAGGCGCCGAGGGCCGCTTATCCCCGGCGCGGACTGGAAGGACCGCGCCAACGCCAGCCGCCCTCAAAAGACCCGCCGCCCGCAGGGTCTTCACGGCCAGGCTGGTTCAAGCCGCCCCGCCGGCTATGGCATCCATAAAAAAAGCCCGTCCGCAGACGGGCTCGAAAGAAACCCCCGCTGTTGCCGTGTCGAACTCGATCCTTTGAACATGTATTGCTACATGTGGAACTGTTTGACCGCTTTCGACTTCCAGTTAAGGCATGTCGGCCGCAGTCGGAACTCATTCCGCGATCGTTTTAATTACGGTTCAAGGACTGTTACGAATCACGAACAGAGCAGGGAAATTTAAAATGTACCAAAGAACAATCTCTGTTACATACATCGCCCTTTTGCCCCGCCTTCTCAAGAATTTTTTTCAAAAAAATTTTCCGCAAAACGCGTCGCGGGGCTTGCTTTCAATCAGGGCTCACGTTTTAATGTCAGACTTTTTTTCCGCCGGGGTTTTTCCTCATTTTCCGTCGCAGCAGGCGCGCACCGTCTGGGCCAGGATTTGCGCCGGAAACGGCTTGGCCAAAAACGTCGTGCCCGCCACCTGGGGAAAGCCCTCCGTGAAAATCTCCGCGCTGTAACCGCTCACATAGATCACTTTTAACTTCGGGCTTTCCCGCCGCAGCCGCTCGCCCAGCTCCTTCCCGTTCATCCCCCCGGGCATCACCAAGTCCGTCAACAGCAGCTGGATCTGCTCCCGGTGCGTTTCCCAAAGCCGCAGCGCCATCGCGCCATCCGCCGCCGCCAGCAGACGATAGCCCAGTTGCGACAGGCACCGGTGCACCGACCCCCGCAACGCGTCGTCGTCCTCCACCAATAAAATCGTTTCCGTCCCGCCCACCATCGGCGTGTGGACACAGCCCGCTTCGGCCGCCGGCGCCGGCGCCGGGGCCACCCGCGGCAAATAAATGTCGAAGGTCGTCCCGCGCCCCGGCTGCGTCGCCACATTGATCCAACCGCGATGCTGCTGCACGATGCTGAACACGGTCGCCAGCCCCAGGCCCGTCCCCTTCCCCACGTCCTTCGTCGTGAAAAATGGCTCAAAAATCCGCGGCAACACCTCCGGCCGGATGCCGCAGCCCGTGTCGGCCACGCTCAGCCGCGCAAACGATCCCGCCCGCGCCTGGGCCGATTGCAGCGCCGCCACCTCGTCCACCTCCGCCGCCGCCGTTTCAATCACCAGCCGCCCGCCTTCCGGCATCGCGTCCCGCGAATTCAGCGTCAGGTTCATCAACAACTGGTCCAGCATGCCCGCGTCCGCCTGAATCCACAGCGGCTGCGCCGCATATTTGAACTGGATCTGGATGTCCTCACCCAGGATCCGCCGCAGCATCGTCGCCATCCCCGTGATGGATTCGCTCAGGTCCAGTTCCCGGGGCTGCGGCCGTTGCCGGCGGCTGAACAGCAGCAACTGCCGCGTCAGGTGCGCCGCCCGGTTCGCCGCCACCTGCACTTCCTTCAAGTACGCCTGCCGCTCTGCCGGGGTGGCTTCGTCCATCTGGCACAGCTCAATCTGCATCTGGATCACCGCCAGGATGTTGTTGAAATCGTGCGCCACCCCGCCCGCCAGTTGCCCGATCGCATCCATCTTCTGCGCCTGCCGCAACTGCTCTTCCAGCATCTGCTCCCGCGTGATGTCGTGCGCAATCGCCGCCCCGCCCACCACCACCCCGTGCTCGTCCTTCACGGGTGAAATCGTGCTGGATAGCCGGATCCGCTTCCCATCCTTGCGTATCCGCTCCGTCTGCACATGCTCCAGGCTTTCCCCCCGCCCCAGCCACGCCAGGATTTCCGCCCGTTCCGGCCCCTGGTCGGCCGGATAAAGATGCGCCGTGGACCGGCCCACGCTCTCCTCCGCCGTGTACCCAAACACCGTCTCCGCCCCCCGATTCCAGCTCGTGATAATCCCGGCCAGGTCAATCCCGATGATCGCCTCCTCCGACGATTCCACAATCACCGCCAGTTGCCGCAACCGCTGCTCCTCCTGCTTCCGCTGCGTCACGTCAATCAAAATCCCCTGCGAACCGGTGATCCGCCCGTCGCCGGCAAAAACCGGCGATTTCACCAACTGGAAATACATCGTCCGCCCGTCCGGATGCTGATATTCCTCCAACTCCTCCACCGATTGCCCCGTCCGCATGATCCGCTCGTGATGCGCCGTGCCCAGGCTGCGCGCCGCCACCTGGCTCGCCGGCAGCTCCTCCGGCAATTTTCCAATGAATTGATCCGGGGTAATGCCCTTGAACTGGCAAAAAAAGGAATTCACAAACACATACCGCCCCGACCCATCCTTCCGAAACACCCCCGCCGGCAGCTGCTCCACCAGCGAACGATAGAGCGCCTGCGATTCCCGCAGCGCTTCCTCCGCCATTCTCTTTTCCGTGCAATCCCGGAACACCAGCACCACCCCCGCAATCCGCCCCTTGCCATCCTTGATCGGCGCCCCGCTGTCATCTATCAGCGTCTTCCGCCCCTTCCGCCCCAGCAACCTCGTGTGGTTCGCCAACCCCACCGCCAAACCCGTCGCCAACACCTTCGTCGCCGGATCCGCCACCGGTTCCTGCGTCCGCGCGTTGACGATGTGAAACACCTGCCCCAGCGGCACCCCGCGCGCCTCGGCAGCGGTCCATTCCGTCAGGCACTCCGCTTCGTGGTTCAAAAACGTCACCCGCCCTTCCCGGTCCGTCGTCACCACCGCGTCACCGATGCTCGCCAGCGTCACCGCCTGCAGCCGGCTCGCCGCCTCCGCCCGCCGCCGCGACCGGTGCATCGCTTCCACAATCAGGCTGATCAGCACCCCGTTTATGATAAACACGCTCCAGAGCCAGAAGATCGCCGTGTTCGAAATCCCCAACGCCGGCGCCGGCGGCATAAAATGGTAAACGCCCACCGAACATAACGCTGTCGCCAGCAATCCCGGCCCCAGCCCGCCAACATAGACGCTGAGCAGCACCGGCCAAAAAAAGATGATCAACGCAGAGCGATTCCCCACCCACGGCACCAAACTCAACCGCACTTGCAGGGCCAGGGCCGAAATCAGAAACGCAAAGCCATACGCCGCCGCACGCTGGCGCCAGACGGCCGAAGAAGCAACCAAGATAGCCATGGAATTCTTTTCTAATTCGTTGCGGTTGATTGGCTTGACAAATACGCCCTTCCCTGCTTTCCGCAAGCATTTTCCGCCCCGGCGCCGGCGACCCGCTTGGTTTGCGTCCGCCATGCCCCGGCCCGTCATCGGCCACTCCCGCCAATGACTTGAGTGAATTGGCTGCTGGTCACTCATGTTCTGGCAATTTCGCCCCTTTACCCCCGCCCGTTTTGCCTTAAAGTGACCCCGTGATGACGCTGGAAACCATCCCCCTGTTCCGCCTTTTGAACCCTCATGAGCTCCAAGCTCTCCGCTTCATCACCCAGGAACGCCAGTTCGCCGCCGGCCAGGAAATCTTCCGCGAAGCCGCCCCCGGCGATGGCGTCTATTTCGTCAAATCCGGCCTCGTGGAAATCTCCGCCGGCTCCGGCCGCCGCCGCGTCTTTTCCCGCCTCGGCCCCGGCGAGGTCTTCGGCGAAATGGCCATCATCGAACACCGTCCCCGCTCCGCCACCGCCACCGCCGCCGTCCCCACCGAAGTCTTTTTCCTCCCCCGCGGCGAAATGCTCTCCTTCATCGAACATTCCCCCGCCCTCGCCTTCGCCCTCCTCCAGCAAATCAGCCACCGCCTCCGCGATTTCAATCACCTCCACGTCCAGGAACTCGTCCAAGCCGAAAGCCTCGCCGTCATCGGCCGCTTCGCCCAAGGCATCGTCCATGACCTCAAAAACCCCCTCGGCATCATCAGCCTCTCCGCCCAAACCTTCGACCTCCCCGCTGTCAGCCCCGAACTCCGCGCCCAAGCCCGCGACCGCATCCACAAACAGGTCGAACGCATCAACGACCTCGTCGGCGACATCCTCCAGTTCACCCGCGGCGGTTCCCAGGATCTCAACCTCCAGCCCGGCGATTTCCGCGCCTTCCTCCTCGGCCTCGTCCCCGACCTCCGCGCCGACGCCGAACTCAAAGCCACCCACATCCAAATGGAAAACGAACCCCCGCCCGGCCCCGTCCGCTTCGATCCCCGCCGCCTCAGCCGCGTCTTCTTCAACCTCGTCCGCAACGCCACCGACGCCATGCCCGAGGGCGGCCTCATCCTCCTCCGCTTCGAATCGCGCCCCGCTGAAATCGTCACCGAGCTCGAGGACACCGGCCCCGGCATCGCCCCCGAAGTGGCGGACAAGCTCTTCCAGCCCTTCGCCACCCACGGCAAGGAGCACGGCACCGGCCTCGGCCTCTCCATCTGCAAAAAAATCATCGAGGACCACGGCGGCCGCATCGCCGCCCGCAGCGAACCCGGCCGCGGCGCCATCTTCACGTTCACCCTCCCCCTCCTGAAATAATTTCGTTGAAGCGCCGCACCGTTGAAGCGAAAATGCCCCCGATGGAAATCGCGCCAACGCCCCAGCTCTGCCACCCTTCACCCGCCGGCACATGAACCGCATCAAACTCCTGTCCGAGCAGGTCGCCAACCAGATCGCCGCCGGCGAAGTCGTTGAACGCCCCGCCAGCGTCGTCAAGGAACTCGTCGAAAATTCCCTCGACGCCGACGCCCGCAAAATCACCGTCGAAATCGGCGCCGGCGGCCGCAGCCTCATCCGCGTCACCGACGACGGCATCGGCATGGGCCGCGACGACGCCCTCCTCTGCCTCGAACGCCACGCCACCAGCAAAATCGAGTGCGCCGAAGACCTCGCCTCCATCGCCACCCTGGGCTTCCGCGGCGAAGCCCTGCCCAGCATCGCCAGCGTCAGCCGCTTCACCCTCACCACCCGCGAACGCGGCGACCACTCCCCTGAAGGCTCCCAGATCATCGTCAACGGCGGCACCATCGCCGAGGTCCGGGCCGCCGGCAGCGCCGCCGGCACCTCCATCGAGGTCCGCCAGCTCTTTTACAACCTCCCCGCCCGCCGCAAATTCCTCCGCGCCGAGGAAACCGAGGCCGCCCACATCCAGCACTACCTCACCCTCGCCGCCCTCGCCTTCCCCGACGTCGCCGTCACCTTCATCAAGGACGGCCGCCTCATCTGGCAGCTCCCCGCCCAAAAATCCGAATCCGTCATCTCCAGCCGCATCGCCGCCCTCCGCGAACGCTTCCGCGCCCTCCTCGGCGATGAAAAGCTCCTCCCCGTCCAGTTCGCCGTCGCGCTCGACCAGCCTGAAGTCACCCCCGACGAAAACGACATCTTTGAAACCGCCCTGCCGGAAAAGCCCGCGCCCGCCGCGCCCGCCGCCGGACTCCGCATCTGGGGCCTCATCGGTTCCCCCGGCGTCTCCCGCGCCACCCGCGAAAGCCAGTTCACCTACGTCAACCGCCGCCCCGTCGAAAATCGCGGCCTCAACTACGCCCTCATCGAAGGCTATCATACCTCCCTCATGAAGGGCCGCTACCCCGTCTGCTGCCTCTTCCTCGAATTGAGCCCCGCCGCCGTGGACGTCAACATCCATCCCGCCAAGCGTGAGGTGAAATTCCACCGCGAGTCCGAAATCCGCAAATACGCCGCCCAAGCCGTCCACGAAGCCCTGCTCGCCTTCCACTCCGAGCCCGCCCCGGCCACCGCCACCCCGCGGACGCCCGCTTTCGAGCAGCCCGAAATCATCCCGGCCGTTCCCCCTGCCGCCCCCCCCGCCCTGCCCCGCTTTCCCGAACCCCTCGCGCCCGCAGCCGCCGAACCGCCGCAACCCCCACAGCAGGCGCCCCTGCACATGGGCTTCTCACCGCAGCCCCCCGTCACTTCGGTCCCTTCCGTCCCTTCCGCGTCCGCTGCCGACGCCCCACCGGAGCCCGCCTTCAGCCATCGGGTGCCCACCGTTCCCGCCCCGCGCGCCCCCTTCCCCGGCACGCCGGACCGCGCCGCCGCCGGCGCCGTCCCCCTGCTGGACGTCCCCCTCCGCATGGTCGGCGTCGTCGGCAAGCTCTACGTCGTCCTCGAATCCGACCGCGGCCTCGTCCTGCTGGATCAGCACGCCGCCCACGAACGCATCCTCTTCGAGCAGATGATGGCCCGCATCGAATCCAACACCGCCGCCCCCTCCCAAAAACTCCTCCTGCCCGAAACCATCGAGCTGCCACCCCGCGACGCCCAGTTCCTGCGCGAGCAACTCCCCGCCCTCACCCGCCTCGGCGTGGGCCTCAACGAATTCGGCGAACGCACCTTCCTCCTCGACGCCCTCCCGCCCTTCCTCAAGGCCCCCGACGCCCGCCGCTTCGTCATAGACCTCGTGGACGAACTCCGCGCCGCCGGCCGCGAAGTCAATCTCGCCCGCCTCGGCGAACACACCGTCGCCAAAACCGTCTGCCGCCACGCCGTCAAGGCCAACGACTACCTCACCGGCCCCGAACTGGAAAACCTCGTCGAGGACCTGCGCCGTTGTGCCATGCCCTACACCTGTCCCCACGGCCGCCCCACCCTCATCGAGATGAACTATCGCGAGCTCGAAAAGAAATTCGGCCGCGCCGCATAACTCAATTACCTATCCCGCCAGGGATTGAATCATCCGGCGCGGCTACGCCGCGTCCACGAATCCGTCCGTGTCCGTCCGTATCTGTCCGTGTTCGTCCGTGTCAGCGCTGCTCCCTACGCTGTAAGACCCGGCCCTGCTTCCACGCGAGAGAAATTCTAAGCCGGCGCACATCCTCCATCCAATGGCAGCACCCCTTTCCCGGCCAGCGATGACAAAAGAAACAGATACGTTGTCAGATGATGTTCGCACACGACCTCCAATTTCACCTTTCCGGCCGGCAAAATTTCGTAGAGCGTGTTTACATGCTCGTAAAATGGCGGCAACGGCAGTTTCGGAACCAAGTCCATGCGATTGGCGATTCGAAAAGTATTGGGAACTACTTGGTTATAAGTGTCGGCGAACGATGGGTTTCCCACCCGCGGGGAGGCGTATGTGTAAACCGTGACCGGTTTAAATGCCGTGTTTGCCACCGTGTCCAGCGCCAGCAGCGTCGCCAGGGCTCCACCCAAGCTATGTCCGCAAATCGTCACCGCTCCAATGGGTTTGTTAAAGGGCAGGTTTGCCAACCCAGCCGCCAGGCGTGTGGATGCCGGATCAGTGGTGATTCTCAATGAATTATAGATGGCGGTAAACCCGTCCTCAGTGTTCCCGGCGCCGGCAAGGAAAGGACACTTCACACTGAGAAATTCCGCATCATCAACCCATTCCCAAATTCCGTCAGTTCCGCGAATCGCAATAACTACATCGTTGTTGGGAGCCTGCAGAATCAACCCAAAGGACACAATATCATTGCCTCTGGCAGGATTCGTATCAGTGGCAAGGTCATTGCCATAAAATGACGTTATGACTTTGTAATCAATGTTTACGGTATCATAGCTGCTGTTCACTTTGGTTCCGGACCTATTGGTGAGATCATTCGGTGGCACAGCCTCAGCCGCCGCCACGAGTTGTCCCAAGACGATTGATTGAATCAGGTCCATGATTTTAAGTCTCCTTTCTTTTCTCCGTCGCCCCGTGGAATCATTCCGCAATCCACTGGCCCGGCTCCCGAGAGCAGTTCAGTTGTGCTTGCAGACACCGCCGGGTATTTTAGCAACTCCTCACTCAAGCAATAAATGATAGGCGCCGGTCCCATCGGCGAGCAAGCGGAATCTCGGAAGGTCAGGATGAGAATTCCCTGAAATAAGGTTCACGCATTGATCCCCTGAGCCGCAGACGAAACATTCCACATTCAACGCCCAATTTCGAAGGGGCTCGCGCTGCTGCCTTCGTTCAGGGTTGGAAGTTGATTGTCGAAGGTTGAATGTTTTCCAGGTTCATGGGGAGTTTCGACATCCCAAATGGGATGCACATTGGGGCCATGAACC
>Ga0181520_10006128_pt1 | contig 18630 bp, 15 predicted proteins | sample PEATcosm2014_Bin_29_FD_132451 | JGI IMG/M metagenome (GOLD analysis project Ga0181520, IMG submission 132451) | Peatland microbial communities from MTU Mesocosm Facility, Houghton, MI, USA - PEATcosm2014_Bin02_30_metaG | ecosystem: Environmental > Terrestrial > Soil > Wetlands > Peat | place...
TACGCCTTGCGCTTCGGCTACGGTTGCCGTCATCGGCTCCGATTGGCTCCTTTCATCCAACAAGACTCTGCCCATGCTGGGCACACCTTGCCGCCGGCCTTCTGGCCGGCGTTCTTCGGGCCGTCGCGAGACGCCGGCCAAAAGGCCGGCGGCAAGCCAAAAGGCTTGGCCCCACTTCCAACTTGACATCCTGCACCCAATCCCTCACGCTGTACCTTGATGCCTATACTCCAGGTAATTGTGCTGGCCGTGGTCCAGGGGCTCACCGAGTTCCTGCCCGTCTCCAGCACCGCGCACCTGTATCTCGTCTCCTGGCTCGCCGGGTGGCGCGTCGAGACGCTCGCGTTCGACATCATGCTGCACCTGGGCACCCTGCTGGCGGTCTTGATCTATTTTTTCCGCGACTGGGTTCAGATCGTCGGCCAGGGGTTCGGCCTGCGCGTGGGCCGGAGCCCGGAACTGCGGCAGAACCACATGTTGCTGTGGCTGCTGGGCATCGGCACCATTCCGGTGGTCGTCGCCGGAGCGCTGTTTAACAAACAGGCCGAGACCACCTGGCGCAACCCCTACGTGATGGGCGCCATGCTCATCGGGGTGGGCCTGCTGATGTGGCTGGCGGAGCGGACCGGCCGCCGGATCCGCGACCTCGCGTCGGTCGGCCTGGCCGATGCCGTGACCATCGGCGTGGCGCAGGCGGTGGCCGTGATTCCGGGATGCTCCCGCAGCGGAATCACCATCAGCGCGGGGTTGTTCCGGGGCCTTGATCGCGAGACCGCCGCGCGATATTCCTTCTTGCTCTCCACGCCGGCCATCGGCGGCGCCGCGGCCAAGACCCTCTGGGACATGCATAAACAACACTTGCTGCATGGCTTGCTGACCGCCCAGTTCTGCGTCGGCGTGGCCGTGAGCGCCGTGACCGGCTGCCTGGTTATCGCGTGGTTTCTGCATTATTTGCGCCGCAGTGGATTACTGCCTTTTGTTTATTACCGCGTGATTTTTGGCATAATAGTGCTAGCTCTGGCTTTCATCCGCCAGCCAGCGTGATGAAGCTCTTATCGCCGACGCAGCACAAGCGGCTGAACGAACTCGCCGGTCTGTTGTTTCTGTCCCTGGGCCTTGCGATTCTGTTGAGCCTGATCTCGTATCACGCCCAGGATCCGTCGTGGGACACGGCAGCCGCCGTACGCCCTCTCAATCTGGTGGGATATCCCGGCGCGTATCTGGCGGACCTGTTTTTTCAGTTCTTCGGGGCCGCGGCGTTCCTTTTTCCCCTGTTGATCTTCGCTCTGGCATGGCGCTGGATCCGCTCCGAGCCCATTGAAGCTGGCGCCATTAAGGCGCTGGGAGCGGTTCTCCTCACCCTCAGCCTGTGCGCGGGGTTGTCTTTCCTGCCTTTGCCGCTCTACAGCGGCGCCGCCCGCATCGGCGGAGCCCTTGGCCTGCTGCTCGCGCGGTACCTGCTCGATACTCTCAATCTTGCCGGCGCGTTGGTGGCCGTGGCCACCGCCATCGTCGTTTCCGTGTACCTGGTTTCCACCTTCACCATGGCCAGCCTCGGCGCGTGGTTCGCAGTCCCCGCCGGCTGGTTCCACCGCTGCCGCGAAGCCTGGCGCGAACGGGCGCGCGCCCGGGCCATCGAAAAGGCTCGGGAAGCCAGCCAACGGCGCGAGCGCAGCCGCCAAAAAATGAACAGGATCCAACCCGCCGGCCTGCCGGCGGAAGCCGCCGCGATGCCTTCCCCTGTCGCCGCCGACGCCCCGCCGTGGGAGACCCGCGAGGAGCCCGCGCCGGAGGAGTCCCCCGTGGAAGCCGAGTACGCCACCCTCGGGGAGATCCCTATCTGCCCCATTGAGGACGTGGCTCCCACTCCGCGCGCGGAGGACGTCCGCCCGGCTCCCGAGACCTGGCCCCTGGCGCTCGCGCACTCCCCCGCCCCCGCGGCCGCCGTTTTCAAGCCCGTATTCCAGTTGCCGCCCACGGACCTGCTGAATGAGCCGCCGGCGCGCAATCCCTACGACGAACAAGAGCTGAAAGACACGGCCGCGCGCATCAAATCGAAGTTCCAGGAGTTCAACGTCCTGGGCAGCGTGGTGCAGATCAACCCCGGCCCTGTGGTCACCACCTTCGAGTTCAAGCCCGAAGCCGGCATCAAATACAACCGCATCACCGCCCTTACCGAGGATCTGTGCCTCGGCCTGCAAGCCGAGTCGATCCTCATCGAGCGCATTCCCGGCAAGCCCACCGTGGGAATCGAAGTGCCCAATACCCGGCGCGAGCTGATCGCTTTGCGCCAGATGCTCGAATCCGACGAGTTCGCGCAATCCCATTCGCGCCTCACCATTCCGCTGGGCAAAGACATCAACGGCCGCATCCGCATGGCGGCGCTGGACGCCATGCCGCACTTGTTGATCGCCGGCTCAACCGGTTCCGGCAAGAGCGTCATGATCAACTCCATGATCATGTCCATCCTCTACAAGTCCACCCCCGACGACGTGCGCCTCATCATGGTGGACCCCAAGCGCCTGGAATTGGGCCTGTACGAGGGTATCCCGCACCTGCTCACGCCCGTTATCACGGATCCCAAGAAAGCCACCAACGCCCTGCGCAACGCGGTGCTCGAAATGGAGCGCCGTCTTCGCCTGTTGGCCGAATACGGCGTCCGCAACATCGAGCAGTTCAATAAGAAAATCCGCAAGCTTCAGGAAAAGCCGCGCGATCTGTTCGCCGAGGAAGACGGAACCCAGGAGGATCTCAAGCCCCTGCCCTTTATCCTGATCCTGATCGACGAATTGGCCGACCTCATGATGATCGAGGGCCGCAACGTGGAAGAAAGCGTGACGCGCCTGGCGCAAATGGCGCGCGCGGTGGGCATGCACCTTGTGCTGGCCACCCAGCGTCCCAGCGTGGATGTGATCACCGGGCTCATCAAGGCCAATTTCCCGGCGCGCATCAGTTTCCGCGTGGCCACTCGAGTGGATTCGAGAACCATTCTCGACGTCATGGGCGCCGAGCACCTGCTGGGCAAGGGAGACATGCTCTTCCTGCCGCCCGGTTCGTCGCGCCTGACGCGCCTGCACGGAGCCTTCGTCACCGAGACCGAAATCGGATGCGTGGTGGATTTTTGGAAACAGCAGGCCGCCCCGGAATACGATCAATCGTTCCTCATTGCGCCACCGAGCGACGACGACGAGGAAGCCTCCGGCGAACCGATCGACAGCGAGCAGGACCCCATGTACGAAGACGCCGTCCGCCTGGTGCTGCAAATGGGCAAGGCCTCCACCTCGACCCTCCAGCGGCACCTGCGCCTGGGCTACGGCCGCGCCGCCCGCATTCTCGACATGATGCAGCGCGACGGCATCATAGGCCCCCCCGACGGCAGCAAACCGCGCGAAGTCCTGAAACGGCCGGACTGGCTGCGTGACGTAGAGAACCAGTTGCGGTAGCGGTAGCGCTGGCGCTCTTGCCATTGCGGGACAGGCGCTTTCGCCAGCGTGGTGGGGCAGGCGCGTTCGCCTGTTAACCGCCGTCCGTGATACTCTGAACCAGAGAGCGCGTGGCTATGCGCATTTGCTGGGTAGCTATTCTGTTCCCGCTGGCGGCTTTTTCACAGGCCTCGCAGGCCGGTCCGCTGATGCGCGGCGTGTTGCTCGAACGCGATGCTTCCGAATTCAGCCTCCGCGCCGCCGACAGCCGGGTATTCCGCTACCAGTTCGATGGCAAAACCTACGTTGAACGCAACCACGAAATGATCGACATGGCCCGCCTCCCGCTGGGCGAGCAAGTCGAAGTGCTTTCGGAAAGGATTGAGGGGAGTTCGCTGCGCTTTGCCATGACCGTGCACGCCATTCCGCCCGCGCCCCCTCCGCGCCCAGGCGGCGCCGCCGCGTCCGCGGCGCTGGAAATCCGCCCGTTGCCGTGGGGCGCGTTCTCCCTGGCCGGCGTGGTTTTCCGGATTGCCCCTGGCGCCATCTCGCTGCACACCCGCACCGGCGACCGGAGCATCATTCTGCGTCCCGACACGCGTTACTTAGAGGAGGGTGAAATCGTGGACCCCTCCGCCCTCAAGCTCAACATGCACGTGTTCATTCAGGCGGGAAGGGCCCTGTACGACGAAATTGAGGCCTACCGCGTGGTGTGGGGCAGCATCCTCCACCCGTAGAGTGGCTACCAATTCCCCATCCCGTTCGTCCAAGTCTCGCGATGCCTTGGGCGCCCCCGCTCACACATAGCGGGCTGGACGACAGACGACAAAAACCGATCGTCTGTCCCACCTCCTGCTAAACTCGTAGATACCGTTATATGGCCAAGGAAAAAGAAGAAAAACCGAGGCAGCCACTGCCACCGCTCAGCGCCTGGGTCCCGGCCGTCGCATTGGGCTGGCTCATCCCGGGCGGAGGTCACCTCCTGCTCAAGCGAACCGGACGCGGCGTGCTCCTGCTCGCGTCGGTCACCGGCATGTTCGTATGCGGGCTGATGATGCGCGGGGCCATGTTTCAGCCGCAAAGCGGCGACCTGCTCACCACCATCATCAACACCGGCGGATTCATCGGCGATATCTGCTCGGGCATCCTCTATCTGCTGAGCGTGTGGCTGGGCTACAACCAGCCCGACATGGCCGGCCATGTCCACGACTATGGAACGAAGTTCCTGGTGACCGCCGGCCTGCTCAACGTGCTGGCCATGGTGGACGTTTTCGAGATCGCCGTCGGGAGGAAGGAATAATGCCCAAGATGAACCTGTCGCACTTCGAGGCGGCCCTGCTGTTTTCGCTTTTCACCTCGGTCGTGATGGGCGTTGTCACCAAGCGCACGGACAGCGAACGCCTGCAATACGGCGCCTACGTCTTTGTGTGCTTTCTGGCGGCTCTGTTCGGCCTCGGCTGGCTGATGCGGCTGGGCCACGGATAGACCGCAGCCGCCGGCGCCGCATCGCGCGCATCGTGCCCGAGGTAGACCGGCGTCGGCAGGAAATCGACAAAGCTCTCGCCGGGATCCATGCGTTTTCGTGAACGCGCGGGCCAAATCGCCCCTTGGCGAACTGCTGTCGGCCCGAAGGCGTGGCGCTTCTCTCCCGTCAGTCAGCAGCCCCAGGGGAGTACTGATGGCCGCGGGTCTACTTCTTCACCGAGTAGACCAGGGTGATCGAGGAACGGCCGTCCGATCCGCCTCCGCCGGCGGCGACGCTCAGGGTCCGCTTGGAGTCCTCATCCGTAAAGATGACCATGCCTCCTTTGCCGGTAGCCGTCGTCATGGTGGTCTTCATCCCCAGATCTTTCGCCTTATCCTGGTAAAAAGACACCACTTTCGACCAATCGTCGGAGGTCGAGAGGATCACCGTGCCGCCCTCCTCGTTTTGCCCGGCGCCTCCCGTGGCGGAAAACTCGCCTTCCGCTTTCGCGCCCGGATAAACAGGCACCCACGAGGGCAGCTTCCCGACGCCCCCACCGAACTCCACCGAGCCGGTCTGGCCGCTTTCGTCCTGTGCGCTGAAACTGAAATGCCCGTTCTTGATGTCGCCGAACTTCATGGTGGTGACTTTGCCGGTCTTCTTCTCGCGGACGGTGATGGTGCCCTCCGCTTCGTCGTGGCTCAACTCCTCCACATCCGGATTCATGGTGATGATCATTTTGGCGGTGGCGTAAGCCGGGTTTCGCTGCATCAGCGCGGAATCGAACCCCGCCTGATGCGCTTTGTGCACCAGGAAGAAGCCCGCCCCTACCACGCCGACTATGCTGAGCAGGATCAGCCCGCCCAGGATGATCAACACCCAGACAATAGGGCTGAGCCCGCGCTTCGGCGGCGCGGCGGCTGCGGGCGCGGCTGCCATCGGCGCGACGGCCGGAGGCGGCTGGGACGCGGGCGCCGATGCCGGCGGCGCCTGCGGGCTGGCCGCAGCGCTCACCGGGGTCCCGCAGGATGTGCAGAATGCGCCCTGAACATTGGCGCCGCAAGTCGTGCAAAATGCCATGGTGATGTCTCCGTTCGACCACTCTACGCTAAGTTGCGCCACTTCGCAACAGGCATCTGGCTGCGCCGTCGTGACGGCGCAGCCAATCGAACCATAGCCCGTTGATTCGACGCCCTGACCCCGCTGCCCATTTCGTATACTGCCAGTGAGGGCCGCCTCTTTTGACTGCCGCAGACCCCACGCCCACCGAAACCGCGCCGCGCGTGCGCGCCCTCTACTCAATCGCGGCCCTTGTCCTGGCGGCGTCGCTGCTCTACTACTCACTGCGCGGAATCGACTGGCTGCGGGTCTGGGACATTCTGCGCGGCGCCCGGCCGCTCGCCATCTGCCTCGCCTGGGCCACCATCACATCGGCCGTCTTCTTACGTTCCATTCGCTGGCGCGTGCTTCTCTCGGCCGGCAAACCGGTTTCCGTCCCGCTGGCGTTCTGGGCCACCGCCGCCGGCTACCTGGGCAACAATCTCCTGCCCGCGCGAGCGGGAGAACTGGTGCGCACGGTCATGATCAGCCGCCGGTCGGGCATGAGCAACGCCTTCGTCCTCGCCACGGCGCTATCGGAACGCGTGTCCGACGCCATCGCCCTGATCGCCATCAGCGCGGCGGTTCTGCTGGCCATGCCCAACCCTCCCGGCTGGCTGGCCGTCGCCGCCCGGCCCTTTGCCATTGCCGGCCTGTGCGGCGCCGCCGCCATCGCTTTGCTGCCGGCCTTCGAAGCGCTCTACTTCAGGATTCTGAAGCGTGTTCCGGTTCCGCCGCCGCTGCGCTCGAAATTGGAGAACGCGCTCGGTCACGCCATCCAGGGAATCCGCAGCTTCCATGACCGGCGGCGGCTGGCGCGATTCGTGGCCCTGACCGCCGTTATCTGGACCATGGACGCCGCCAACGCCGCCATATGCGCCCGCGCGCTGGGCTTCCACATGACCCTTCCGGTAGCGTTCCTGCTGATAGCGGGCTTGGGGCTTGGGAGCGCGCTCCCCTCCACGCCCGGCTACGTGGGCATCTACCAGTTCGTCGCGGTCAGTATCCTGACGCCTTTCGGTTTCCGCCGCTCCGACGCCATCGCCGACATCCTTCTTATGCAGGCGCTCATCTATTCCGTCATCCTGTTCTGGGGACTCATCGGCTTGGCCAAAGGCCGCCGGGGCGAGGTTCTCACGACTCGTTCCGAGACCCTTCCCTCGGCCAGCCAGCCCGTCCAGGATTCTGGGAAAGGCCGGCCACTGTAAGAGATCTCGACTACAGCCAGTTCAGGTCCACGCGCCGCTCTCCGGTGAGCCGCAGGAAGAGCGGCTCCAGGGCATCGTATTCCTGGCCGTCGAAGACAATCGCGCCCTCGCGTCCGAAGGTGGTGATGTCCCCCTGCCACACCAGTTTCCCGGGCACGGCGATTATTGCCACTTCCTGGCACAGCCGCTCCACCGTTTCGAGAACGTGGCTGGTCATAAAGACCGTGCGGCCCTGTTCCGTAAAGCGGTGCAGCCACTGCTTCATCAGGGCCACGCCCGCCGGATCGATGCTTTCGAACGGCTCATCGAGAAACAGCACTTCCGGAGAATGGATCACGGCCGCCGCAAAGGCCACGCGCTTGCGCATTCCAGTGCTGTACTCGCCCAGAACCTTGGAGGAATCGGTCAGCTCCAGAGCGTCCAGGAGCTCGGTCACGCGCTTTCGCGTGGTCGCCTCGTCCAGGCCGTACATGCGCCCCACGAACGCCAGGAATTCATGCGCACGAAGCGGCTCGAACAGCCCCAGCGTTTCCGGCATCACCCCCATCCGGCGCTTCAGCCCCGCGCTGTTGGCGTCAAACCGCTCGCCCAGCACTTCGATCTGCCCGGAGGTAGGGTCGAGGAGCCCCGTCAGGCAGCCGATGGTGGTGCTCTTACCCGAGCCGTTGGGTCCCAGGAACCCGAACATGATGCCCGAGGGTACTGTCAGGGACAGGTTTTCGACCGCCGTCACGGCGCCGTATTTCTTCACCAGGTTGGTGATGCGGATAGCCTCCGTTGGAACGTTCATGCTCTCAAGCCTTTCCTTCCACCACCGCCAGCAATCGTTCGCGACGCGCAACCACGATGGCGCCCGCCCGCCGTAGCGAGAAGAGATACAAGCACACAGCCAAAGCCGCCAGAGCCATGACAACCCACCACCGCTCCGGCGTCAATATCCCCTTGTGGAACTGCCCCACCATCATGGGACCCATCAGGAACACCAGCATGGTCCCGATCAGGGCGATGTTCCCGGCGAGCGAAAGGTCGTTCCCCATGGTCTGGTTCGGATCGCAGCGGCGCGGGCCGTAAAGGGTGGTCCACAACCCCAGGCCATGGAAGAAGAACATTCCGAAGGCCGCGCTCGCCAGAAGCAGGGCCAGCCCGCGCGCGTCGAAGGGCACGGGCGCAAACAGCAGCCAGGTGAGGGTGGCCAGCAGGGGATAAGGCGCACACGCGGCGAGGAGGGCCACGCTGCTCGAGCGGAGCACCGCTCCCGGATCGCAGGGGAACAGGAAGTAACGCCGGAACCCCCCGCCCACATAGCCAAACTGGTTCACCACGAAGGCCGCCCCGGCGGTGATGCCCGACACGGCGAACACGCCCACCGCGGCGGAGAACGGATCGCCGTGCCGCGTGACCTGCCTGGTCCAGATCAGCAACAGGAAAGGGAGCAGCGGCAACGATAATCCGTATTGAACGCGGAAGCGGCGGGCGCGGAAATAAAACCGCAGCCAGTGCGCCACCAGGATCCCGTGCTCGCGGCCGAACAGCGCGCTCACCCGGTCAAACGGCGAGTCCCAGCGGATGCGCGTGGACTTCGCCACCGGCCTTCTGGGCGGCATCCGCTCCAGCGCCGAAAGCGCCACCGCCAGTCCCACGATCCATAGGAGCAACAGCGCGAGGCCGTGGAGCGCCCCGGCGTCCGTGCGGGTCATCAGCGAGCCGGCGCCGAACGAGGGCGTATACCGGAGCGCGGCCGCCGCCTGGCCCGCCAGCGCGGGGTTCTTCGCCAGCTTCGGCATCAGCAGACTCGGCAGAAAGCACAGCGCCATGATCAGAATGGGCAACACAATGGAGCCGCCCTTCTGTCGTTGAATGCGGTCCATCAGCAGGCTCACCACCTGCGCCGCCAGGTAGTTGCATACGTAAAGCAGCAGCACGGCGAGGATGCCCATCGGGAGGTACGACGCGCCCAGCAGATACAACCCGGTGGCCAGCCCCAGTTCCAGGGCCACAAACAGGAACCAGAAGGGGTCGGCCGCGCCCGTGAAGTGGCGCGCGAAACGCCGCTCCCGCTCGCGCAGCGGATAGCGGCGCAGTTCCACATCCGAGAAGGCCGCGTTGATCCCGAACCCCAGCATCACGCTGCTGATCAGCGCGCTCGAGAACAGAGCGGTCAGCAAGCCCTGCGCCAGCCTTTCCGCCTTGCCCATGCGCACCGCGGCCATGCCGGCTCCGAGACCTCCCAAGGCCAGCAGCATGATGGCCATAATCAGCAGCAGGTAGCCCGCGATGAACCATGCAATCTTGCCGTTGCGCGTGCGCGTCCTGGCCCAAAGAAGCTGGTAGCGCAGGCGTATCAGTTGTCCGATGAGTTGGAGGTTCATGGATTGTCCGGCTTAGGCCCGGCCGCGGATCACTTCCACGTCGAGATACGGCCGTAGCGCTTCGGGGACCACCACGCTGCCGTCTTTCTGCTGGTAGTTCTCCACAATCGCCACCCACGTGCGGCCCACCGCCAGGCCGCTGCCGTTCAGCGTGTGCAAGAACTCCGCCTTCTTCCCGCTCTGGAAACGGATGCCCGCCCGGCGCGCCTGGAACGCCTCGAAATTGGAACACGAGGAGATTTCCTTAAAGCCTTGCTGTCCCGGCAGCCACACTTCGATATCGTACGTTTTGGCGGAGGAAAAGCCCAGGTCCCCGGTGGACAGCGCCACCGTCCGGAATGGCAGTCCCAGACGCCGCAGGATGTCCTCCGCATCGGCCGTGAGCTTCTCCAGTTCGTCGTAGCTCCGCTCCGGATGCGTGAACTTCACCAGCTCCACTTTCTGAAACTGATGCTGCCGGATAATGCCGCGCACATCGCGCCCGTAGGAGCCCGCCTCACTGCGGAAGCAGGGCGTGTAGGCGCACAGCCGTATGGGGAGAACGCCGGCGTCGAGCGTCTCGTCGCGGAAGATATTGGTCACCGGCACCTCGGCCGTCGGAATCAGCCACAGGTCCGTGCCTTCGCACTTGAAAAGGTCTTCTTTGAACTTGGGCAACTGCCCGGTCCCGAAAAGGCTGTCCGAGTTCACCAGGAAGGGAGGCAGAACCTCGGTGTAGCCGTGCTCGCGCGTGTGCACGTCGAGCATGAAGTTGATCAGCGCGCGCTCGAGCTTGGCCCCCAGGCCCCAGTAGAGGGCGAAGCGCGCTCCGGTGATCTTGGCGGCGCGCGCCAGGTCCAGTATGCCCAGTTCCGGCCCCAGGTCCCAGTGCGCCTTGGGCTCGAAATCGAACCGCGGCGGCTCACCCACGCGGCGGATCTCGACGTTCTCCGACTCATCCCGCCCTACCGGCGTGGATTCGTGCGGGACATTGGGAATGCCCGCCAGCAGCTCGCGGAACTCCTCGTCCAGGGCTTTGACTTGCCCGTCCAGGCCGGCGATCTGCTCCTTCATCGATCGCACCTGGTCCTGCCGCGCCGCTGTGTCTTCGCCCAGCCGCCGCAGCTTGCCGATTTCGGCGCTTTCGGCGTTTACGCGGGCCTTCAATTGCTCGCTTTCGGAGATGGCCGCCCGGCGGCGATGGTCGAGTTCGCGGAATCGGTCCAGGCTGGGGATGGGGCCACGCGTCGCCAGGCGTCCGGCGACGCTATCGAAGTTATTCCGGAAGAATGAGAGATCGTGCATTTCCCTCCATGCTATCGCATGGCCGGAGCGGTCACTCCTCTTCTTCTTCCACCTTCACGGGTTCCAGGTCTTCGGCATCGAAAACCTGATGGCAGTCCAGACACTCCACGTACTCGACGCCGTCTCTTCGGGCAATCACTTGGGTGCGGTTATGGTCGCAGGCGGTTTGCATAGAACCACTTGTAGATGAGAAATATTCTAACCGGACGCGCGGGCTTGTCAAGTGGGTACGGCAGGCAGGCAGGAGCAGGAGGCAGGCCAGGAGGACTGCCCCACGGTACACTGGGTAATGCCTTTCCCTACCCATCGCCTGCGCCGCCTGCGCGCCACCGAGGCTCTCCGCGGCCTGGTGCGCGAAACCCGGCTCTCGCCGGCCCAGTTCATCCTGCCGCTGTTCGTCTGCCCCGGCGAGGGCGTCAGGAAGGAAATCGGGGCCATGCCCGGCAACTACCAACTGTCGATTGACGAGCTGGTGAAGGAATGCGCCGAGGTCCAGGCGCTGGGCATTGGCGGCGTGATCCTGTTCGGCCTTCCCGAGGCGAAGGACGATATGGCTTCCGGCGCCTATGACGACAACGGCATCGTGCAGCGCGCCATCCGCGCCATTCGCCGGGAAACGCCCACGCTGCTGGTGATAACCGACGTGTGCAACTGCGAATACACCAGCCACGGCCATTGCGGCTATGTCAAGGACGGCGATGTGGATAACGACACCACCTTGCAGTGGCTGGCCAAATCGGCGATATCCCATGCCCGGGCGGGAGCCGACATAGTGGCTCCTTCGGACATGATGGACGGCCGCGTATGGGCCATCCGCCAGGCCCTCGATTCCCACGGCTTCGAGAAGACGCCTATCCTCTCCTATGCCGCCAAGTTCGCATCGGTATTCTACGGCCCCTTCCGCGAAGCGGCCGAATCCGCGCCCCAGTTCGGCGACCGGCGCGGCTACCAGATGGACCCCGCCAACGGCCGCGAGGCCATGCGCGAGATCGAGCTCGACCTTGAGGAAGGCGCCGACATCATCATGATCAAGCCGGCCATGCCCTACCTCGATCTGATTGCGCAGGCGCGGCGGCGTTTCGACATCCCCCTGGCCGCCTACCAGGTAAGCGGGGAGTATTCGATGATCGTGGCCGCCGCCCGCAATGGGTGGCTCGATCACGACCGCGCCATGATGGAAAGCCTTACCTCCATCGTCCGCGCCGGCGCGGGCATCGTCCTCACCTATTTCGCCAAGCCGGCCGCGCGGCTGCTGGGGTAAAGCCTGGGATCGCCAATGCTCGAATTGGCGGCTATTGGCAGGCCGCGCAGCCGCTCGCCTGCGGCAAAGCCTTGCCGCCACGTCAAGAATTTGACAGGGCAACTGGCGTCTGGAACCATTTATTTCAACAGCTTACGGCGTCCTCTAAAGTGGCGACCGGAATGCCGATAAGGTAGGCATGAGTACCGGATCAATAAACCCACTCTCCAACAGCTATCTACAGTCGATTCTCAGCAGCGTGCTCCAAAACACTGGCTTGACGACTAACAACACCAACAACTTGAGCGGCATCGGCTCGCTGTCGGCCGTGCAGCAACCAGACAGTGGCCAGCTCTCGCCTTTCGCCCAATTGATGAGCACGCTCCAACAACTGGAGCAATCGAACCCCACCGAGTACAAGCAGGTTACCGCGCAAATCGCCACGAATCTGCAAGCCGCCGCCCAGACGGCCACATCGGAGGGCAACACGACAGCGGCCAGCCAACTCACCCAACTCGCCAACGACTTCAACACCGCCTCGACGAGCGGCCAACTCCCCAACGTCCAGGATCTCGCGCAGGCTGTGGGCGGGGGCCATCATCACCATCATCACCACGCTCAGGCCGCCTCGAGCGATTCCGACAGCGCCAACAGCGCTTCGAGCACGGCGTCAACCAGCGCTACTTCGAGCACGACTTCGAGCACCAGCGCGAGCCAGATGCTGAGTCAGCTCCTGGCGGCCTTCCAGGCCAATGAGTCCCAGACGAACGCCCTGGATCCGATGAGCATCATTAACAACACGCTGACCCAGGCCGGGATTACCGGCGCGAATGGCTGACGGCGGAGACGCCACTCTCTCGATTGGGGTCAGCCAGCAAAGCTCCACAAGCGCCTGACCGGCAAGGCGCGGGGAATAACCGCGCAGTTCAGGAACTCGACGGCGGAAGGTTCGACGCTCTGCTGCACGCCATCTCGCGGCAGACCCCGGATTGCGACGAGGCTCGCCAATGCCCACACTACTTCAAAACCAATCGCCGCCGGATGCGTTATCCGGAGTCTCACGAGCAAGGCTTGTCGACTTCCACGGGCGTTGTCGAAGCGGGCTGCAAGGTGGCCATCGGAACTCGACTCAAACGGGCCGGCATGCACTGGACTCTCCATGGATCTAACGCCATCATCGCTTTGCGCTGCTGCCTACTGAACGGGCGATTTCAGGACTTTTGGGAGCGCAGGTCACAAGCAAGGGCGGCCATAGGAGGCTTTTCTTTTGGCTATCTCACAGCCAGAATTGTCTTGGACAAGAGTGATACGCGTTGATACCATTGTTCGCAGTGACAGATCAAGCGGATACGCCCGATCACCCGCCAACAGCCCCCTCCGCGCGGGTTACCTGGCTATTGCTCGCGGCGATCTTTGCCGCCGTGCAATTTGCGTCCCTGTTCACACCAGCCCTGCTGGACGACGTCGACGCGGCCCACGCTCAGGCCGCGCAGCACTTCGCCGAGAGTGGGGACTGGGTCACGGCGAAAATCAACGGCATCCGCTACATCGAGAAGCCGCCACTGCCCTACTGGCTGGTGGCCGTGGTTTACCGCGTTGCAGGTCAGAACGCTTTTGCCACCCACTTGCCCAATGCATTGGCCATGCTGGGCCTGGCCGCGTTGTCGTGGCTTTGGGCGCGCCGCGCCTGGGGCGCCCGCGCCGGACTCTATGCCGCACTGGGCGTACTCACCTCCATCGGACCCTTTCTGTTCACCCGTTTCATCATTCCCGAGTCGATCCTCAGCCTTTTTCTGCTCATCGCTTTTTATTGCCTTCTCACCGGTCTCGAATTCAACCGGCCGAATCGCCTGTACTGGACGTGGACAACCCTCGCCCTGGCCACCCTGACCAAGGGCCTGATCGCTCCCGTTTTTTTTGCCGGGGCAGCCATTCCCTACCTTCTGCTGACTGGCCAATGGCGGCGTTGGCGCTGGTTAAGGCTCGTCTCCGGACTGCTGCTTTTTTTGGTTATCGCCGCGCCCTGGCACATTCTGGCCGGCCTCGCCAATCCCGACCAGGGTCATGCCGTGGGCAATCACCCTACGGTTGGCAACGTGCATGGCTTCTGGTGGTTCTACTTCATCAATGAGCACGTCCTACGATTCTTTGGCCAGCGCTACCCGCACGACTACAACAAACTGCCTTTCACCGCCTACTGGCTCCTCCAATTCGTCTGGCTCTTCCCGTGGAGCCTGTTTCTGCCCGCCCTGGCGGCGGTAGCCTGGAAGACCCGCCGAAAGTGGCTCGGGTACATCCGCGAAAACGACGGCGAGACAGCGGACGGGCACATCCACTCCGCCGAACGGCGCATAGGACCCCTCGAACGGGAGGGTGCAGCGAGCGGCATCGCGCAGCGCAGGTTTCGCGCGCGCTCCGCCCTGTTGCTGAGCCTGTTCACGGCCTTCACTCTGCTGTTCTTCTCCATCTCCACGAACCTGGAGTACTATACCTTCCCGGCCTGGCCGCCCCTGTTCATCCTGATAGCGGGTGCGCTGGCAGGCATCGAGGAGAACCGGGACGCCGGTGCGAGCACTGGTCAGTCGCTTATCTCCGCAGGCTGGCTGACCGGTGCGCAGGCGGCGTTCGCCGTGGCCGGCTTACTGGCTGCGGCTGTGCTGGGCTGGGGCTTATGGGCCTCCCGCAAGCTGCCCTTCGTCGCCGACATCGGCGCCCTGCTGGCACACCGGGACGTGGCCGGTTATACTCTCGCGATGTCTCACTTGTTCGACCTCACAGGCCCATCGTTCGCCGCGCTGCGATTGCCTGCCGTGCTGGCCGGAGTCACTCTGCTCGTGGGGCCGTCCGCGGGGTGGCTGATGCGTGTTCGGGGAAAGCACCTGGCAGCCACTATTTCGGTAGCCCTCACCTCGGCGGTCTTTTTGATAGCCGCGCACATCGCCTTCGCGCGTTTCGAGCCAATGCTCAGCTCCAAACAACTGGCCGACACGGTCATTCAGAAGGGCTCGTCCGGCGACTCCTTCATTATTCTGGGCGAACAATCCGACGCCTCCTCGCTCATCTTTTACACCCATGGCTTTCTGCGAAAGCCCGCCCTGCTGGCGTACCCTCGCTGCGGGCAGAATGGGGAGGGTACGACGCTGCTCTGGGGCTCCTGCTACCCCGACGCACCGGACATTTTCCTTAGCGCGGACCAGCTTTCCAAAAGCTGGGGCGCCGGTGAGCGCAAATGGCTTTTCGCTGAGGACACAAACAAGAGGAAAGCCGAACAACTATTGGCCGGCCGCCTCTACTTCGTCCAATCCTTGGCCGATAAGGCCCTCTGGACAGACAGGCCGCTGGAGTAAGCTGTTCAATGCGCGGTCCGTTCGGATTCTTGGGACGCCATTACTTGTGTGCGCGCCCAATCGGACGGCTTCACGTTGTATTGCAATGCAAATCCGCCAAAGAGCCGCCTTTCTTTCCGACTCTCTCGTTGAATTTCAGAATCGCATAGGAAGCGAGAATCACGAGCAAAGGATCGAGCGGCCGCATATGGTAGGGCTCAGGGTGAGTGAAATAATAGATAAGGGGAAACAGAAATAGCACTCCGCCGTAACGAATGGCATCGCTCGACCGCCGCAGCCAAGCCATCAGCAACCCGAGCAACCCTAGAAGAGTCAGGCAAGTGGCGAACGGCACGTTCTCGGGGTCGGTCGGCTCCATGGCCAGATAGCTCTTGTCGAAGCTCCAATAGCCCGTCCAAAGATAGAGCGCGCGGCGTGCACACATCCATGCATACCAGCGGGGGTGGTCATGGATATATCCGGTAGCTACCCGTAATTTTCGGTCCATGTAGGCGAGTTCGCCGGCATCGTATGCGGCTAACTCGCCGGCGTCGTGCAACGGGTGCTTCTGGTCACTGGTCCAGCGCTCCGAATAGCCGTTGTTGCCCATCCACAGTTCCAGACCCATGCTGTCTCGCATGGGAATGAAGCGATGAAAAACCGCCGCGTCGCGAATCATCCAGGGCGAGATCATGGCCGCCAGCGCAAGTGAGGCAACCAATGCCGGCGGCAACCAGCGAGAGCCGGCGCGCGCCAGCCTCCAGGCGGCCAGCGCCATTAGAAAGGCGACAACCACGAGAATGGACGGCTCGGTAAGACCTGCAAATCCACCAACGAGGCCGAAGCGGGTCCACAATCCAAGCCGGGGAGAGTGTTCCAACTCCTGTGACAGATAAAGCAACACGCAAAGGCACAGAAGCAAAAAATGCGTGGACCAGGCCCAGGCCGCTGAAAAGTAAATCCCGTAGGGGAAAAACACCCACGCCCAGCCTGACCACAACGCCACGCGCGGACCAAAGCTCCGCCGGGCCAGAAGAAATATCGGGATACATGCCAGCGAGTTGATGAGGCAGTCAAACGCATGAATTGCAAAGATCGAGTGTGCCGTGTGAATGCCGAAGAAATAGAAAAACACGGCCACGATGAGCGGATAAACTGGCGGCATAATCGCCGAGGGCTGGGCAGACAGAAACGGGCTGCCGAACCCTTGCCCGGCCAACAATGCCCGTGCGACATTGCCCTGCTCCCAGGAGTGAATGTGGTTGGCATCCATCAAATCCTCAAAACTGTCGAACGGAATCACAGCGAGTCGGAGGAGCAGGGCAATCAGCACCATCCACACAACTACCGGGACTGTGCGCAGACGCTTCATTTCAGTGGACCCCCATGGGCGGAGTATACCTCGGCGCACTCCACGAAAGCGCCGAAGTCGATGCCGGCGAAATGGTTGGAATCTTGGGATTGGTCGCTGGAGCGCCCCGCGACTCCCCGGAACATCCGCACCGCCGCGCTGAAAAACCACAAAATTGATGTCCATTTGTATAGCTGTGCCCGTCTTTGCCGGGTCATATCGACATCATAGTGCCAGTATGAGTTGAGGGCAAGCTACGGCAGCTAAAGTGTGCGCCACCTTAGATAGGCCTACCCCGCCTGCGCCGATAGAAACCGCTCCATCCCACGCGCCGCCTTGCGCCCTTCGGCTATGCTACAGACCACCAGCGATTGCCCTCGGCGCATGTAGCCGGCTGCGAAGACCCCTGGCTCCAAGGTCATGCAGCTTTCTTCGGTGGGGCGCGCGGGGCAGACGGGGTTTACCGTGAGGAGTGGGTCCGCAACCTGCCAGCCGGCCAACGGTTGCCTCTCGAAGCGACGCGGCGCGATTCGATGTATGAATAAGCGTCTGCTTGCGGCCGCGCCACGCAGATCAGTAAATGCTGCGCGACTAACCGGGCGGAATCGAGAGATGCGGATATTGGGATGACTAGGCACGAAGCATTTCCGGCCATTTTACGATTACGGAACCGTAGCTACAGAAAACCGATTGAGTAAGTGCAGTGGAAGGCCCTTATGGCTTTGCGGAAGGCTGCCAGATCTCAATCTTATTCCCATCCAGGTCATAGATCCAGGCAAAGCAACCGTAGGATTCATCCATTCGTTTGGCGTCAATCTTCACTTTCTCTTGTTTTAAGCGGTCGAGCAAAGCATCCAGATCGTCCACGATGTAGTTGACCATTAACGGTTGCGTGGCTGGGATATAGTCAGTGGAGGTGGAAAAAACAGTCCAAACCGTAACGTGTTCGTTTTGCGGGTCGTCGTGTTCGCGCCACGGAAGCATCACGCCTTGGCCTTTGTCGGCGAGTCCAAGATGCTTCGAATACCATTCGCGCATCTGATCACGATTAGCGGATTTGAAGAAGACACCGCCGATTCCAAGAATGCGCCCGCGCTGCTCCATTTTGACGGGCGGCTTCGACTTTTCAGGTTGCGAAGTTTGCACTTCCTGTCCTCCTTTTGAGTAAACCGAAATGAGCAACAGCGAGCCGAGCGCGATTGTGCTCCAGGGTATTCCTTGCATTTGTGGATTATACACAAGTTTGGATTCGAATGAGAAAACGGTTTGCTTAAGGTTCGCCGCGATTCACCCTTTCGAGATCGCGCATGAGGTCTCGAGCTGGCTTGGCATCGCCCGTAGAGAACCAGGCTTGCGGGATCGCCAAGTATCCCTGCGTGTTCATCGGCACGAGGCGCGGATGACTCCTGCTAAACGCCGTACTGTTTACCGTCGTTACCGCGTTGGTTGTCGGCAACTCCGAATTCATGAACTTGGATGTGAAGTCGTGATGTTCTATGCCCCCAGTCAGGTCTCGAACCTGATAACAAAGGGTCCAACCCTTGCCGCTTCTTTTGCAGTCCAGTATTCTCAACGTGTTGAAATTTGGCTTCCCACCTTGGACACGTTTCGAACTTTTGCGGCGTGATATCGGGCCGCTCGCGTTGACCGGCGCTGCCACCGCTCAGTGGCTCGGGTTATAGCAGCTCCAGGTGACCTTGCCAGAGATCCTGACGCTGCCAGGGTCCTCCAAATTGGAGAACTGGAACGAACCCGAAGCGTCGGGATTGACGGTCAGCGTCCCAATACCGGTTGGAAACGCGAAGATATGAGTCTCCTGGTCACCGGGCCGGGTGTCCACTTCCATCTCTGTTGCGTTCAGGCCGGA
>Ga0181520_10006132_pt1 | contig 18623 bp, 13 predicted proteins | sample PEATcosm2014_Bin_29_FD_132451 | JGI IMG/M metagenome (GOLD analysis project Ga0181520, IMG submission 132451) | Peatland microbial communities from MTU Mesocosm Facility, Houghton, MI, USA - PEATcosm2014_Bin02_30_metaG | ecosystem: Environmental > Terrestrial > Soil > Wetlands > Peat | place...
AAACAGGAAAAGCAATATCTTGAAGACGAGATCAACGTCGAGCACCGGTTCGATGACATTGTGGGAGAAAGCACGGGCTTGCGCACTGTGCTGCAGCAGATTGCCACCGTCGCGCCGACCGACGCCACGGTCCTGATCCAGGGCGAAACCGGAACCGGCAAAGAACTCCTGGCGCGCGCCATCCATCGCCTGAGCCAGCGTAGCGAGCATACGTTCATTAAGTTGAATTGCGCCGCAATCCCTGCGGGATTGCTTGAAAGCGAGCTCTTCGGCCACGAGAAAGGCGCGTTCACCGGCGCCATTGCGCGCAAGATTGGCCGCGTGGAGCTGGCTCACGAGGGAACTCTGTTTCTCGACGAAGTGGGTGAGCTGCCGCTCGATCTCCAGCCCAAGCTCCTTCGAGCCTTGCAGGAACGCGAGATCGAACGCCTCGGAGGAACTCGGTCCATCCCTGTGAACCTGCGCCTGATTGCCGCCACCAATCGCGACCTTGCCCAGATGGTCGCGGAAAAGCAGTTCCGCAGCGACCTCTATTACCGCCTCAAAGTGTTCCCTGTTTCCGCCCCGCCTTTGCGCGAGCGCGTGGCCGACATTCCCATCCTCGTCCGCCACTTTGTCTCGCGCCATGCGCGACGCATGGGCAAGAACATCGAAACCATCCCGCCCGAGGTGATGGCTGCGCTTGTTGCCTCGAAGTGGCCCGGCAACATTCGCGAGTTGGAGAACTTCCTCGAGCGCGCCGTGATCCTTTCGCGCGGGCCGCAGCTTCATGTGCCTCTAGCCGAGCTCGAAGCCATGAAAGAGGAAGATGAAGACTATGAGGCCGCGACGAATCCGACGTTGCAAGCGGCCGAGCGCGACCATATTCTGCGCGCACTACGCGAGGCCAAGGGGATCATCGGCGGTCCCGGTGGCGCAGCAGAGCGCCTGGGCCTCAAGCGCACCACACTCAACTCCAAAATAAAGAAGCTTGGGATCGAGCGCGGCGACTATATGTAGTCTCGGTGACGAAATACCGTCGTCGTCACTTCGTCACATAGCGCGATTCCTCGCGGCCAACACCGCAGTCTTCTCACGGCTAATCCATTTCCATTCAATAGGTTGTGGCCGTGGACGGTTCGTACCCGAAGTTTGGCAAGCGCCGTGCTCTATCACAGGCGTGGCGCAGGACGAGCCAGCAAGTGCTTCGAATCACTTTTGAAGAAAACTCGAACGCGGTCGTCATCAAGTTGGAAGGGCGCATTGCCGGACCTTGGGCTACCGAGCTTGGCCGCCTATGGGAAGAGAGAGCCACTGCTCTTGCGCAGAAAAAACTTGCTCTTGATTTGCGGGGAACCACGTATGCCGACGCTGGGGGGATCAAGGTTTTGAGAGTCATCTACTCTCAATCGGAAGCCTCAATCCTCACTGGCACACCCTGGACCGAGTATCTTGCCGAAGAGGTCGCGCGCAAGAACTCTCAACCTGCTGACACGGAGAGCTGAGATGCAGACGGGACAAGATCTGACGAACCACGCGGGTGTACCTTCGTACCGGAAGGGCGAATTCTTTAAGGCGTTGCCGGCCGAGGCGCTGGCCGATCTGGAACCGCTGCTTGCGCCTTCTTCCTATCCCTCGAATGTGGTCCTCTTCACCGAGACACAGCCGTCATCGGGCATCTACGTAATTCTCGATGGCGAAGTCAAGCTCTCCATTAATTCGAGCGACGGCCGCCGTCTGAGCTTTCACATCGCCAAGGCCGGTGAGGTGCTCGGCTTTTCAGCCACACTCTCCGGTGGGGAGTACGAAATGACCGCCGATACCCTTTACCCGGCCAAGATCGCGCACATCTCGCGCCAAGTCTTCCTGCAATTCCTGGCACGTCACCCTGAGGTCTATCCCATCGTCACGCGCGAAATCAGCCGCAGCTTTAATCTCGCCTGCGAACAGTTGCGCATGGTTGGTCTGTCAACTTCGGTGCCTGAGCGCCTGGCCCGCCTGCTGCTGGTTTGGAGCGATGAGCCCGGCCAGAAGCAAGAGCGTTCCGCACACTGCCGCGTGTCCATGACGCACGAAGAGATCGGCGAATTCATCGGCGCCTCGCGCGAGACCGTCACACGTACGCTGAGCATCTTTAAGAATCGCCACTTGGTGGCGCAGCACGGATGCACTCTGACAATCCCCAACCGCATTGCTTTGGAAAGCTACGCGCGCGGATAGGGCTCACTGCTTTTACTTGGTTGCAGATTTTCTCGGGGAACACTGCAATGGGTTATCAAGGCCGTTCGCCTAGTCGGGTGGCCTTCTTCTCTTCCTCATCCCCTACCGATCATTTCTTTAGTTGTCGCAGCGCGAGCCCTGCCGCGTGGTAACCGCACATTCCGTGAACGCCCCCACCCGGAGGCGTTGACGCCGAACACAAATAAAGCTTGGGCGCGCCCGTTGCATAGCCGCTCGCAGTCGGCCGGAACAACGTCTGCCGCAGTGTCATCGCTCCCCCGCTGATGTCGCCACCTGCGAGATTCACGTCCATCGCTTCCAGCGCAGCTGGCGCGGAAACGTGTCGCGCCAAAATGCAATCGCGGAATCCCGGAGCAAACCGCTCGATTTGCGACTCGATGCGCTCCGTCATGTCGAATGTGGAACCATTCGGCACGTGACAATACGCCCACAGCACATGCTTTCCCTCAGGCGCACGCGATGGATCATAGAGCGTGGGTTGCGCAACCAGCACAAAAGGCCTTTCGGCATCGCGCCCGTGAGCCACCGCAAATTCGGACTCTGCAATCTCTTCAAACGCTCCGCCTAAATGAACTGTGATCGCTCGTCCGCAATCCGGGGTGCGCCACGGAACCGGCTGCGAAAGAGCGTAATCGATTTTGAACGCGCCTGGCGCGCGCTGGAACCGTTCCAACTCGTTTTTATATTTGGGCGAAAGTCGCTCGCCCACGATCTCAACAAGTTGCCCTGGTGCGGTGTCGAAGAACACGAGATCGCTTTTCGATTCCAACTCGCGGAAAGCGGCCGCATCGATGCGGCAGGATGTGTGCACCGTTCCGCCCAGCGATTCCAGATAGCCGATCAGCGCTTGCGTTATGGCCTGTGCCCCGCCGCGCGGAATCGGCCAACCGACCGCGTGAATCGTGATCCCGAACATCCATCCGATGGTTGCGCTAAGAGGTTGGTCGAAACTTAGAAACGAGTGACCCGCCAGCCCCGCGAAAACGGCTCGAGTACGGGGACTGACAAAGTGGCTTTTCGCAAATCCTTGTGCGGATTGGATCGCCGAGAGCCCAAACCGCGCCATACAGAGCGGATGACGCGGGATGCGGAGCGCTGGGCCCAGTGTGTCTTCCGCAAATTCCATCCAGTCGTCGGCCGCGGGCTGCATCAATCCCCGCCAGAGCTTCCCATCCGCACCAAGTGCGCGCTCCGCGTGCTTCAGGTCGCGTTCGAGCACCACCGTCGAGCCATCGTCGAGTGGATGCGCCAACGGCGCCTCACCGTGAATCCACTCGAGCCCATGATCGGCGAGCGGCAGTGAGCTAAAGAACGGAGACCCTGCGGCAAACGGATGCACGGCCGAGCCGAAATCGTGCAGAAACCCAGGCAAAGTGAGCGGGAACGTGCGCACGCCGCCGCCGGGCACGGATTCCGCCTCGAAGACATCGACGTGCATTCCCGCCCGCGCCAGCACAATGGCCGCGGCAAGCCCATTGGGGCCCGATCCGATCACGCATGCGCGACTCATTGCTGCCTCTCCCTCTCAGTGCTTGATTCTCAGTCGTGCGGCGGCAAGTCCTCGGGCCACTCCACCACAGCAAACTGGCCATTGGCGGCCATTGTCAACTCTGGAGCATAAAGGCCGAGATATCCGCGACGCCACCAATCGCCGGTGTGCCGCTTTTCTTCCTCCGTCGTAAACCAGTATTGCCAAAAGACCGCGCGCACGTACCGCGGAGGGCTCTGCGCGAATGGGTTGCTTCGGAAAAGCGCCAACACATCGGCGTCGCCGACCAGCAGCCGCTCCTCTGTTAGCGGAACAATCTCGTTGTCGCGCCAGCCGCCGAGTGATGCGAACCACAGGTTCCAGTCGAAACGCGGCTGATAGGGAGCATAAATGCCGGGCGCTTCGTTCAACGCCTGCGGCTTGTTTCGGAAGGTATACGCGATCCAAGTTGTGCCGTCGTTCGATCCCTGGAATTCGATCTCGTATCGGCCACGCGTCATCACCGCGAAGAGCCCATATTGGTTCGCGATCCGAAACGGTTCAAGTGCGATGAGCGGCTTGATCGGCAACGGACTCTCGCGGAATGGAATCGCAATCATCTCCGCCGTCGTGTCATAGGCAATCCAAGTCAGCATGAGAGTCGTGACGGCCAACCGCGCAACCCGCAACGAAAACCCAAGTCGATCGAGAAATGGTCGACGCTTCGGAGTCTGGTCGCTAGCCCCGATGTCGGCCGTCACCACGCTGGCATCGCCCATGCCCAAGATCGACAGCGGCTGCTCCTGCGATTCCTTTGCAGGGTCCGCAATCCGTCCCGCTTCGCGCGGTCGGAAGCGCGCCGGCACAAATCGCAACAGAAACTTGTCATCGAGCAAAAGGAAGCCGAGCGAGAGAACCAGGTAATTCAGAAACGCATAGTTTGCGGTGAGAATAACGCCGACCTCCCAAGGCGTAACGATGAAGAAAAGAATCAGCCGCACCCTGCGAGGAAAAAACATCATGAACACGATGCCCAACTCAAGTGCCAGCGTTCCGCCTACCGTCGCCGCGTGGAACCAGTGCGGCAGGTGCTCGACATACCAACCGATCCACGTCGGCAGCGGGCCGTTCTGATAGTACTCGTCCATCGCCGTGAAGTTGCGCCATTCCACATCGCCGCTCGCAAGCTTCACCATGCCGGATTCGAAGTAAATTCGGAACCACTCCCACTGGAGCAGGAACCAGCTCATCCGCGACGGAGGACTATCCGCGCCCCAACCGGGCCAAAGCCCGGGCGGCGCAAAAAACAGCGCCAGAAAACCCGCCTCCAGCAACATGCCATCCGACTGATAGCTTGAGAACGTCCCGCTCGCCCCAACGAACGAAAGAAAGCAAACGAAGCAAACGAAAAAACTCAGGCGCGGCCAAACATTCAACGACGCTATCACGGACGCGATCAATCCGATCCACGTCACCGCCATCATCATTGTGGAGCTAGATGAGATCCAATAGAGTGACGGCGCGTACCAGTACCGCTCCAGCCCCAACTGCTGCGCGATATCGGCAAGATAGTCCTGAGCGGGCAGAATTCCCTCAGGACCAATCAAGCCCTTGATCTGAAACAGCAGTGAATAGAACGCTGAAAAGTAGATGAGCGCCAGCGCGCGCAGAAAGAGCCACCGCGGAACCATCTGACCCCGCGGACCACGGCGTCCATCGAAGAGCCACCTGAAGCCGTTGATCAGCTTGCTCCAACCCATCTCTTGAACAGGATACCGGCTGGCCCGCGCTCATCCGCGAAGGAATTCCGCGGTGGCAGCGTAATCTTGTTAACAGGATCGCGAGCGTCAAAATTCGATCGTGAATGCCATGCTTCTGTTACCTGGCCGGAGTTGTTCGAGACTTTTATCGATGCGCAAATCTTTATTCGATCTGTCGGGCAGAGTCGCCGTGGTGGCTGGTGGAACCACAGGTCTGGGTCACGCGATGGCCCTGGGCCTTGCTGCCGCAGGAGCCGATGTTGTTTCGAGTTCCCGCCGCCTGCGCGAGGTAGAAAAGGCCGCCGCCGAGATTGAAGCGATGGGCCGCCGCTCTCTCCGCGTGGTCAGCGACGTTCTCGATCGTCCCTCGATCGAAGCCCTGCACGATGCTGTCCTGGCGGCCTTCGGCAAAGTGGACATCCTGGTCAATGCCGCGGGCATCACCAGCAAGTCTCCCGTCTTGCAGGCTCCGGAAGCGGACTGGTCACGCATCATCGAAACCAATCTCACCGGCACTCTTCGCGTCTGCCAGATCTTTGCGGCGAGCATGGCGAAGGCTGGTTATGGGCGCATCATCAACGTCGCATCCCTTGGCTCTTTTGTCGCTTTTCGCGGCGTTGCGCCCTACTCGGCCAGCAAGGCCGGCGTAGTTTCATTGACGAAGACTCTCGCCATTGAGTTGGCGCCCAATGGCGTCAACGTGAACGCGATTGCACCGGGTGTCTTTGCAACGGAACTGAATCGCTCATTGGTTCAGGGAACAGCTCGCGGAAAGGAACTTCTCATGCGCACACCGATGCATCGCTTCGGGCAGGCGCATGAGCTGGCTGGCGCGGCCATCTTCCTCGCATCTGAGGCGGCATCGTTCGTGACCGGCGAAGTACTCGCCGTCGACGGCGGATTCCTCGCCAGCGGCGTAAATCAATAGGTTTTTCGTCTGGGCGGCTCAAGATCGCCTGCTGCCGAAAACATGTCCGCTAGAACACGGGTGGTGCGATCTGTACTTTTCGACCTTCGGCGCAAGAAGTGTAAATGCTCCGCACCAATTGAAGTGCACGATAACCATCTACACCGGATGACGCGGGCGGCCGGCTCTTCTGGCATGCCTCGCCAAAGTCGGCTAGTTGCCGCTCAAACGGCGTGAGCGAAATTGCCATCGGATCTGACGCGCCCGATTTAGCGTCGCGCGAAATCGGCGCCGGCTCGCCTTGATCCTCCCGCACATCCCAGGTTGTCAATTGGTCTCCGGTCACAATTGCGCTTCCCTTCGTTCCGTGGATCTCTATCCGCTCTGGATAGCCGGGCCACAATGCTGTCGCCGCCTGGATCACGCCCGTTGCGCCCGACGAATAATGCAACACCGCGGAAACCAGGTCCTCGGACTCGATCTTGTGCGTAGCTCCCAGCTGCCAGTATCCAAAAACCTCATCCACCGCGCCGAACAGAGACAGCAGCACGTCGACCTGGTGAATAGCCTGGCTGATCAGCGCGCCGCCTCCCTCGCCACTCCAGCTTCCCTTCACCGGGCGCGCATAATACTCGTCCGTGCGATGCCACTTCACATACGCATCTGCCTGCAGGATGCTACCCAACCGCCCCGCCGCGAGTGCGCGCTTCAAAAACAGCGTCGAGTCGTCGAATCGGTGCTGGCTCACCACGCCCAGTTGAATCCCGGCCCCACGCGCCGCATCAATCATCTTTGCCGCCGTCTCCAAGTCCACGGCCATCGGCTTTTCCACCAGCACATGCTTGCCAGTCTTCGCGCCCAGTTCCACGGCCGCAAGTCGGTAACCCGGAAACGTACACACATCCAGGCAATCCACGTCTGAACGGCGAGCAAGCGCCTCCGGTGAAGTCACAAACTCGGCGCCCCAGGCATCGGCAAACCTGCGCCCGCGCTCCTCGGTCCGATCGGTCACCGCCGCAATCTGGTAGCCGATGTTCTTGTATGCTTGTGCGTGCTTGCCCGCGATGCCACCCGCGCCGATAAATCCAACTCTCATGGATTGTCAGTCTCCCGCTGGGCACTCGCCCGTCGCGATTTTGGTTATTGGGGCTGTTATGCGACTGCCGGGACGGGTTTGGATCCGGACTGCTCGCTTTCGTGGCGCGATGCAAAGTCCATTTGGTGAAAAAGCATTTTGTGAAGGACCAACGCCGCAGCTCCGCGCAATCGTGCTGCATCGCCGTCCAAGGCCGCTACCACGCGCGGAGTGTGCGGCGTAAACGACTTTGCGATCAACTGGCTCTCGAGCAAGGGGCAGATGCGCGGCCACAGCGCAGTGCAATCGCCAACGATGATAATGATTTCGGGCGCCAGGCCAGCCGCCAGCATCGCCAGCCCTCGCGCCAAATAGGTCATCATTTTGTCGATGGAGCGCAAAGCGCGTATATCGCCCTGCAAAGCTAGCTCGAGCAATTCCTGAAACGAATTGACTGGGCTTTCCGGCGCCAGCTCGCGATAATACCGCAGCCCGGCACGGTTTGATGCGAAGGTTTCCCAACACCCCACGCTGCCGCAGCCGCAGATCGGGCCAGTTTCTTCGAGTGGCATGTGGCCAAACTCGCCCGCCATGTCCTCCCTGCCCCGCACCAGCCGCCCATCCAAAAGCATGCCCACGCCAATGCCCTCTGACACCGAAACCGCAATCATGTTCGACACATCGCTGAAGTTGCCGAACCATCGCTCCGCGACAATGCAAGCGTTGGCGGCGTTTTCCATTTCAATCGGAGTGTCCAGAACTCTCTGAAGCTCGGCGTAGAGATCGATCTGCCCCCACGGAGCGTTCGGCGAGAACAGCAGGCGGTGCGTCCGCTGGTCGACCCGCCCTGAAACGCTGACGCCGAGGCCCTGAAACATTCGATCCCCGTACGTTGCGCGCAAAGATCGCGCGGCCCTGGCGATGTGGGCAATCACAATTCGCGCCTCTTCAGGCGTCGAACTCGCTTTGATCTCGAAGGCGACCGCCTCCCGGCCCAGGATCTTCCCGTTGATGTCAACCACCGCCAAATTCGCTTTTCCAGGGCGCAGATCGATGGCCAACGTAACGTGCCGGTCGTTCAGCGTCACATAAGTGGGCCTCCGGCCTCGCGGCAATCGCCCAAGGCTGCCGGGCACGACCCATCCCTCGTCGATGAGCTGGGCGATGATGACCGAAACCGTACTAGGCTGCAGGCCGGTCAACCGCGCCAGGTCAGCCCGGCTTACCGGCTGGTGAAGGTGAATCGCGTGCAGGACGATGTCGCGGTTGATCTCGCGCGCGGTTTCGCTCGATGCCACACCACGGCGCGTTCGAGCTGGCTTCTCGGTCACATTCATTTCCAGGGGCCTTCCTGCATGGGGAACACGCGGATTGACGAATCCTCTCAGCGTTTCCAGCGGAGATGGCTGCCATCCATCATAATCCAGCCTCCGCATTGAGCTCCGGCAGCGGGCGAGGGTTACTCGAGCCTCGCGGGGAACGCAGTCATCAGTGCCCGGAAAACAACGCGGCAGCCCATGAGAGAGCTGCCGCGCCGATCGATCCCAAAATGCGGTTAGAAGTTGATACGTCCGCTGAACTGCATCTGGCGTGAGCCCGCGTTTGTGCCGAAGGCCGCGACATTGAAGGCGTTGAAGTTGGTGATGTAGCCAAAGTTGGCAGGACCTACCGTTGTATTGGGGGCATTCAGCCACGGATGGTTAAACACATTGAAGGCCTCGAACCGGAATTGGAATTCGGATTCGCGGTAAATATGGAAATTCTTGACCAGGCTGGCGTTGGTTTGGCTATTTCCCGGTCCGCGGAACTCGTTGCGGCCGGTATTCGGTATCACCGGTGCTGCCGCGGATTCACTCGGGCTCGAGAAGATGGTTGGGTCAAACCACGGCTTGCCGCCGCTGACCGGCAAACCAGCTTTTTGGGCGTGGCCGCCGATCTGCTTATAGGAACCATTGAGTAGGGCGTACGTGGCGCCAAAGCCGGGAGCAAAGCCTCCAATCGTGTTACTGTTCGCGTTGACCGAGAACGGGAAACCGCTGAAGTGGCTGAACTGCCCGCTTAATTGCCATCCGCCGATGATGTCGCCAGCCACACCGTGATTCAGCCACATCTGGCCGGGCCCGAAGGGCAGGCTGTAGACGCCCCACACCTGCAGGTTGTGATGTTCATCGAATCCAGCCGAGCCGCGGTTGAAGCGGTACATGGCGGGATAGTTGAACGTCAATCCGCCTGATCCCGATCCGGCGCCGTTGTCCTCGTAGTCGATGGCATGCGAGTAGGTGTAGACCACTCCCACGGAGGCATTTTTGCCCGCATTGCGCGTCAACTGCGTCTGCAGCCCGTTGTAATTTGAGCTGAAGAGCGGCATGTTCATGGTGATGCCGCCTGTGTTGTAACAGGTCCCAGAGCTAGCGCCGGCGCACCATTGCTCATTGATGATGGTGTTGGCCTGGAAGCTGCAGCCGCCGGTTAATCCCGTCGAAGGATTGTACTGACCGTTGGCCATGCAAGGTGAGGTTGAGCTCGGGAAGTTGGCTGCGTTGAGATAGCCCGTGCCAACCTGCTGGCGGACGAAGTGATCGCCCACGTAGCCGACGGTGCCCACAAATCCTGCCCCAAGCGTCCGCTGCACAACCAGGTTCCAGCTCTCGATGTAGCCTCGCCGGAAGTTCTGTGGAACCGTATTGGTTGACCCTGCGATGGGCAGCGACGCAAACCCCGTTTTGTAGTTGGGCGGGAGTTTGGCCGAGTTCGGGATTCCATAGGTTAGGTTCATCGGCGCGTTGCTGTTTGCCGGGTCGACCGCGATGGTGAAGTTCCCGGTGCCTCCGTAGGATGGCGCCAGGTCCTCAGGAAATGAGTCACGCAGATACCGCATCGAATCCGGATCGGTCGTCAAACCGAAGCCGGTGCGGATGACCGTCTTATCGTTCAGGCGGTAGGCGACTCCCAAACGGGGAACAATCTGCCCCCATCCAGCGCCGATGCCTGCACTCCGTGGGTTACCGTTGATGCCGCCCACTTCAACGTTTGCCGATTGCGGCAACTGCGGAAGCAGAACCGATGCGCCGGTGTGATCGCGGTACGGGGCCGGGTAAACCTCATAGCGGATGCCATAAGTAAGCGTCAGCTTGGGAGTAACGGTCCATGTGTCCTGCGCGTAGGTGCCATGCTCGGTCCAGCGCAGGGCATTGGGGTTATAAACCTGCGAAGGATCGCCGATTGCCTGGCTGCCGCCGTTGTTGGGCAGGCCTAATTGGAAATCGGCAAGCGACTGGTATCCGGTGATGCTGCATGTTGCGACGCCGCTCGTTGGAACATAAGGCGCGCAGGTCATGCCACCCTGGAACGTGAATCCGCCACGCGGCGTGTTGGGCTGGCCGCCGCTGGTGGGTTGGAAGTGATTCAAATCGAAATGGTAGTAGGTGTACCCGAACTTGAAGGCGTGCTTTGACTTGACCCAGCTTATGTTGATATCACCCGTAAACTGGTTGTCGCGGAACTCAAACGGATTGGCGCCCTGGGCGTTGCCCAAGCCGGTGAACGTACTGAGATAGAACCCCGGAATGCCATCATAATTCGAGCCGATGCCGTTGGTTCCCGGAATCTTGAGCACGTTGAGCCCGTAGTCGCCCACCGCGAGGTCGAGCGTCGATTGCGCGAACGTCAACAAGCGAGTCCAGCCGCCATCGGCGTCGATCACCAGGTTTGGGGTGATCACATGGCTAATGCCGAGACCCGCATTCTGGCCGCGGCCGCCGATATCGCCCACTTGTCCGCCGTCAGCCGCTGGACCGCCGGCACAAGCGTTGCTGCCCGTGCAAGGCGTGTTACCCAGGACCTGCGGATCGACGTCGGTGTACGGTGTGATGCCGTATTTGCCGTAGACTTGAGTGTTCTCGCTCGGAATGTAGGTAATCTTCGAGTCCGACGCGTTGCGGCTGTAAGCGACGGTCGACGTTGCCTGATAATCGTTGAGCATCACGCTCGACGCCAGCGACGCAGTCGGCGTAGCGATGGTCTTCGAGATCGCGGCCAGATCCTGCATCATGATGCCGCCCGCGAGCGAGATTCTCGAGGCTGGAATGGTATTGATTCCGGTACCTGTTTCTCCGTACTCGGCGGTGAAGGTTGGGCGGCACTGCCATGCCACATACCCGTTCACCAGGGGGATATTTGGATTTGGACAAAGCGTCGGGTTCACCATGCCCTGCCATCCCGCGACTTGCGGTTGCGGATCGTAGAGATCAAATTGATGAGGGTTAGCCGTGTTAGCGGGAAGAGCTGATTCCGAGGCTGCCGCTTCGTAGAAATCACCACCGTTCATCAACGTGTCGGGAACGGTTTCGGGAACGGACGCCAACGTCCGCTGGGTAATACGGTCGAAGTTGGTAAAGAAGAACAGCTTCTTCTTGCCGGTCAGGATTCCGGGAATATAGACCGGCCCGCCAATATTGCCGCCATATTCCTGATTAATGTTTTTGGGGATCGTCGGCTGCACCGTCGCGGTGTTGAGGTAAGAGCGCGCATTCAGCGCCGCGTCCTGGTAGTACCACCACCCGCCGCCATGGAAATCGTGGCCGCCGCTCTTGGTGGTTACACGGACGGAAGCGCCGCCAGCCTGGCCTTGCTCGGCGTTGAAATCGTCCGTGGTGACGGTGACGGTTTCCACCGCGTCGGCCGGCGTGACGTAGGCGATCAGGTAAGGCAGCCACCCGTAGTAATCGATGGCGCCGTCAATGCGCGTGGTGTTGCCGTTGTAAGAGTTGCCGTTCACGTTCACAGACAGGGCGCGCGAGGGGTTGCCGCCAATGGAATTCTTTTCCTGTACCTGAGCGGCTCCGGGAATCAGCGTGTAGAGTTCTTCGTAATTGCGGCCCTTCGAAGAGGTGATGGGCAGTTCCGAGATCTCCGTACTGTTGATTTCGCTGTCCACTTCGGCGGTTTCCGTCTGCAGTTCTGGTGCCGCTTCGGTGACCGTGATCTGCGTGGAGACTGACGCCGGCGAGAGCGAAACGTCAATACGCACTTGCTGGTTGACCGACACGGAAATGTTCTTCTGCGTGTAGCCGGCGAAATTCCCTGCCTGGGCGATGGAAAGGGAATAAGTGCCCGGCAGCACGTCAAGAAGGTTGTATGAACCATCCCCATTCGCCTTCTCGGTGCGGACCTCGCCTGTGGCCTGGTTGGTAATAGTCACCGGCACATTTGGAACCACCGCGCCAGTTTTGTCGGAGACGGTTCCTGAGATCGAACCGTAGAGAACTTGTGCCTGAGCGACGCTGCTCATCAGCAGCAGCACGAAGAACGCGATCGCCATCGTCGTAATTCTGATCGCATTTGCATGAATCCTTAAGTCACGTTCTGGCCTGCCTGACATGGTTCCCTCCAAAGGTTTGTTGATGTTGCCAACAGCTTTGCGAAATCGCACGGATTTCGCAAAACCCCTCCGCCCCTCACAGCCGAACCCTGATCGGAGCGCACGGCGATTTGAAACACACCGAGCCCTGCCTTAATTGGCGATCCGAACTATATTGGCGTCAATGAGCCATTGTCAAGATAAAAAATGACGACTGAATGCGCGCTCAATAAAGCGATTTATCATGTCAGGCGAGCCATCCATAAACAGGAAAACCGATCTCGATCTATATGAATTCTCACAGTAATCTCTGGCTTTCCGACCCCGAAAGGCTCCAAAACTCTGGCTCGGGATGACTTCATCCTCTCCCTTTAGTTTTGTTTGCGAACTTATTCCCGAGAAGAATGCGTTTTCCGGCGCTCGGCCCGCACAACCTGTTGGCCCCGCCCTTGGACGCACCTCGACGATTCTCCTCCGGGCGACGCGTTGGTCTTCGAGCTGCGTCGCTCGCCCTAGGCCGGCTCATTCGGGCGAGTCGCGTTAACCGGGCAAACTCCCGAGCAAATGCGAAACTCTGAGCCGCTCTAGCTGACCAACCCGCCCGCCGAAGCGCCCATCTTCATTTCGGCTTGCAGCGGCGCGGATCTTTCTTGCTCGTGGGACAATCTTTCCGCCGCCATGCGCCAGGCGATTGATCCGGCCTACGTCACCGCGCTGCCGCGAGCGCAAGCCAGATCGGGCGACTAAAATTACCGGCGGCAGTTGCTTGAACCTCAGAAGGACCGCACATGAACCCCGCTTCGAGATTTGCTGCTTTCGGCTTGCTCTTGCTCACCGCGACTGCCAACGTTTTCGCTCAGCAAGACTACTTCAGCGACTTGCCGCCCGGGCGATCGCCGCAGGAGATCGGCAAGGCCCTCGCCGAGCACTTCGTCACGAGCCCGCACCAACACAGTCCGGGAACAATCTTTTATGGCGAAGTCGGCACCTGGTACGGCGCACTCACCTTTGCGCAGTTGACCCACGACACCGATCTCCGCGACCGCCTGATCAAGCGCTTCGATCCTCTGCTGCCCGGCGGCTCCGAAGCTGCTCTTGTCCCCATGCGCGACCACGTCGACGACTCCATCTTCGGCGTCGTGCCGCTCGAAATTTACATACAAACCAAGAATAAAAAGCATCTCGAATACGGGCTTACCTTCGCCGACCGTCAATGGGAAAATCCCCAGCCCGACGGCCTCTCGCAGGAGACGCGCTACTGGATTGACGACATGTACATGCTGACCATTCTGCAACTGGAGGCTTGGCGCGCCACTGGCGACAAGAAATATATCGACCGCGCCGCCAAGGAGATGGTCGCCTACCTCGACAAGCTGCAACAACCCAGCGGCCTCTTCTATCACGCACCCGACGTTCCATTTTTCTGGGGACGCGGCGATGGATGGGTGGCCGCTGGAATGACCGAAATGCTGCGCGACTTGCCCGCCGGTCATCCGCAGCGCGTGCGCATCATGACCGCCTATAAGCTCATGATGGCTGCTCTCCTCAAATACCAGGCCCCGGATGGCACGTGGCGTCAGCTCATCGATCACGACGAAGCATGGGAGGAGTCTTCGAGCTCCGGAATGTTCACCTTCGCGTTGATCACCGGCGTCAAGAACGGCTGGCTCGACGCCGCTACATATGGCCCCATCGCGCGCAAGGCATGGATCGCCCTCACCGGCTTCATCGATCAGAACAGCGATGTAACGCAAATCTGTGAAGGCACGAACAAGCTCAACAGCCTCGACTATTATTTAGAGCGCAAGCGCCGGACCGGCGATTTTCACGGGCAGGAACCCGTGCTCTGGGCTGCTTCTGCTTTGCTCCGCTGACCCGCTCGTTAGGAAACGGACCCGAGTCTTGCCCCTGTCCGCGGCTGGCATACCTGACTCCGCCAGCGCCGCTAACTCCGCCAGCTCCGCTGCTCTTTCAATCCAGCCGCGTCAGATATGCATTGCCTTCCACCGGTTGCAAATGGCGCGCCATATCCTCCGCCGAGGCGCGGTCGTCTCCCTCGGGCCGAATGCGCACCCAGAAGTTATTCTCCCCGCGAAACTCGATCACGTTTGCACCCGGATATGCCGCAAGCAACTGCTCCTTCAGCGCGAGCGCATCCTCTTCGTTGTGGAACGCGCCGATCTGCACGCACCAGCGCCCGCCCGTGTTGATTGGCTTGGGCGTCTCGTATACATCCATGCGCACCATCGCCATGCCGGCGCGGTAAACCCCGACTGCCTTGGCGGAAGCGATGGTCAGATCGAGCATCCGATCTTCCACAAACGGACCTCGATCCGAGATCCGCATGGCACTCGATTCGCCGGTCTTCAGGTTGGTCACCACCACCAGCGATCCCATTGGCAAGGTGCGATGTGCGGCCGTCATCGCATCGTCTTCGAAAACCTGCCCATTCGCCGCACGCCGTCCTTTGTAGGGTGCGGTGTACCAAGTCGCATAGCCAACTTCGCTCAGAATCGGCCGGTGCGACGCAACAAACGCGAGATCATCCTCGCTGACTCCTCCCGGCGGCAACGGCGTCACAGGAATGATTGCCGGCGCCGGCGCTGATGCGGATGGCGCAGGAGGAATGGGCTCGACTGCCGGCGGCAATGCTCGCGGAGGAACCGCACGCGCCTGCTGATGATGGCAACCGCTCGCGGCGAGCGAAAAAGCCGCTGCCAACGCCGCGCCACTCAGGCCGCGCCATACCGCGCTGCGCGGACCTGCATCGACCTGAACCTTTCTGCTCTGTGTTTTTCCTGCGCTCAAGAGCGCGGCTCCCTGTTTTGGTTATTCGCATCACTGGGAGACTGTCTACTCGGCTGATTCGCACGATTGCTCTGGCGTTCAAAGCGATCCGCAAGGTTCCGCAGAGTGTCAGAAGCCGTCCGCATGGCGGTAATCGACTCTCTGCGTACTTCCGGAATCACCGCGTCATTTACGTAAGTAATCGCGTGGCGAAGCTCCATCTCAATCAGCTCGATCGCTTCGTCAATCCTCTGGCCCAACGTCGGCGGACCGCCCCACCCTGGTGTGTTCATGTTTGAAGGCCTTCCTCTTCACCACTAAATAAACGCTTCCCCTATCCAAAGTCTGCGCGTCACGACGAGCCGCGTCAATGCCTCGGCACTTGGAGCGGACCCCCGAGATTACTATGGACGCAAGTGCACCAGTTTCCCATGAAACCGTTAGATGACAATCGAACGGAGGGCAGCCGATCGCTCATGCGATTGCGAGTTTTGACAGCCTTCGCTGTGCCCCTATTCCCGTTGGCACTGGGCTTTTTCACCTGCAAATTCGCCTGCGCGCAAACCCAAGCCGGCCCGCCTCCGGTAACAAATACGGCTGCCGCTCTTCCGTCTGCTCCTCAACCACAGAACCCAAACCAGCCCGGCGCGACCTCAGACGCCCATTCAACAAATCCGTCTCTCGAAAATGTTCAAACACAAAATCCTTCAAGATCACCGCGTCTCCTTGCGCCCTGCACAGTGAAGAATACGGGCGCATCCATGGCGGCTACCGGGGGTTTGCGCGCAATTTCTGTTCTTGGCATTGGCGAGACGTCGCGCAATGCCGGCGCAATCGCGGTGGAGTCGACCGTATGCCTCGCGCGCGCCCCATTTTTTGATTGGTACGCCCGCTTTGTCACCGGACCAGAAGTGGTTCGCTTTTCACCCCAGCAGAAACTCCGCCTCGCGCTCGACAACCTGATCAACCCCTTCAACCTCGGCACCATCTTCGGCGAGGCAGGCATCGAAATCGTCGCCAACTCGCACACCGTCTATGGACCCGGCATTGCTGGCTGGGGCAGATTATCGGGCGTCAGCTTCACGCAGGACATGACCGATCAGTTCTTCGGCACTTTCCTGATTCCCACTATCACGCATACCGATCCGCACTACCATCGACGCCCTGATATGAGCATTCCTCGCCGGATTCTCCACTGTGTCGATCAAACCTTCTGGCAACGAGACGATAGCGGCGGACATTCCTTCAATTATTCGCAGATCATCGCACCGATGTTCGACATCGGCATTTCAAATCTCTATGTGCCCGACCTCCAAACGCGCTTTTCCGCCGACACCGAACGCTACAGCATCGGCCTGGCCACTGCGCCCATCGACAATTTCATCACAGAATTCGTGCCGTCGATCGCGAGCCACATTCACACGCACGTCGTCTTCGTGCAGCGCATCATCAACCAGGTCGCTGTCAACCCGCCGTAATCTTTGCAGCGTGACTTCGCGCATTCAGGCCGCCCGAAACCGCCGCTTCTCAGGTTCTGCCGCATCCGCTGTCTCTTTATGCACCGCAATTCTCCGGCCTCAAGTGACCTTTTTCTTGAAATCTGCGTCCTACCGCAGAGGAAGATGCTCCACCGTTGGCATGCACAACCCGTTTTGAAATCACCCCCGCAATCGGTGCGCGTAGCCGCGCTGCTCGTTTTACTCTTTGTCCTCGTTCTACCCTTCCCCGCGTCGCTCACTGCGCAAGTTCTTCGCGCCGAGAAAAACGCCCTCGCGGCAGTCTCAACTTTGCCGGCCGCGCCCCTTCCGCAAAGCCCGTCTCCGGCAGCAACACAGACGCAAACACCGCCGTCAACCCTCGATCCCTGCACGTTGAAAAACACCGGCGCCACCATGGAGGCCACGGGAGTCATACGGGCCCTGGACGCGCTTGGGCTTACAGAGCGTTCTCCGGCCGCAGCCGCCATACCGGTCTTGATCCGCGTGTGTGTGCCGCATCTCCCCATCATTAATTGGTACGCGCGCTTTCTAACCGGCCCTCAGGTCAAGCCACTCACGCCACTGGAAAAAGCGCATCTTGCCGCACATAATCTCATCGACCCCTTCAACCTCATCACCATCGCCGGCATTTCCGCGATCTCCGTCGCCGCCAACTCACACTCCGCGTACGGCCCTGGCATGAGAGGCTATGGCCGCTATGTCGGCGTCAGCTTCACGCAGGATATGACCGGAGAATTTTTCGGCACCTTCCTCATCCCATCGATTGCTCATCAGGATCCCCACTACCACCGCATGGCAGACGCCTCCATTTCGCGCCGCGCGCTCCATTGCATTGATCAGATCGTGTGGACTCAGGGCGACAACGGCAGAGGCATGGTCAACTATGCGGACCTGGGCGGCTTCGCCATCGACGGTGCAATCTCGAATCTCTATGTTCCCGGCCAACGCACAAATCTGGCTTCGTCCGTCGCTCGCTACACCATTAGTCTGGCTACAGCTCCGGCGGGTAACTTCGTCGACGAATTCCTGCCCGACATCGCCCGCCACATTCACATTCAGGTCGTCATCTTCCAGCGCATCATCAACCAGATTTCCATCAACAACGCGCAGTAATCCGGAAAAGCGCGGCGAAAGTTCGCCCTGCCTTGTTGAAGTGCGATTACACGGCGTCCGGCTCCCAGATCGGATATAGATCGAGAACTTCGGCCTTGAAAATTGGCTCTCTGACTCCAAAAACGCAGCGCCATCGGGCTCCGGCGAATCGCGTTTCTCAGAGCCCGGCCGCGTGCGGATTGATTGATCTCACTGCACCGTGAGTGTGACGGTCGTGATCGTGGCGCTGGTGCTTCCCGAAGTACCAGTCACCGTGATGGTGTAGGTTCCCGCTGTGGTGCCAGTATTCCCACCACCACCACCTCCTCCTCCGCCGCCACCACCACCGCCGCCCCCGCCCCCGCATCCTGAAGAGCCTACTGAGGCAACGATCGCCAGCAGGATCAACATCGCCAACCAGCTGCGTTTTCTGCGCGGAATAAAAAACATCAGGAC
>Ga0181520_10006134_pt1 | contig 18621 bp, 16 predicted proteins | sample PEATcosm2014_Bin_29_FD_132451 | JGI IMG/M metagenome (GOLD analysis project Ga0181520, IMG submission 132451) | Peatland microbial communities from MTU Mesocosm Facility, Houghton, MI, USA - PEATcosm2014_Bin02_30_metaG | ecosystem: Environmental > Terrestrial > Soil > Wetlands > Peat | place...
AAGGGCTCGTCCATGACGACGAGGCCGGGGTCGTGGAGCAGCGTGGCGATGAATTGGATTTTCTGCTGCATGCCCTTGGAGAGCTCCTGCGTTTTTTTGTCGAGGGAATCGGAGATTTCCATGCGGGAGGCCCAGTCGACGGCGCGCTTGTGGGCGGCTTCGACGGTGAGGCCGTGGAGGCGGCCGAAGAACACGAGCTGGTCGAGGACGTTCATTTTCTTGTAGAGGCCGCGCTCTTCAGGCAAGTAGCCGACGCGATCGAGGCTGCGGCGGTCGAAGGGCTTGTCGAAGAGGGTGATGCGGCCGGAGTCGGGCAAGGTGATGCCCATCATCATGCGAATGGAGCTGGTTTTGCCGGCGCCGTTGGGTCCGAGGAGGCCGAACATCTGGCCGGCCTCAATGGAGAGCGAGAGGTTGCGGACGGCGACTTTGCTTTCGTAGGCCTTGGTGACCGAGGCGAGCTCAACGACTGGCATGAAGGCTCCAGCGGCGGTGGCGGGGGGTTGGATCCATGGTGGAGCGGAGCAAAGCGTCAGGAGAAGTGTAGCAAAGGGCAGGGAGCGAGGGAGCGAGGGAACAAGGGAGCAAGGGAGCGAGGGAGCGAGGGAGCAAGGGAACGGCGATATGCGGGTCTGGAGACCCGCACGACAGCCGGTCTGGAGACCGGCGCTACAGATAAGACGGCGGAGCTAGCGGGGTTGGCGGAAATAGCGGAGTTTGGAAATGGCCAGTAGCCAATAGCCAGCAGCCAATAGCCAATAGGCAGTGGCCAGTAGAAAGTAGAGACGGGAGCGAACGGTGCGGTGGTGTTGAAGAAGAAATGCAGTGAGAGCCCAGTTTTGCGGGGTATACTGCAACAGCCTTCCATCCCCCAAGAAGGAAAGTGTTTGAGAGAAAGGTGATTCCCCATGGCAAGTTATATGGTGCAGGTGTCGTACACCTCTGAGGCGCTGAGCGCTTTGATTGCGAAACCGCAGGATCGCGCAGGACATATCAGCAAGGTGATCGCGGGCCTGGGCGGGAAGTCGATTGGGTCGTGGCTGGCGTTTGGCGACCATGATCTTGTGATGATCGTGGAGATGCCGAACAATGTGAGTGCAGCAGCTCTATCGCTGGCCGCTGCCGCGGGCGGCAGTTGCAAGACGGTGAAGACGACGCCGCTGCTGACGATCGGGCAGGGATTGTCGGCGCTGAGAAAAGCGGGAAAGTCGGGGTACAAGCCGATCGCCGCGGCAAAGAAATAGACGCGACAGTTTAGGCGGATGCGCGCGCGCGTGGCGAGCGATGGGAGAGGTGTGCACGGGCGGGCGGCGCAAGCAAGCTGCGCCGCCATCCGGGCCTGAAGGCCACACGGTTCCAGTGACGAGATCCGTGGGCCTAAAGAGGCTGCTGAAAAAGTCTGTAAAGAGAAGAAACCATCCCTCAGCGGCTAAAGCCGCGGTCATTCTGCGCCATTTGCGGCACGAGTAAACTCGTGCCCTTTCAAAACAGCGAGTTTTTCCGCAGCCCGTAAAGGCCCACGCTTCCTCCCTCGTTACTTGCTTGCCTGGGCCGTGTCAGGCGAAGCGCTGCCGGAGCGTGGCGTTATGGAGACGACGATGTACTGGCGCTCCTTGTCCATGCCTTCGGGGCGAAGGATCAGCTTATCTTTATCGATGCGGAATTGCGCCAGCGAGCCGATGGGCAGAATCTCGGGATGTTTTTCGTCGCGCGGGCGAATGTGGAAGTCGACAGAATCCGTTTCGAGGACGTATTCCTGGCAGAGCACGTCCTGGGTTTTGGTGCTCCGGTTGTCGGTGCCGATGATTTCGCCGAGCGCCGACATGTCGCTCTTTTGGGCGGTGCCGCAGTGGACAGAGTTCATCTGCAGCAGTTTTCCGGTTTGGTAGGGCCGGGGGTCTTTCGCGTACGCCAGCGATGGCACTGACACTCCCAGAAAAATACACAGGATCCATTTGGAATTCATGTTTGCACCTCGAGGGGAAGATTTGAGAGGCCGGGTGATCCCGGGAATAAGGAAGACACAGCTCTCAATTTTTGAAAATCTGATGATGTGGATGCGGAGGCTGCTGAGGAGGGTTGTGCTTTGGGGGTTGGTGCGACATGACTAAAGTCATGAAGACAGGGTTCGGGGGAGCGAGGGAGGAAGGGAGCGAGGGAGCGGAATTAGCGAGTTGGCGTGCGCTGCGCGCACATGGCAAGTTGGCGAGTTGGCAGATGAGCGAGGGAACGAGGGAGCGGAAAGGTGCTTACATGAGACGGCGGCGGACGAGGTCGAGGGCAAACTGGCTGGCCCATTCGCGGACGCGCTGGCGATCGCCGCGGAAGGTGCGGTCGATGGCGCTGGTGCCCTGAGCGTCTGACACGGCGACGTAAACGAGGCCGACGGGTTTGGTTTCGGTTGCGCCGGTGGGGCCGGCGATGCCTGTGACGCCGAGGCCGATGGTTGCGCCGGTGCGCGCGCGGATACCTTCGGCTAGAGCTTTGGCGACTTCAGCAGAGACGGCGCCGTACTTTGCAATGAGATCGGCGGGGACACCGGCAAAGTCGGTCTTGAGCTCGTCGGAATAGACGACAACTCCGCCGAGAAACGAGCGCGAAGCGCCGGCAACGGATGTGATGCGCTGGGCGATGAGGCCGCCGGTGCAGCTTTCCGCGACGGCGAGCCTGGCCTGGCGCAGGCCGAGATAGTAGAGGACGACCTGCTCGAGCGTGTCACCCTCGGAGGAGTAGAACCAGTCGCCGAGGGCTTCTTCGATGCTCTCGGCGAGCTCGTCGACGCGCGCTTGCGCGGCCTCGGCAGTGGACTTGGAGCAGATAAGAGTGATTTGCAGGTCGCCGGCGTGGGCGAGGAGCGTGGTTTCAACGTCGGCGTAGGTGGAGTAGATGGGAGCGAGAAGCTTGTCGGCCTGCGATTCGGGAATCATGGCGGCCTTGAGCGTGCGGACGGCGATGGAGCGCGGCGGAGCGACAGCGCGGAGGCGAGCGAGACATTCGGCGTCAAAGAGGGGGCGGCACTCGTGAGGCGGGCCGGGGAGGAGCATGACGAGCTTGCGAAAGCCGGAGAAGGTGACGTCGAGCCATTGGCCGGGTGCGCTGCCGTTGGGATTTGGGAGAACGGTCGCGCCATCGAGAACGTCGGCCTGCTTGAGATTGTTGGCCGGCATGGTGATGCGCCAGGTGGCGGCGCGGGCGTGGAGAGCGGCGGCTTGCGCGGCGTCGCGGCGGAGGGTGAGCGAGAGGGCTTCGGAGGCGGCTTCGCGAGTGAGATCGTCTTCAGTGGGCCCGAGGCCGCCCATGAGGATGAGCACGTCAGTGCGGGTGAGAGCGGTTTTGATGGCGGAGATGAGGTCGTTGCGGCGGTCGCCGACGATGGTTTTGAAGGCGACGGAAATGCCGAGAGAGTTGAGTTGCTCAGTGAGATAGAGAGAGTTGGTGTCCTGACGGTAGGGGGTGAGCATCTCGGAGCCGACGGCGATGATTTCGCTTTTCATAAAGAAGTGATTAGTGGTTAGTGGTTAGTGTTCCGAAAACAGTGGTTAGCGGTCAGTGACTCATCTGCAGTGGTTGGTGATTGGTGATTAGTGTCCCGTAGTCAGTCGTTAGTGTTTGGTCACTTTGGTTTGAGTGCTCTCAGGATGCCGTTGATCATTTTCGTGACTTCGATTGATAACGCCTCAGCTTCGTCGATTGCCTTTGCGGTACCCAGTCCGAGGGACCGTGCAACTTCGAGTTGAGTCTGTAATTCAAAGCCCGAGCCCCGCGCCATGCCCAAATGCTGCCGGAACTCACCTGTGCTCAAGCGACCCTGACCCTCTGCGATATTGCTCGCAATTGAAACCGCGGACCGCGTCATCTGGCTGGACAATCTATACAACTCTTCTCGGGGAAAACTCTGCGTTAGCCGGTAAATTAAAGTTGCCAATTGAATCGACTTCTGCCAGACGAGCAGATCTCGGAACGATTGGACAGCCGGCTCGCTCGCCATTTCCGCAATCACTTTCCAGCCCGTGCGAGATCACGAGCAACAAACAAGACCAATCCGTGCCGCCCGCATAGCCCGCGATACTTAGGTTTCGCAAGCCCGAAGCTAAAGGCTAAGAGCTAACGGCTAAGGGCTAAAAAAGGTTCAGGCCTTCGACTCCCAAGTCCACATCATAAACGGCGTCGTTGGTAGCGAGGATGGTGGACCCGAGGGGGGAGAAGGCGACGCCGACGAGGTTTGAGGCGGAGACGACAAGCGAAGCCTCGGCGTTGGGAGTGACGCGGACCAATCCGTGACGGCCATGGAGGCAGGCGGCGAGATAGACATCGCCCTCGCGCGAGATGGCCAGACCCTGCGGGCGGCCGAGGCCGCGATACCAGGCGCGCGTGTCGCCGTTCGGCTCGATGGCCCAGATGGCTTCGTTGGAAGAGAGCGATGGCGCGGTGACGAGTAGCGTGCCGGCGGCGTTGACGGCGAGATGGTAGGCGGCGACGCTCGGCTCGAGCGTGGCGTGGACGAAGATCTGGCGCTCGCGGTTGATTTTGAAGATGGTGCCGCTGCGATCGCCGACGAAGAGATTGCCCTCGGCGTCAAAGGCTGCGCCGGTGGCGACGCCCATGCCTTCGACATAGACGGTGGATTCGCCCGCGGCATCGATGCGGTAGACGTTGCCTTCGGCGCGCGAGGTGACGAAGAGGTCGCCGTCGGGATTGAAGGCGAGGCCGGTGGCGTTGAGGATTCCAGTGACGAATGGAGTGGCGCGGCCATCGGGGCTGACGCGAACGACGGAGACGGGCGTCTGCTTGCCGCGCGGGCCGGAGATGGTGGCATAGACCATTCCGGAGCGGCTTACGGCGGGGCTGGTGACGGGATGCAGGCCGTCGTTGAGCTGGCGGGCGATGCGCAGAGCGGCAGGGTTGGCGGCGCCGGCTGGAGTGCGGACTTCAATGAGTCCGGCAGAAGCCTGGGCGGGGACGCGAAATACGAGACGAGTGGGGCGGCACATGAGGACGTGTGCCGGCTGATCGTCGACAGAGACGGAGGGCAAGCCGAAGCCGTTGGGGCCGAGATAGATTCCGGTCAATTCGACTTCGCCGTTGGGCAGAGCAGCGGCGGGGAGGACATCGTCGACACGAGGCAGGTTGCCGGCGGGAGGAGCGGGTTGAGGGGAGGTGCGAGGCATATCTACGACCAGATGCGAATAAAGTCAGAACCAAATTCAAGCAAATTCAGAACCAGATGCGGGCCAAGTCAGAACCAAATGCGAACGAGTGACGCTATAGCTAAAGCATACAGTCCGGCGGCGACGTCGTCGAAAACGATGCCCCAGCCGGCAGGAAGGCGCTCGAGGCGGCGCACGGGAAATGGCTTGACGATGTCGAAGAGGCGGAAGAGGACAAGAGCGATGAGGGCGTGACGCCAGTCGACGGGACAGAAGAGAAGAGCGATCCACTGGCCAGTGACTTCGTCGATAACGACGAAGCCGGGATCTTGGCGGCCGGATTCGCGCTCGACGATTGTGGCGGCGGGGACGCCGAAGACGAGGGTGAGGGCGATGCCGGCAAGAAGCGCGATGAGAAGTGTGAGCGCGCTGGGATGTACGAGCCAGGCGTATGCGGCCCAGAGCAGGACTGCGGCGACGGAACCCCAGGTACCGGGGCCGGGCTTGAGGAGGCCAGCGCCGAAGAAGGTGGCGATGGCCCATGCCCAGAGAGTTTTTTTCATCGTCTGCACGGGAGCGGCGCGAGGTTCTGGCGAAGAAGTCTCACTGCTCATCTGGGCCTCCGCCGCGATTGGTGCCGAGGCCGCCGAGGTCTTCGAGGACTTCGGGGTCGAGGATGGGCGAGGTGATTTTGTAGACGCCCGTGGCCCATTTGCCGAGATCGATTTTGCGGCAACGGTCGCTGCAGAAAGGGAAGTCTTCGTCCGCGGGGCGGACGATCGTTGCGCAGGTGGGGCAGCGGAGGAGCTTGGCGGATTTTTTTCGGGGCGACATGAGCATTGGCGCGGGCGCGAAGGCCGCGGTCAACAATATGGTAGCGCGGGAAGGGCAGCGGAGCTAGCGTGACAAGCGGGTTGATTCGGGTTCGTGCTGTCCCACCCTAAACGCATCCGCGTTTAGGATGGGGCACCCCATCTTGGTGCGAGGTGGAAAACGGGAAAAGCAACCGCGGATCCTTCGACTCACCACCCCCAAACTGAAATACGTTTGGGGCCCCGTTCGCTCGGGATGACAATTTCGCCTTTACTACATTCCTTTGAGTAAAGTTTGCAGACGCGCGAGGGCCTGCGTGCGTGCGGCGGTGTTGGCGGGGTTGGTGTTGGTGGGATCCTCGCCTGCGCGCATGAAGCCGTGACCTGCGCCATCGTAGATCACCGGGTCGTATTTCTTGCCGGCGGCGGCCATTGCAGTTTTTGTGTCGGGGACGGTAGCGGAGATGCGGGCGTCGCTGCCGGCGTAGAAGCCGAAGACGGGAGCGGTGATGGTCTTGAGACTGTCGTTGGGAGGCGGAGGGCCGTAGAAGACGAAGGCGGCGGCGAGGTTTTTGCGGTTGGTGGCGAAGCGGAAGGACTGACCTCCGCCCCAGCAGAATCCGATGACGGCGAGCTTGCCGTTGGCGGAGGGGAACTTGAGGGCGTAGTCGGCGGTGGCGTTGAGGTCAGCGGTGACGGTGGACGGGTCGAGCGAAGAGACTGCCTTGATGACGGACTGCTGATCGGGGAAGGAACTGGTGCCGCCGCCATTGGGGCCGAAGCCGGAGACCAGATCGGGCGCGATGACGATGTACCCCATGGCGGCGATGTCATCGGCCATGGAACGCGCCCAGTCGGAGAGGCCGAAGATTTCGTGGATGAGCAGGACGACGGGAGCCTTGTGGCTGACTTCAGGATAAACGACGAAGGCGTCGACGGTGCGCGAGCCGTATTTGACTTTGACCCATTCCTGATGGCGAGGAGATTTGTCGAGGATGGACTTGGCCCAATCCTGCGCCTGGGCGCGGCAAGCGGTGAGTACGAGCGCGGCGCAAAGAACGAGGGCGGCGGCGCGGGCGAGGCGGGGAAGCGGGTGTTTCATGGCGGAAGGATAGCAGAAAGCAGGGACCAAGGGACCAAGGGAACAAGGGAACGAGAAAGCAGGGAACGAGGGAGCAAGGGAGCGAGAAGGCAGGGAGCGAGGGAGCAAGGGAACAAGGGAGCGAGGGGGCGAGAAAAACAGGGAAGAGAAACATAAGAGCGTGCAGGGAAGGACAACACTCACGGTTCGGGATTGAAAAGGTAAACTGAGTTTCATTGTGGCTGGAGGCGGTGCGTCTCCGTTGCTTCGGCCCTTTTGGGTATGATAGAGACAGTGCAGTTTGGCTTCCTCGAGCAGGCCCCGCCCTTTTTCGGCTTTGTTCGTTTCCCAATGAACGCGCCCACGTAGCGTCCGATGCAAGTGCGCGAAAGGATCCTCCCTCCATGCGTGTTTCCTTTGCAATCGTCCTCTTCTCAGGTGTTCTGGCATTCCCACTCAGCGGCACGGCCCTAAGCGGCTCAACCATCACCAGCCCCACGTCGCCCAGCACGTTGACCTCGGCTTCGACGACCTTCACCTGGAACGCAGGCCCTGCTGGAACGACGGGCTACGGCCTCAACGTTGGCACAACGGGCGTTGGGTCTGCCAATCTGGTCAACATCGGTCCTCTTTCTGGCACCAGCGTGACCGTGAATTTGCCCACCAACGGAACCCTGATCTATGTGCGGCTCTGGACAATCGTCAACGGCACGACCTATCTGTCCAATGACTACACCTACACCGAGTTCACGCAATCTGCATCCGCGATCAGCAGCCCAGCGCCGGGCGGCACGTTGACCTCGGCATCGACCACCTTTACCTGGAACGCAGGCCCTGCTGGAACGACGGGCTACGGCCTCAACGTTGGCACATCGCTCGGCGGCTCTAATCTGGTCAACATTGGTCCTCTGTCTGGCACCAGCGTGACTGTAAATCTACCCACCAACGGAACCACAATCTACGTGCGGCTCTGGACAATCCTCAACAGCACGACCTACCTCTCCAACGACTACACCTACACCGAGTTCACGCAATCTCCGGCCGCGATCACCAGCCCAGCGCCGGGCGGCACGTTGACCTCGGCATCGACCACCTTCATCTGGAACGCAGGCCCTGCTGGAACGACGGGCTACGGCCTGAACGTTGGCACATCGTTCGGCGGCGCCAATCTGGTGAACATCGGTCCTCTTTCCGGCACCAGCGTGACCGTGAATCTGCCCACCAACGGAGCCACCATCTACGTGCGGCTCTGGACAATCCTCAACGGCACGACCTACCTGTCCAATGACTACACCTACACCGAGTTCACGCAATCTCCGGCCGCAATCACCAGCCCCACTCCCGGCAACACGTTGACCTCGGCGTCGACCAACTTCATCTGGAACGCAGGCCCTGCTGGAACGACCGGCTACGGCCTCAACATTGGCACATCGCTCGGCGGCTCCGATCTGGTGAACATTGGTCCTCTGTCTGGCACCAGCACGACCGTGAGTCTGCCCACCAACGGAACCACCATCTACGTGCGGCTCTGGACGATCTTGAACGGCACGACCTACCTCTACAACGACTACACCTACACCGAGTTCACCGTGAGCTCCGGCCCGATGCCCGGCGACGCCATTACCTGGCGCTACGACAATTCGCTCGATGGCCTGAACGCGAGTGAGACGACCCTTACCACTGCGAACGTAAAATCCACGACATTTGGGAAAGTGGGAGAGTTCACCGTGGATGGCCGGATCGATGGCGAAGTCCTCTATCTCGGCCAGATATCGATTTCGGGAACGATGAAGAACGTGATTTACTTCGCCACCGAGAATGACACAGTGTACGCGGTGGATGCGGACAGCATCAGCGGCACGACGGCGACGGTGCTTTGGAGCAAGTCGCTGGTTCCAAGCGGAGAGGCGCCGGCGACCGATGAGCAGTCCGGTGGTGCGTGCGGCAATGTTTCACCCACGGGCGTTGAGGGCACGCCGGTGATCGATCGTGGCCGCAACGCCATTTATGCCGTCGCGAAGACCATGAATTCCAACACGAATACGACGCAGTACTTCCGCATCCATGCCTTGAACCTGACGAACGGGAACGAGCTGTTTGGAGGGCCAACGACTATTTCGGCCACGTATCCGGGAACTGGGGGAAATGCCTCCGGCGGTGTCGTCACATTCAGCCCGAGAGACCAGAGCAACAGGCCGGGACTCCTGGAGGCTGGAGGCAACATCTATGTCGCATTTGGCGGCCAGGCCGGCGATTGCGGGCTCTACTCAGGATTCCTGTTTTCTTACAATGCGGACACGCTGGCGCAGGGCGACGCGATCGATCTGAATCCCAATAGCGCGCAGGGAGGAATGTGGAACAGCGGGGCGAGTCCCTCCGCCGACGCCGCGGGATCCGTTTATGTTGCGACAGCCAATACCGGGGATGACAATTCCATCGGGCCCAATGACTATCCGATTTCGGTTGTCAGGCTAACAGATTCCGGTACGCTGGCGGTTGCCGACTACTTTACGCCATACAATGCGGAAACTTTAGATCAAGATGACCTGGATATGGGCTCGGCAGGAGTATTGATCTTGCCGGATTTGAAGGATAGCGAATCCGTGGTCCACCAATATGCCGTAGCTGCCGGCAAAGACGGGAATATGTACGTGCTGAATCGCGACAACATGGGTCAGTACCATATGTCAACGAATGATACTGTGCAGACGATTAAAATCAACGGCAGCGGCGCCGCCAAAGAGAATTACTCGACGCCGGCTTATTTCAATAACAACGTGTATGTCTGCCCCTCGAGCGAGACGCTCAAAGCCTTCTCGATTTCAAACGCACAGCTAGCGACGACTGCCACGATGAGCACTACGGCAGCCATCGGTACGTCGGGTTTCACGATTTCGGCGAATGGCACAAGCAACGGAATTGTCTGGGCGATTCAGCCGGCAACTGGGAATGGGGTTTTGTACGCGTTCAACGCCTCGAGTCTTTCTACAATGCTCTACGCATCGAACCAGGCTTCGGGGAATCGGGACCAGACTGCGCCAATTGCGGGGAACTTCCACACACCGACGGTTGCGAATGGAAGGGTCTACTTTGGTACGGAATCTACGGTAGCGGTGTTTGGATTGTTGCCGTAAGGAAGTGACCTTCGCCCGTCTCGGAGAGTGATCCCGTGGGTTGCGGCCCCAGGGTACATAACACGAAGCATGCGATCGGGAGGAAACGATGAACGTGAGGAAGGCAGCTCTTGCTCTTGGCTTTGCGCTGATGGCCGCGATCGCGGTTCCGCTGCGGGCGCAGACTGGCTGCGAAGACTCTCCCGAAGATCCGACCCTGGTGCTGGCCCTGGTAGGCGGGGCAGGCGCGCTGGCCGTGTGGGCATGGCGAGGGCGCGGGTGCGAGGCGGCGAAGGGGCAGGTTATTGAGGATTGGAGTCAGGCGGAGGGTTCGGAGGACCGGGGCGCGGCTTGGGATTGAGGAATTCGCCAACATGCCGAGCGGATGTGCCGAGCGCATGGACGGTGTGCCGGTAGCCCTTCTGGAGCGCGTTGCCGGTGGAAGCGTTCGCGATGGAGACGGAGCGGTCTGCTGCTTTGGCCGCTGTTGAAAGTCCAGCAACCGCATGACTTTCGGTTTCGCTGCTGATGGCAATGACTCCCTGCGAGGGATGCCGGCCTTCGTTGAACCATGCAATCTCAGAATCGGGAAGCTTGTTGAGCCGTGCCAGGACCGGGGACGGAAAGTTCGTTTCGGCCATCTTGGCTGCGAGCGACCAGGCGGCGGAGGCAATAAACAGCGAGCCGTTCATGGGATGCCCCGGCTCACCCAGATTGACGAGCTTTGCGGGAACAAGGGGCTTCATCCTTTCGCATCGGTCGGCTCCGCAGCCGCTTTGGCAGAGCGATTGGTTGAGATAGGAAGCATGCTTGCTGGGCGATATCCAGATCGAAGGCCCCGCATCTTCAGCGTGGAGTGTGGATGCACGGGCGATCTGACTCACATCGCAGACGGTGTTCTCATGGGCGGCGGCATACCAGTTGAGAGCCTTCCATGTAGCGATGCGGAGGTCGGGGCCGGAGGGGCGAACGAGGACAGAGACATGCTCCGCATCCAGGGGGTGCCCATGCTCGCCGCAGTCGATGCGCCAAAGATGGTAGTAGTGAATCTCAACAACCGAAGCGCCGTCGATTGCGTCCTTCGCCGGAAAAATCTGTCCATAGATGGCGCCATTTTCCGACTTCACCTGAGGAGTGGGGATGCCCGGCTGGAATTCAGCGGGAACATTGGAGCAGTCGCCCTGGCCAACGAGAAATCGCGGAGCAAACTGGACGAGCAGCGCCTGTTCCAGTTCGTCGCTCAAGCCGTCCTGGTCGGAATCAATTTGCGCGTGTGCGGGCTCGACCTGGGAGGGCGAGGGCTGCGGCAGCGCTTGTGCGTTTAACCGAGGGATCAGCGTTGCAAGGGCAAGAGCGAGGAGTGCAGACTCGGCGAGGCGAAGACGTTGCCTGCACATTCGGGGCAGACGGTGGGGCTGAGGGAGAATCATGAAGCCCTTTAAGGCAAGAGACCAACGGTTCGCCCATCCTGATGCAAGAGCGAGGCGGCTCCGGCCAGCGCGATCGCGGTCGTTCTGTCTGGATTATCGCTCAAGTCCCCGCTTGGGCCTCGATTGGGCATGGTGAGGCGCCGCGTGGCGGCGATCCGGTGGTTGCGGTCTTCGAATATTTATCGTGGCGCATTCGATCCCGTGCTATCAATTGATGGGTGGAGGATTGACATGCGATGGCTGATCACCAACAGGAACATTGAGCCGACTGGGTTCGGCACGGATCAAAGTCAAGTTACCTATTGGACGCTGAAGCAGCCGGGGCTGCCGCTGGACAATATTGCGTCGTGGAACTGGCAATCCTTTGACAGCTTCAAGCAGATGCTGATCAACGCGGCGGATCAGTTTCCGACTCCGTATGGATTGGCGCCGGAGGATCAGAAACACATTTGCCTGTTTATTCACGGGTATAACAACGACTGGACCGCGGCCATGAACACGTACGGCTCAGTGGCGGAGACGCTGTTTGATGGTCCCGATTCGATGGGCGAGCTGATTTCGTTCGACTGGCCGTCGAAGGGATCGTTGCTGGGATACCTTCCCGACCGCTCCGAGGCACGGCAAACGGGTGACGACCTGACCGAGGTGCTTTCGGAACTCTACGATTGGCTGGCGGCAAAGCAGCTTGCAACCAAGCAGGACACGGCGAACGCCTGCAAGGCGAAGACCTCAGTGATAGCGCACAGCATGGGCAACTACGCGCTGCAATATGCGATGGAAGCGGTCTGGACGCGGAAGAATCAGCCGCTTCTGGTGAGTTTGCTTCAAGAGGTGCTGATGGTGGCCGCCGACGTGGACAACGACATCTTCAAGAGCGGCGAAAATATTTCGGATGGAGACGGAGAGGGCTTGGCAAACATGTCGTACAGGATTACCGCGCTCTACACGGGACGGGACAATGTGCTGGGCTCGTCGGCGGGGCTGAAGCACTTTGGCAAGCGGCGGCTGGGGCGATCGGGGCTGGACCGCACGTACCCCGTGCCGGATAACGTGTGGGACGTCGATTGCTCGACACTTATCGATCCCAACGTGGGCGGGATCGCGATTCACGGCGAGTACTTCAATCCCCAGGAGCAGAAGTGCTATGCGCTGATGAGGGGCGTGCTGGAAGGAAACGACCGCAGCGTTCTGATCGCAAGAGGGCTGGTGCCGGCGTCGCTTCCGAAGCAGCAGGCGGATATTTAGGCGGCACAGCAAGCGATTGCGCAGGCGCGCGAAGGCTCGCTACGATTTCCAGAAGGGTGAGGGGCCGATCCACTGCATGTCGTAGCGGTTCATGAAGTCTTGCTTGGCTGCGAGTGAGGGGTGGGCCGCGGCGTCGATGAAGTACTGCTCCATTTTGTCGGCGGGCGTGAAGGCGATGAGCATGTGCGCGGGTGAGCCGGTAGCGGAGAAAGTGTGAGGGATGCGGCGCGGGGCGAGGAACGAATCGCCCGGGCCGAGTTGCAGGCGGCGATCGCCGACCTGGAAGCGCACTTCACCTTCCATCACGTAGAACCATTCTTCCTGAGACAAGTGCAAATGCAGAGCCGGGCCGGTGTCGGGCATGAGATTAGTGTGCTCGATGACGAGGAGGTTGCCTGCAGTGTCGGAGGTGATGACTTTGAAGGCGAGCGAGCTGAAACCGAGGGAGTGGAGATGGCCGGACCGGTCCTCGCCGGCGGGAACGGGATGGAGGGCAGGAGCGGACGGCGTTTCGGTTGAGGCTTGTGCGAGGACGTTTTGGAGAGCAATGGCGGGGAGGAAGGACGCGGAGGATTTGAGGAAGGTTCGGCGGTGGATGGACATGGAGGAATGGTAATGCGGGGAGTCGGGAGTAGCCAATAGGGAATAAGCTGCCTTGTCACCTGTCGGAAAGATGATCGCATTGTTATACTCGTCCGAGCCCAGGGTATCGTACTTGGCAGGAGCCCGCGTTAAGCGTCCTGATTTCTCTTGTCTGATCCAATCAGCCGAGACGTGCAGCTTAAACGCTAATTGGCTTTTCCGAACCAACGTGGGACCCGGTTCTTGTATTGAAGATAGGACTCACCGAATGCCGCCTCCAAGTCGCGTTCCTCTCGCGGCACAAGGTTGAAGATTGCGACCAGACACCAGAGCAACCATACGATGAGGACACTGATGCTGCCGAAAAATATGGCCCATCCGAGCCAAATTCCCAGGTAAGCGATATAGATAGGATTGCGGGTGAATCTGTAGGGGCCCAGCACTATCAGACTTGAAGAAGTCTGTATGATCCGTTCTGCGGGCCACCACTTCCAGGCATAAATCCAAAGCAAGAATGCGGTTGCGACAGCGACTGGGATCACGCCGATCCAATTCCATATACTCGGAGACGATCCGCCTGCCCATCCGTGACGGAGCGTGAGGATGGAGATCGCCCACGGGAGCACTCCGTGCACCAGCGGGATCACGATGAGCCAAAAGGCTAAAGGAAGCCCCCATCGCAAAAGCCGCATCCTGCACCTCTCCCCAGATTGGTTGATCTTCCTTTCACGATACGCCGACCGTGCTTCCGGAAGAGCCGCGCCTACCGTGAAAAAAGTATTCGTTGCAAGGTGCGGGGCGGATCAGCAGTGCAACGGTCAATGGTTACTTGATTAACAGTGCCGACTGCTTACGTGGCGATTTTCAAGACCACTACCCGAAGGTTTGCCAAGGTTCATGGATAAGGCTAGTTCGCCGGCGAGAGGATGCGGGCGACGAGGTCGTAGTCGTGGGATTCGGTAATTTGGGCACGGTAGAAGCGGCCGGGTTCGAGGGCGTCGAGAGGACCGAAATCGTTGATGAAGACTTTGCCGTCGATCTCGGGAGCGTGGAATTCGGTGCGGCCTTCCCAGAGGAGTGTGGTTTCGGCGCTGGGGCCTTCGGCGAGGAGGGTGAGCTCGCGGCCGACCCAATTTTTCTTGGCGCGGCGCGAGATGGATTGCTGGAGCTTCATGAGGCGGCGGCGGCGAGACTCGATCGTGCGATGTGGGGTCTGCGTGTCGAGCGAATACGCCGCTGAGCCTTCTTCGTGGGAGTAGTTGAAGACGCCGAGCCAGTCGAATTGCGCCTCGGTGATGAAGTTCTGGAGGACGGTGAAATCTTCGGCGGATTCTCCGGGAAAACCGACAATGAAGCTGGTGCGAAGGGCGATGCCGGGGACGGCGGCGCGGACCTTGTGGAGCGTACGCAAGAAGATGTCGGCGGAAGCGCCGCGCTTCATGCGTTTCAGGACATCGGGCGAGGCGTGCTGGAGGGGCAGGTCGAGATATTTGCAGATGTTGTCGTGACTGGCGATGGTCTCGAGTAGCTTGCCGGTAATCCGGTTGGGATAGGCGTAGAGGAAGCGGAGCCACTTGAGGTTGGGGATGCGGGCGAGCGTGTCGAGGAGGGTGGCGAGGCCGTCGCGGAGACCGAGGTCTTCGCCGTAGCAAGTGGTGTCCTGGCCGATGAGAGTGATTTCGCGAACGCCGCGAGCGACGAGGTGCTCGGCTTCAGCGACGACGGATTCGAAGCGGCGGGAACGGAATTTGCCGCGAAGATTGGGGATGACGCAGAAGGTGCAGGGGTGGTCGCAACCCTCGGCGATTTTGATGTAGGCGGAGGCGCGGGGCGTGGATAGGAGACGCGGGGTGGTTTCGTCGTAGAGGTAAGTGGGGAGAGCGGACGATGCGCCAGCCCAGGCGTCGCGAAGGAAACGGCCGGTGCGCTCGCGGGCGTCGCCTTCTTTGCGCGAGGCGCGAGATGATTCGGAAGATTTGTGAGTGCCGGATTGGGATTCTTTGCCGGAGCGAATCTCCGCGTGCGTGCTGGTCAGGATGGTGAAGGGCGACGACGCGACAAGTGCGGGGGAGGAGTTGAGGCCGGCGGCTTCGAGGATGGATTCGAGCTCGCCGGTGCCTACGACGGCGTCGACTTCGGGGATGCTTTTCTGGATTTCGTCGCGATAGCGCTCGACAAGGCAACCGGCGACGATGAGCTTTTTCGCGCGGCCGTGAGTTTTGTGGCGCGCCATCTCGAGGATGGTCGAGACCGACTCCTGCTTGGCGGTATCGATGAAGGAGCAGGTGTTGACGACGAGGATTTCGGCGTCTTCAGGGCGGGCGGTGAGGCGCGCGCCGGCGCGGTCGAGAAGGCCCATCATGACCTCGGAGTCGACGAGGTTTTTGGGACAGCCGAGGGAGATGAAGCCGACCGATGGGGAAGGTTTGGGCACAGTTCTATTCTACGTGGAGCGTGAGTGAAGCGGAGGAGTGAAGGAGTAAGAACGTGAAACGGTGAAAGGGTGAAAAAGTGAACGCCTAGCTGTCTTTGCGGTAGAGGAGATCGCGGATGGCGCGGCGGCGAGCGGCGTTGACCTCGAGCTCGGCGCGGCGCTCGGCGTAGTCGGTGGAGGGGCGTGGCTGGGGCTCAGTGGGTTCTTCGGGCTCGCTGCATGAGGGGCAGCGATTGGCGAAGCCGGGCTTACCGGGACGGAGCTCGAATTCCTCGTGACAAATGACGCAGGTTTTGATCGGGAAGGGCATGCGCAAATATTCTAGCGAAAGTTGGCTGTGGAAATAAAGTGACAGTGGTTAGTGATTGGTGATCAGTTTTCGAGGCCCGAGTGGGTTCGTGCTATCCCACCCTTCCGCAGAAAAAAGCGGAAGGATGGGGCACCCATTCTTTTGTGGTGGGTGAAGGGCGCGAACGGCAACCGCAGGTCCCCATTCGACTCCGATCGTTTCACGATCTTCGCTCAGGGCAGGCTTTTGACTACGCCGCTGCGCTTCAGTCGCACGGGATGAGGACGCAAAGAAATGGGTTCGTGCTATCCCCAGTCCCCAAATGCGAGGGACCGGGGGCACCCATTTTTTGGGGTGGGTAGAGCACGTGTGGTGGGCAAGGTGCGCGAAAAGCGATTGCAGATCCCTGCAAAGTCAGTTGGCGAGGACGGCGCGGTAGCGGACTTTGCCTTTTTTGACCTTGTCGATGGCCTCGTTGGCCTTGTCCATGGGGAAACGCTCGGTGGTGGCTTTGACGCCGTGGCGGGCGGCAACGTCGAGCATTTCGCGCAGTTGGAAGGGGCTGCCGACGGGGCTGCCGCCGATGGTGCGCTGGCCGGTGACGAGCTGGAAGGCGTGAACGGAGACAGGAGATGGAGGAACACCGACGAACCAGAGGGCTCCGTTAGGGCGCAGGGCCTGGAGGTAGGCACCCCAGTCCTGATCGGCGTTGACAGTGGTGAGGATGAAGTCGAGTGAGCCGGCCACTTCTTTCATGGCTTTGGATTCGAGGCTGTTGACGAAGTGGTGGGCACCGAGGGCGCGGGCTTCCTCTTCTTTTGCAATGGTGGTGGAGAACGCGGTGACCTCAGCGCCAAAGACGCGGGCGAACTGGAGGGCAAGGTGGCCGAGACCGCCGATGCCGACGACGCCGACGCGGGTGGACGGATTGACGCCGAAGATGCGCATGGGGTTGTAAACGGTGATGCCGCCACCGAGCAGGGGCGCGGTCTGTTCGCTGGGCAATGCGTCAGGGATGGGAACGACAAAGCGGGCGTTGGCGCGGACGCGATCGGCGAATCCGCCGTGGCGGTGGACACAGGTGCCTTCAGAAGAGGCGCAGAGATTCTCCTTGCCGCGCATACACCAATCACATTCGCCGCAGGAGATGGATTGCCAGCCGAGACCAACCCGCTGGCCGACTTCAAGCGAGCGGACTTCGGCGCCGAGCGCAGCGACTGTGCCGATGATTTCGTGACCGGGGATGAAGGGATACTGGCTGATGCCCCAATCGTTGGCGATGAGGTGCAGATCGCTATGGCAGATGCCGCAATGGGTGATAGCGATTTCGACTTCGCGTGCGCCGAGCTTGCCCGGGTCATACTTCAGCGGAAGAAGCTCTGACCCCGCCGCATGAGCCGCAAGACCTTGTATTTGAGCCATGGCTGCTCCGTAAGCCTCAACAGAATTTACATATTGCCGGCCGGGTCCCCAAAAGCGCCGGCCGAGACGAGAAAAGTAAATCGATATTGCGTTTCTAGTTTAAACCGCCCGGCTCGATGTGGAGGTTGAGAATCCAGAAGCCGCTGAGGACGCCTCCGGCGGGGGCTTCGCCGACGAGTTCGGCAGATTCGCCGTTAAGTCCTGCATCCTGAGCGTTGCGGAGGGGTTCAAGGGCGTTGGAGACCGAGAGCGGGAGGCTGGTGAGGGTCTGACCGTGGATCTCTCCCTGCGTTTCAGGCGCGAGGATGCTGACATAGATGCGGTCGGCGGCGTGCTGATCCTGAGCCTCGGCGAGGACGGCGGCTAGACCGTCGGGCGAGGGGGACTGGTGTGGCTGAAGCAAAGTGCGGTCGAGCGTGGCGGCGTCAGATACGAGAAGGCGGAGGTTGCCCGAGGCGAGACGGGTGGGCAGCCTGAAGGCGATGCGGACGTTGCGCGCGGGCTGATGCCAGGGGCGCAGGGTGGCCTCGACCTCGACGGTGTCTCCGGCATGAGCGAGGTCGGTAGAGGCGATGCGCGCCTGATCGAGAGTGACGGTTACCTGCCGGGGAATGGCCTGAATGTGCAGATCGATGGAGCGGATGACGCCCTGACGCGCGCCGTTCGAATAGAGGCGGGTGAATTGGCTGCCAGCGAGGAGAGCGGCCATCATGGACGCGGGAGTTTGCTGGCCGGAGGGCGCCCAGAGATCGAGAGGAACGAGCGGAAAGCCGGCTACATCGATGGCGCCGGTTACGTGGTAGCTGAGGGCCTCGGAGCTTTGGTTCGATTCGAGGAGCGATTGGTAAACGACTACCTGGACGGCAAGGGGCGTGATGGAGGGCAAGTCGAGGACGTCAACGCTCACCTTGCGGGGCTGATCGGGGGAGTCGACAGGATTGATAGCGATGTGGACGGGGATCATGTGGGCCTGAGCGCCCAGCACGCCGCGAATGGCGGACTCGCGATCCTGCGTGAATGCGCCGACGGTGACGCCGGTGTTGACGATCTTGAAGGAATTGAGCGG
>Ga0181520_10006139_pt1 | contig 18606 bp, 13 predicted proteins | sample PEATcosm2014_Bin_29_FD_132451 | JGI IMG/M metagenome (GOLD analysis project Ga0181520, IMG submission 132451) | Peatland microbial communities from MTU Mesocosm Facility, Houghton, MI, USA - PEATcosm2014_Bin02_30_metaG | ecosystem: Environmental > Terrestrial > Soil > Wetlands > Peat | place...
CGCCGAGCGCCACCTCGACCCGCACCAGCGGCCCCAGCACCACCACGTGGCGGACTTCGGCCGGGACTCCGGTTCCGTCCTCCGCCGCCGACAGCATGAGATCATGCGGGCGCACGAAGGCGACGCCGGCCGCGTCGGCAACGCCGGCATAAGCCGGCGCCGGCAGGGTCAGCGGGCCGATGGCGGCGACACCCGACCGAATCCGGCACTCGAGGGCGTTGACGTTGCCGAGGAACTGATAGACGAACGGCGTCGCCGGATTGTCGTAAATCTCGGTGGGCGTGCCGATCTGCTCGATGCGGCCCTGGTTCATCACCACCACCCGGTCGGCCACCTCAAGCGCCTCCTCCTGGTCATGAGTGACGAACACGCCGGTAATCGCCAGCGCGTCATGCAGTTCGCGCAGCCACCGGCGCAATTCCTTGCGCACCTGGGCGTCGAGGGCGCCGAACGGTTCGTCGAGCAGCAACACGCGCGGTTGAATGGCAAGGGCGCGGGCCAGTGCCACCCGCTGGCGTTGGCCGCCCGATAATTGCGACGGATAGCGGCCGGCCATCTCGGAAAGCTGCACCATCGACAGCAGGTGATGGACGCGATCGGCGATCTCCGCCTTGTCCGGGCGGCTGGCCCGGTCGCGCACCGTCAGGCCGAACGCCACATTGTCGAATACCGTCATGTGGCGGAACAGCGCGTAATGCTGGAAGACGAAGCCGACGCGGCGCTCCTTGGCGGCCACGTTCGTCGTATCGCCGCCGTCGAACATCACCGACCCAGCGTCGGGGAATTCCAGCCCGGCGAGGATGCGCAGCAATGTCGTCTTGCCCGACCCGGAAGGCCCGAGCAGCGCCAGAAGTTCGCCTTTCTCGACGTGCAGCGAGACATCGTTGAGCGCGGCGAAGCCACTGAAGGTCTTGCGGACGTTGCGCAGTTCGATCATCGCTCAGACCTCAATTCGTCGCCGTAGCGCCGCTCCAGCACGGTCTTGGCGATCAGTGTCACCAGCGCCAGAAAGGCCAGCAGCGAAGCGACGGCAAAGGCGCCGACAAAGTTGTATTCGTTGTAATAGATCTCGACCTGCAAGGGCATGGTGGTGGTCAATCCCCGGATATGTCCCGACACCACGGAAACGGCGCCGAATTCGCCCATGGCGCGGGCGTTGCACAGCAGGACCCCGTAAAGCAGGCCCCATTTGATATTGGGCAAGGTGACCCGGCGGAAAATCGACCAGCCGCCCGCCCCCAGCACCACCGCCGCCTCCTCTTCTTCCGTGCCCTGCGCCTCCATCAGCGGGATCAATTCGCGGGCGACGAACGGGAAGGTGACGAAGAAGGTGGCCAGCACGATCCCCGGCACGGCGAAAATGACGTGAATGCCGTGATCGAGGAACCACGGCCCCAGCCAACCATGGCGACCGAAGACCAGCACGTAGATCAGGCCCGAGACCACCGGCGACACCGAGAAGGGCAGATCGATCAGCGAAACCAGCACGCTCTTGCCGGGAAAATCGAACTTGGCCACGCACCAGGCCGCGGTAACCCCGACGACGACGTTGAGCGGCACGACGATGGCGGCGACCACCAGCGTCAAGCGAATGGACGATCGCGTATCGGGACTGTTCAGCGCCTTGATGTAGGCGTCCACTCCTTTGGCCAGGGCGGCGCCGAACACCTCGAACAGCGGCAGCAACAAAAAGACGAACAGGATAAGCAGCGCCAGGCCGACCAGGGTCGCCCGAATCCACCGCGATTCGGTCAAGCTGCGCCGGTTTGAGGTTTGAATCGCCATCGATCAGCCCGCCACGACGCGGTCACGCCGCAATTTTTGGATGGTGTTGATGACCAGCAGCGTGGCGAACGCCGCCACCAGCATCACCGCGGCGATCGCCGTCGCCCCGGCATAGTCGTACTGCTCAAGCTTGGTGACGATCAGCAAGGGCGCGATCTCAGAGACGCCGGGCATGTTTCCGGCGATGAAGATGACGGACCCGTATTCCCCAAGGCCGCGGGCGAAGGCCAGGGCGAATCCGGTCAGCAGCGCCGGCGCGATGGACGGCAGGATGATTCGGGTGAACACCTGCAACCGATTGGCGCCCAGACTGGCCGCCGCCTCCTCGTGCTCGCCGTCGAGGTCCTGCAGCACCGGTTGCACGGTTCGCACGACGAAGGGAAGTCCGATGAACATCATGGCGACGATGACGCCGAGCGGGGTGAACGCCACCTTGATGCCAAGCACGCCCAGCATCGCGCCGATGGCGCCGTGCGGCCCGTAGATCGCGGTCAGCGCGATGCCGGCCACTGCGGTCGGCAGGGCGAACGGCAGATCGACGATGGCGTCGGCCAGGCGGCGGCCGGGAAATTCGTAGCGAACCAGGACCCAGGCCACCAGCAACCCGGCCACAACATTGAACGAAGCCGCGGCCAGCGCGCCGCCGAAGCTCAGGCGATAGGCGGCGAGGACACGCGGGCTGAAGGCGGCGGTGACAAAGCCGTCCCAGCCCATGCCGGCGGTGCGAAAAAACAACGTCGCCAGTGGGACGAGGACGATCAGACCAAGGGCGAACAAGGTCACGCCGAGGGTGAGACCGAAGCCGGGAATGACCGATGATTTGTTTGGATTCATTGGCTATTTGCTCGATCCGACCACCTGGTCGAACATCCCGCCATCGGCGAAATGCAGCTTCTGCGCGGCCTGCCAGCCGCCCAGCGCGTCGATGGGAAACAGGTCGATCTTGGGAAAGGCGTCGGCATGCCTGGCCAGAACCGCCGGATCACGGGGACGGTAATGATACTTCACAGCCAACTCCTGCCCCACCGGGCTGTACAGGTATCGCAAATAGGCCTCGGCGACGGCGCGGGTGTGATGCCGGTCGACCACCTTGTCGACCACGGCGACCGGCGGCTCGGCGAGAATCGAACGCGGCGGCGCGACAATCTCGACCTTGTCGGCGCCGATCTCGTCGACCGCCAGCATGGCTTCATTTTCCCAGGTCAGCAAGACATCGCCGATGCCCCGCTGGACGAAGGTGGTGGTGGCGCCGCGCGCGCCGGTATCGAGCACCGGCACATTCTTGAACAAGGCGGCCATGAACGCCTTGGCCTTGTCCGGGTCGTTGTTGAAATGGTCGAGCGCATAGCCATAGGCCGCCAGATAGACCCAGCGGGCGCCACCCGAGGTCTTGGGGTTGGCGGTAATGACTTGAACGCCCGATCGCACCAGATCGTCCCAGTTCCTGATGTGCAGCGGATTGCCACGGCGAACCAGGAAGACGATGGTCGAGGTGTAGGGCGCGCTGTTGTCCGGCAGCCGCGTCTGCCAATCCGCCGGCAGCAAGCCGCCGAACGCGGCGATGGCGTCGATGTCGTAGGCCAGTCCCAGGGTGACGATGTCGGCCTCCAGCCCATCGATCACCGCCCGCGCCTGCTTGCCCGAACCACCGTGCGACTGGTTGATGGTGACCGTCTCGCCGGTCCTGGTCTTCCAGTCGGCGGCAAAAGCCTGGTTGAACGCCTCGTAGAACTCCCGGGTCGGGTCGTACGAAACGTTCAGCAGGGTCTGGTCGGCCAGCGCCGCCCCGCCGGAGAGCATCAAACCCACAAGAAAGAGGAAAAAGTTACGCGCCATCAACCACAACCTCATTAATACACCGACTAAGTGTTCTTCGTGGAAATATACTCACACATGGATGTTGTATCCGTCAAGGACGAGTGGCCAAGCGATGGCTTTGAGCGCGCGGCGTCGATCGATCCGCCGCGGAACGACGTCCTTCGTCTTGACGACGGACCAGGTTTTCCGCTTAGGTGCCGGCATGGATGTCATCGACGTGGCCAGCTCCGTCGTCGGCAGCGGGCCGCCGCTGGTCATACTGCACGGACTGTTCGGCACCGGCCGCAACTGGGGGCGGGTTGCCGATGCCCTGGGCGACGTGCGGCGCGTCCATGCGCTCGACGCCCGCAATCACGGCCACTCGCCGTGGACCGACGACATGGACTATCCGGCGATGGCGGCCGACGTCGCCGCCTATATCGAGACGCGCGGATTCGCGCCCGCCGACATTCTCGGCCATTCGATGGGCGGCAAGACCGCCATGGTTCTGGCGCTCAATCACCCGGAGCTGGTCGAACGCCTCATCGTCGTCGACATCGCGCCGGTCGCCTACAACCATGACGCCAACGGCGCCTATGTCGCCGCCATGCGCGGGCTGGCGCTCGCCGACATCCACCAACGCTCGGACGCCGACGAAGCGCTGCGTTCGGCCATCCCCGACACCACGCTGCGGGCCTTCCTGCTGCAGAACCTGCAACACCGCAACAAGCAATTCACCTGGCGGCTCAACCTCGCCGGAATCGCCGACAATCTTCCCGCCCTCATGGATTTCCCGGCAAGCGACGCCCGGTTCGCCGGACCGGTCACCTTCATCGCCGGCGAACATTCCGACTATATCCGGCCACGCGACGAATCGGCGATCCGCCGCCATTTTCCGGCGGCGAAGCTGCTGGAAATCGGTGATGCCGGCCATTGGCCGCATGCCGAACGTCCGGAACGCTTTATCGAAATGGTGCGACGGACTATAGAATAACGTCGCCCAGGGGGAAAACGGATGGCTGACACAACCGAACAAGACAATCCGCGGCGGCGGCCGACGCTGCTGTTCGCCGGCATGTTCGTCACCGGCTTGGCCGGCGGACTGGTTGCCTGCGCGCTGGTCGGCACCGCCGCCATGCTGAGCTGGCCGATGGTCCAGGCGCAAATCCTGGCGCCGGCCATGCAACGCCTGGACGCGGTCGAAGAACGCCAGACCGAAGCGCCGCCAAGTCCGGCCGCCGGCGCCGAGGACCCGCGCCTCTCCGCCCTGACCGCGCGCGTCGAGCAATTGTCGGGCGATGTCGAGTCGCTGCGCCGCGCCATGCCCGAACCATCCGCCATTCTCCGTCTCGCCGACAGCGCCGAGCAGGCGCAGAAGGCCGCCCGCGACGTCTCGCACCGTCAATCGGGGGGGATGCTGCTGGCGGCCGGCCAGCTGCGCGACGCCGTCGACCGCGGCGACCCCTATGTTACGGAGTTGGCGGCGGCGCGCCATCTCGCGGTGGCGGAAGAGACCGAGTCGCTGGACGCGTTGGCCCCGTGGGCGGCGGCGGGCGTCGCCCGCGCCGACTCGCTGATCGAGTCCTTTCCCGCGCTTGCCGACCGCGTCGAACGGGCGGCGACCTTGCCGGTCGGCGACGGATTCTGGTCGACTTTGGCCACGCGCCTGTCCACCATCGTCAGCGTCCGGCGGATCGATGGGCATGGCGGCGGGGTGGCGGCGATCTTGGCCCGTGCCGAAGCCAAAGTGAAAATCGGGCGCCTGGATCAGGCCCTTGACGAACTATCCGGTCTCGACGGCAGGGCCGCCGCCGAGGCGACGCCCTGGATTCAATCGGCAACCGCCCGATCGACGGCGGACCGCGCCCTCTCCCGCCTGTCGGCATTGGCGGCGGTCGAGGCAAGCAGGAGTGGAGATTGAATGACGCACGGCCTGAGCGAACGGATCGTATATCGCTTCCATTTGGACGACACGGTCGAAGAGATTGCCCTGGAATTCGACGCCAAGACCTTTGACCTTCTCAATATTCCGCCGGGAAAGGCGCCGGCCTGGGCGAAACTCGACTTTCAGAAATGCCCGCACTGCCCGCTCGACGCCAAGACGACGCCCGACTGCCCGTTCGCCAAGGCGCTGGCCGGCTTCGTCGAATGTTTCGCCAACCTCCATTCCTATGAGGAAGCGGATATCGAAGTGGTGGCGCGCGGCCGGACGGTGCTGGCCCGCAAGCCGCTGCAAAGAGGTATCGCCTCGCTGATCGGGCTGATCGGCGCCACCTCGGGGTGCCCCCATCTGGCGTTCTTCCGTCCGATGGCGCGGTTCCACCTGCCCTTCGCCGACGACGACGAAACGCTCTACCGCGTGCTGTCGATGTACCTGCTTGGCTGCAGCCTGACCGGCGCCACCGATACCATGGACAGTTCGATGGCCCTGGTCAGCCTGAGCGAGGTCATCGAGGCGGTGAACATCGTCAATACGGAGACGGCGGAGCGCTTGCGATGGGGGTTCCCCAAGGATGCGGTGGTCAACGCCATCGTCATCCTCGACTGTTTCGTCCTGCTGCTGCCGACGGCGATCGAGGAGGATCTGCAGAACTTGCGCGCCGACTTCGCCGCCGCCGCCGTCTGGCCGAAGTCCTGAGGCGAAGCGCAGCCGGGGCGTCCCGCTATCGCATTGACGCGGAACGCTCTGGAGCTATACGTCGCCATCGCCTCCGGCGATGGCGTTCGCTCAGGTGCCGCGCGGGCTACAGAGCGTTCTGCGATCAAACTGGATCACTCTCCATCGTCTTGGCCGGGCTTGACCCGGCCAACCACGTGGATCCCCGGGTCAAGCCCGGGGATGACGAAAAAGGCAAACGATTCAATATGATCGCAAGTTGCTCTAGGGCTCCGGGTGGAGAAAGACGAACCGGCCGCCTTGCTTCTTGGCCATGTACATGGCGCGGTCGGCGGCGGACAGAAGCTGCTCCGGCGTGCGGCCGTCGCCGGGGAACAGGGCGATGCCGATGCTCGCCCCGATGACGATATCGCCTTCGTCGTCTCCGTCGCCACCGGTGATGGGCAGGGCCAGCGTGGTCAGGATCTTGGCGGCGACCAGCCCGGTGTCGCGGGCGCTGGCGACCTCGGGCAGGACGATGACGAATTCGTCGCCGCCGAGCCGCGCCACGGTGTCGCTCTCGCGCACGCAGTTCTGCAGGCGCCGCGCCACCTGGATGAGGACCTTGTCGCCGGCCAGATGGCCATGGCGGTCATTGACCGGTTTGAAATCGTCGAGGTCGAGAAACAGCACGCCGATGCGTCCCTGGGCGCGTGCCGCCTGAAGAATGTCGCGCTGCAACCGGTCGGACAACAAGGTCCGATTGGGCAGACCGGTCAGAGCGTCGTAACTCGCCCGCCAGCGGTTGCTTTCCGCCTCGATCCGTTCGTCGGTGACGTCGGAAAAGATGCCCAGATGGTTGACGACGCGCCCGGCGGCGTCGCGGATCAGCGACACGGCCAGCCGCTGCACATAGACTTCGCCGCTCTTGCGGCGGTTCCACACTTCGCCCCGCCAATGGCCGGTGGCGTACAATGTGGCCCACATCTCGGCATAGAATTCGGGACTGTTGCGCCCCGACGACAGGCGTTTCGGGTTTTGCCCGAGCATTTCTTCCGGCGCATAGCCGGTGACGGCGGAAAACCCCGGATTGACCGCGACGATTCGGTTGGCGGCGTCGGTGACGACGATTCCCTCGCTGGTCGTCTCGAACACCATGCGCGCCAGAAACGACCGGTGCTCGGCCAGTTTGTGGCCGGTGATGTCGCGCAGCACGATCTGGATGGCCGGTCGTCCCTGGTGCGCGACCGCGGCGAAGGCCAACTCGGCCTCGAACGTCGAACCGTCCAGCCGGCGCATCCGGCATTCCATGCGATGGGTCGGCACCGCCAGCGCCTGTCGGACCATTTCGACATCCTCCGCGGCGATCAGCCGCAGCGGTTCAACGGCGAGAAGCGCCGGCGCCGTCGTTGCGGCGAAGGCGGTTACCGCCGCCGAATTGGCGAACAGGATTGTCGTGTCGGTGCACAGGAGAATGGCGTCGGGGGACAGTTCGACCAGGGCGCGAAAACGCGCCTCGCTCTCCTTGAGCGCGCGCGCCACGGCGAATCGTTCCATGGCATGACGAATGCTCCGCCGCAGCAAGGCGCCGTCCGACGACGACTTGGCCAGAAAATCCTGGCACCCCAATTGGACGGCCGAAAGACCGGTGGACCGGTTGTCGGCCCCGGTCAGCACGATCACCGGCGTATCCGGCCACGCCGCCAACATCGCCTCGACGGTTTGCAACCCGGTGGCGTCAGGCAGTGCCAGGTCGGTGAGAATGGCGCCGAACGGTTCGCCACCCGCCAAGGCGAGCGCGTCCGCCAGGCTCGCCACCCGCGTCACCGCGAACCCGACATCGGCCTCTTCGGCCAGGGCCAGTCCGATCAGGCGAGCGTCGGCCGCGTCGTCTTCGACCAACAGAATGCGAATTGCCGCCGGCTGTTGCGTGGTTGGTTCCCCTGTCACCGTGTCCTCTGAGGACCAGTATTAGTAACCATGATGATTAAAATTACGTCACCACTTCCAACCGCAGCGCTACCGACCGGTCTCCACAGCGAGCCCTCGCCCGCGAAGGCGGGAGTCCAGGTTTACGCGCGGCAGCGCGGATAAGACTCATGTCGCCGCAGACGCGGCTCTACGCCTGGATGCCCGCCTCCGCAGGCATGACGGCCTTCTAACAGACGACAGACCCTAGGCCAGATCGAGCCTGGCCAGCGCCTCGGTCAACCGGCTGCGCGCCTCCGCCAGCCCGTCGCGACGCTCCCTCTGCTCGTCGACCACCTCGGGCCGCGCCTTGGCGACAAAGGCCGGATTGGCGAGTTTGGCGTCGATCTTGCCGATTTCGCCATCCAACTTGGCCCGATCCTTGTCCAGCCGCGCCCGTTCCTGGGCGAGATCGATGACGTCGCCGACCGGCAGCAGCACCGTGGCCTCGTCGACCACCACCTGCAAGGCGCCCTTCGCCGCCGCATCCTCGGCGATCTCCACCGAGCCGACCCGCGCCAGGGCATGGATGATGTCGCGATGGGTCGCCAGGCGCCGCTGGGTTTCGGCCGATGCCCCCTTGACCAGCAGCGACAATCGCGCCGACGGCGGCACGTTCATTTCGCCGCGGGCGGTGCGGACGGCGGCGATCAGGCGGATCAGCCATTCCATCTCGGACGACGCCTCGGCATCGGCGAAGTTCGGCGTCGGCCAGGCGCGCCTGACCAGCATGTCGGGCGCGGAGCCGAACTGTTCCCACAATTCCTCGGTGACGAACGGCATGAAGGGGTGGAGGAAGTGCAGGATCTGCTGCATCACCCACGCCGCCGTCGCCCGCGTCTCCGCCTTGGCCGCCTCGTCGGCGCCTTGCAGGATCGGCTTGGCGAATTCGACGAACCAGTCGCAGAAACTGTTCCACACAAAGCCGTAAAGCAGGCTGGCCGCCTGGTTGAAGCCATAGGCGGCGATCGCCTCCGCCACCTCGGCGCCCAGCCGGGAGACGGACGAGGCGATCCAGCGATTGACCCGTTCCTTGGCCTGGGCCGGATGGAAGTCGGCCACCGGCGCGCAGCCGTTCATTTCGCAGAAGCGGGCGGCGTTCCACAGCTTGGTGACGAAATTGCGATACCCCTCAACCCGCGATTCCGACATCCTGATTTCCCGGCCTTGCGCCGCCAGCGCCGCCAGGGTGAAGCGCAGCGCGTCGCAGCCGAAGGCGTCGACGAGACCGAGCGGGTCGATCACATTGCCTTTCGATTTCGACATCTTCTGGCCCTTTTCGTCGCGGACCAGGGCGTGGATGTAGACCTCGCGGAACGGCACGTCGCCCATGAAATGCAGGCCCATCATCATCATGCGGGCAACCCAGAAGAAGATGATGTCGAGACCGGTCACCAGCACGTCGGTCGGGTAATAGCGCGCCAGCTCCGGCGTCTTCTCCGGCCAGCCGAGCGTCGAGAACGGCCACAGCCCGGAGGAGAACCACGTGTCCAGAACGTCCGAATCCCGCGTCAGTTCGACCGCGTGGCCATAATGTCGGACCGCGGCGTCGGCCGCCGCCGCTTCGCTCAGCTCGACGAAGACGGCGCCATCCGGCCCATACCAGGCGGGAACCTGATGGCCCCACCAGATTTGTCGGGAAATGCACCACGGCTGGATGTTCTTCATCCACTCGAAATAGGTATTCTCCCAATGTTTGGGCACGAAGCGGGTTCGCCCGGTCTCCACCGCCTCGATCGCCGGCTTGGCCAGCGTGGCGGCGTCGACGAACCACTGGTCGGTGAGCCAGGGCTCGATCACCACCCCCGAACGGTCGCCATAGGGCATCATCAGCATGTGCGGCTCGATCTTCTCGACCAGCCCGTCCGCCTCCAGTTGGGCGACGATTTTCTCCCGCGCCACATAGCGGTCGAGGCCGCGATACGCCGCCGGCGCCTCGTCGTTGATGTTCGCGTCGCGGTCGAGCACGTTGATCGCCGCCAGGTTATGCCGGCGGCCCACTTCGAAATCGTTGAAATCGTGCGCCGGGGTGATCTTGACGGCGCCGGTGCCCTTCTCCGGGTCGGAATATTCATCGGCGATCACCGGAATCAGGCGACCGACCAGCGGCAGGCGCAGCATTTTGCCGATCAGGTCGGCATAGCGCTCATCGTCGGGATGGACCGCGACCCCGGTATCGCCCAGCATGGTCTCCGGCCGCGTGGTGGCGACGGTGACGAAGCGCCCCGGCTGGCCGTCGACGGGATAGCGCAGATACCACATGCTGCCTTCGACTTCGCGCGATTCCACCTCCAGGTCGGAAATCGCCGTATGAAGTTTGGGGTCCCAATTGACCAGCCGCTTGTCGCGATAGATCAGCCCCTGGCGGTAGAGATCGACGAACACTTTGCGGACCGCCGCCGACAACCCCTCGTCCATGGTGAACCGTTCGCGCGACCAATCCGGCGAGGTGCCCAGCCGGCGCAGCTGCCGGGTAATGGCGCCGCCCGATTCGCCTTTCCACCGCCAAACCCGATCGAGAAAGGCGTCGCGGCCAAGATCCTGGCGGGTCAGCCCCTCGGTCGCCATCTGCCGTTCGACGACCATCTGCGTGGCGATGCCGGCATGATCGGTGCCCGGCTGCCACAACGTGTCGCGCCCGGCCATGCGGAAATATCGGATGAGGATGTCCTGCAAGGTGAAGGTCAGGGCATGGCCCATATGCAGGTTGCCGGTGACATTGGCCGGCGGCATCATGATCGTGTAAGGCTTTTCCCGGCCCTCGCCGCCGGCGGCGAACACGCCGCCTTCTTCCCACCGCTGATATTGCTTACGTTCGACCTCTTCGGGCCGATAAGTCTTGTCGAGCATAACCTGGCGCCACCTTCAATTGGTCGCCCCCGCGGACGCGGGTTCGACCGAGCGAAAGCGGCGTTCTATAGCTTTTCGGCGCGGTTGACCATCCTTTCGATCTCTTTCTTGACGATCCGCTCGATCATGTAGGGCAGGTTCTGGTCGAGCCAATCCTTGATCAGCGTCTTGAGGATTTCGCGAACGAGTTCCTCCAACGTCAACCCGCCGCGGCCGAGACCGACACCGCGCTGCAGGGCGACGGCGCGGGCCAGCTCGGCGATCGACGAGGTCGACGCGGCCTGCACCGGTCGCGCCAGAATGCTTTCGTCGTCCTCCCGAAAATCCGTCATCGGTTCGGGCTTGTATTCGAACTTCGGCGCGTACGCCTCGTCGGCGACCATGTCGTCGGTCAGTTCGAGCACATCGTCGTCCATGTCCGCCATGGCGAACATCGGCTCCGGTTCGGGTTCCGGTTCGGGCTCCGGTTCCGGTTCCGGCTCGGGCTCCGGCTCGAACATTTCCTCCAGCATCGGATCCGGCTCGGGTTCCGGCTCGGGTTCCGGCGGCGGCGGTGGAGGCGGCGGCGGCGCGGCCTTGGGTGGAGGCGGAGGTGGCGGAGGTGGCGGCGGCGGCGCTGCTTTTGCCGCTTCCTCGGCGTCATCCTCCGACAGAATCCGCCGGATGGAGGCGAGGATGTCCTCCATGGATGGTTCTTGAGCCTTGTCGTCACTCATGTCCTGAACGTCCCCTGATCTCGCGCATCACCGCGGCCCCGCTTCATCCGATTGCGGGACGGATGTACCGATCCACCGACCCCGAACATCTTCATAATGCTTGACAGGATCATAAATCTCTACATTCAACGCCAATGACGCCGCAGTCAGGCGTCCTGTCGCACTTCGCAGCTGAAACGCGGCCACGCCCTCGTCATGTCGCGCCTGGGCAAGGCTGATTTCCGCCGACAACAATTCCTGTTCGGCGTTGAGCACATCGACCACGCTGCGCGCCCCCAGCTTCGATTCCTGCTCGAACCCTTCCACCGCGACACGCGCCGCCTTGACCTGTTCGGTGAAGGACGCCACTCGACCGAGCGCCGCCTGCCAGTTCTGCCAGGCCTGCGACGTCGCCTCCCGGGCCTCGCGCTTGGCCTCGTCGAGGGTGATGCGCAACTGCATCGTCGTGCTCTTCTGGGCGCGCAGGCGGGCATATTCCTGGCCCTGCTGGTAAATGGGAACGCTGACATTGACCGTCGCTTCCGCCGCGCGCTGCCAGCTGCCCGGTCCATCGTAGCTGAACCCCTTGTTGGCGTTGCCGTTCAGCGAGACGGTCGGCTGCAACTCGCCGGCGACCAGATCGATCCCGTGTTCGGCCGCCTGGTAAGTGTAGTCGGCGCTCTGAATGGTCGGATTGTCGTCCTCGGCCCGCTGCAGCGCCTCGTCCTCGGACGAGGGGAGGTCCTGGTTGACGTCGGGCGGAACCAGTTTTTCCGGGGCGTGTCCCACCGTCGCCAGATAGGCGGCGCGCGCCGACCCGAGATTGGCCTCCGCCTGTTGCCGGTTGGCGTGCCCGGCGGCGAGGCGGGACTGGGTGAAGGCGACGTCGGTGCGCGTCACCTCGCCATTCTTGAAACGATCGGTGGTGACGTCGACCTGATGCTGCAACAGATGTTCGTTCTCGATACTGGACTCGAGGATCGACTGATTCTGCACGACGTCGAGATAGGCCGACGCCGCCTGCAGCATCACCGTCTGTTCGGTTGACGCCAGCTGCGCCCGCTCGGCGCGGATGCTCGCCTCGGCCTGTTTGATCTGGGCGACGGTCCGGCCGCCGCGATACAGCGCCTCGGTCACCTCCATGGCGACATTCTGGCTGCCATAGACGATGTTGGTGCGCGTCGTGTAGGGGGTTCCGTCCGGCAGGTAGCTGAGGGCGTTGGATTGCGAGTCCGTCCTCGCCGCGTCGCCCGACATCGTCACCGAAGGATGCCAATTCGCCTCCGCCTGGGGCAGCTGCTCATCCGTCGCGCGCAACTTGGCGCGTTCAGCCAGCAATGTCGGACTCGTCGTGTAAACCGAAATGAACGCTTCCTCCAAGGATTCGGCAAACACCGTGGTGGAAAATCCAGCTCCGGCCAGAACAAACGCCAGCAATGCAAATTTCTGCATTTATCCATCGATCAAAGGGGCACTGTCCGCCGATACGATATTCCTTGATATAGAAATATCAAGCGCTTTGCGCTCTTTATTAAGACGTGGAAGTGTGATCGCCTTCCGTCAAAAAGCGAAAACAGGTTTCTGTTGAAACCCCGGCAAGCGTCCGATCGTCGCATCGAACGACACGCGGTGCGACACGGCATCGCCAAAGCGGGTGAGCAGCGTGGCGCGACCGGGCTCGCCGCCGGTTACCGCCACCAGGCGGCCGCCTTCCGCCAATTGCCGGGAAAGAACTTCGGGAATCGCCGGAATCGAGCCCTCGACAATAATCACGTCATAGGGACCCTGCGCCGCATACCCCTCCGCCAAGGGCCCGACGACCAGGGCGACATTGTCGACGGCGAGACTGGCCAGCAAGCCGCCGGCGCGCGAGGACATTTCGGCGTCCGAGTCCAGCGCCACCACCGTCGCCGCCAGCTTGGCCAGAACCGCGGCGGAGTACCCCAGGCCGCAGCCGATATCCAGCACCATGTCCTCCGGCCGGACCGCCGCCAATTGCACCAGCCGGGCGAAGGCGGCCGGCGCCATCAGGGACCTGCCGCCGCCGACCGCCAGTTCGCCATCGCCATAGGCGACGCTCTGCAACGGCTTGGGCACGAAAATCTCGCGCGGCACCTCGGCCATCGCGGCCAGCACGCGCGGATCGTTGACCTGCTGGGTCCTGACCTGGCCTTCGACCATGTTGCGACGGGCGGCTTCGAAACGCATCTTCAGTCACTCCCCCAGGTCGAATATTAGAACGGTTAAGTTCGGGGATTTATAGCGATCGCCACGGGCGAAAACAATGGCGGCGGCGCCGCTTGACCAACCGGTGGTGTCGCGTCTATAAACGCGCCCTTGACACCGATGGCCGGGTGCGGAATTTCCGGACAGGGGCCGGGTGGCAGAGTGGTTATGCAGAGGACTGCAAATCCTTGTACGTCGGTTCGATTCCGGCCTCGGCCTCCATTATCCCGCCGCCCAATGCTCGAAGGCGGGCCCTGTTCGAAGGTTCGGTGCATCAAGCCCGAGGCTGCCATTCCCAGGTAGCTCAGCGGTAGAGCAAGCGGCTGTTAACCGCTTGGTCGGGGGTTCGAATCCCTCCCTGGGAGCCAGTTAGAAGGCCAGGAACGGCAGAATTCTGCGGTTCCTGGCCTTTTCGTTTGGGCGGTTATACACTTTCTATTTCCCTCGGTAGCGCCGCGCTCCGTAAGGTTCTCTGCGTCGGCGGACAAGTCGTTCCCACGTTTGGGGTTGGCCCCCAGTGTTTCTGCCAGAATCGTCCATAGCGCCAGACCAAAGGCGAAAAAACGATGCGCAGACAAGGGCTTGCAGTCGTCTCCCGGGAGGATGGCGCCACTGCTTCATCTTGCCTTGCAACGCCCTTGCCCTATAATCACGGCGACGATTGAGAGGTCGTTTGATGGACGCACAAAGCGAAGCGGTTGCGCAGAAAGTCAAAGCGGCCTTGGTGCGCGCTTACGGCAACGGCTTGGCCGCGCTCTATGTATTCGGCAGTCGCGCCCGAGGCGATCATCGGCCCGACAGTGATCTCGACCTCGCCGTTATCTTACGCAATGCCCCCTCGTCTCTTGCGCGCGCCGACGACGCATTGCTGGATGTGACCTATCCCGTCGAGATCGATCACGGGGTTCATATCCAGGCATGGGCTTTGGCGGCCGATGAGGCTGGACAGCCTTCGACCGCATTTCGGTCTCGCCTGGCCGAGACGATACGTCGCGAAGGCGTCCTTTTGTGAATGATGCTGCCGGTGAATTCGAGCAGGCGGAGCGCTGTTTGCGCTCCTGCAAGCTTCTGTTGGCGGATGATGACTCGCTTGGTGCGGTCAACAGGCTTTACTATGCGCTCTACCACGCAGCTTGTGCGGCCTTGACGCACCGTGGCGTCGAAATTCCCAAGACACATTCCGGTCTGATTGCTCGCTTCGGCGAGACTTTCGTTAAGCCAGGCATTCTCCCCTCCTTCTTGGGACGTCTGCTGAACCAAGCCGAACATCAGCGACTTCTGTCCGACTATTCGGACGACCAACCCGATCCCGGTTTACTGCCCGATCTCATGACACAGGCCGAAGCGTTTCTGTCGGCGATACACTCGCTGATTTCTGACTGAACTTAGGACGGATCAAAGGCTATGAAACACCCGCCAAAATGACAAGAATGAGCTTGAGTAAATGACACACGAAAAATATGGTTATCATCAGGGTAGTTCGGGACTCGGATTTCTTGACAGAGTTGAAGGCCGACACTGAAGGAGGTACCCCGGATGGCTCGGCGCCGAGAAGTGTGATCGCAAGTTGTCTTGAAAAGACCGTGTGACGGGGCTGCTGGCGCCAACCAGAGCGCATGCCGAGATCCGGCCACAGAAAGCGGTGATAGGGGAAGTCAATGATAAACGAAAGGCCCGTCGACACGGAGGGTGGGCCTGAACTTGTGGCGCCGGAGCCGACCCTGGACACGCCCGCTCCAGATTATGTCGCCGTTCGGGATCGTCGCAGTCGCGGAAACGTCACTCCGTGCCATTACTGTGCTGGGCGGTACTTGCGGTTCAAAGCCATCATTACGCCCCCCTTCCCAACCAGACACCAGAGGAAATGGTCAAATGACCAACTATAGCGTTTCGTCCGGCGGCTTGCTCAACGGCATCACGGTCAAAAGCGGCAGCGTTCTCGACGTTTACAGCGGCGGCAGCGCCGTCGGCATCACGGTCGACAGCGGTGGCGTCGAGAACATTGATGCCGGCGGAGTCGCCAGCGGCACGACGGTGAACGACGGCGGCGTGTTGCGCGTCTCCGGCGGTGTGGTGAGCGGCACGACGGTGAACTGTGGCACGACGGCGGACGGCGGTGGTTTGCTGGAGGTTGACGACGATGGTACTGCGATAGCCACCACTCTGAACGGCGGTAGCTTCGTTTTGTACCCCGGCGGCATCATTGTGATCGATGGCGGTACCGAGATTGTCTCCAGCGGGGGGATAGCTAGCGGCACGACGGTGAACGGTGGCGCCTTCCTTGTGACCTCTGGCGGCACGACTGCACTCGGTGGCGGCACCGAGATTGTCGCCAGCGGCGGTATCGCCAGCGGCGCTTTGGTGGACCACGGCGGCTCGATGAACGTCGCCGTCGGCGGTGAGATCGAAGGTCTGGTTTTGTCGAGCGGTTCGATCGATGCCAGCGGCAGTTCCTATGTCATCGATGGCGTGAACCTCAATAGCGGTGCAATTTTCGCGCTTACCGTTCTCTCCGGAGCATCGTTCGCCGGCGTTATCGGCAGCGGCAGCGAACTGTTCGTTGCCCCCGGCGGCGTCGCGAGCGGCTCCGTGGTGAACAACGGCGGCGCAGAGTACCTCAATGGCGTCGCCAGCGGCACGACGGTGAACGAGGGCGGCGTGTTGTGGGTATCCAGCGGGGCGGTGGCCAGCGGCACCACGGTGAACAGCGGCGCATTGCAGGTCTTCTTCGGCGGCGTCGCGAGCGGCACCGTAGTGAACAGCGGCGGTCAAGACAATATAGTTTCAGGCGTTGCCAGCGGCACCACGGTGAACAATGGCGGCTGGGAGAGCGACTACAGCCTTGCTATCACCACCACGATAAACGGTGGCGATCAGGTGATCTACGGCGGCGGCGTCACCAACGACACTGTGGTGAACAGCGGCGGCACTGAACTCGTCGCCAGCGGCGGCACAGCCAATGGCACGACGGTAACGAGTGGCGGCCAACTGGACATCTTCAGTGGCGGCGTAGCCAGCGGCAGCACAGTGGACAGCGGCGGCGCCGTCAACGGTCTTGTTTTGTCGAGCGGCATCCTGGCGGCCGGCGGCAGTTCGTACAACCTCGACGGCGTGTCCGTCACGGCTGGCGTCGCTGTCGGCTTAACCGTCCTTTCCGGCGCCATGGTGTCTGGTTTCGTGGTCGCCAGCGGCGGCGAGCTGATTCTGTCTGCGGGCGGCGTCGCCAGCGGCACCACGGTAAGCGACGGCGGTTCGATAGACCTCACCACGCTGGCCTATGTCAGCGGCGGATCGGCGTCGTTGGACACGAGTAGCGACGTCCTGACGGTGACTGAAGGGGGATCGAGCAGCACGCTGCAATTGGCGGGAAGCTATAGCGGCCTCACCTTCCAGCTCGCTTCAAACGAGAGCGGTGGCACCCTGGTCACGGTGACCAGCGGAGCGACAAGCGGCATCGCGGTGACCAGCGGCGTCACCGACATCGTGTTTACCGATGCTGTCGTCAGCGGCATGACGGTGTACAACGGCGGCGAAGTCAACGATTTCGGCTTTGCCATTGCCACGACGATCGCCAGCGGCGGCGTGGTGTATCTGTCTGCGGGCGGCGTTGCCAGCGGCAACGCAGTCAACAGCAATGGCGCCGAGTTCATCCTTTCCGGCGGCCTGGCCAGCGGCACCGTGGTCAACAGCGGCGGCAGTCAAACCGTCGAATTCGGCGCGACCATCGGTACTATCGTCAACAGCGGCGGCCGCCAATACGTCGATTCCGGCGTGGCCAGTTGCACCTCGGTTAACAGCACGGGCCTGCTGAGTGTCGAATATGGCCTGACCGTTGGCGCCGTCGTTAACAACGGCGGTGACGAGTCGGTCCTCACCGGTGCCACCGCCAGCGCGACCACGGTGAGCAGCGGCGGTCAGATGATGGTTAGCGGCGGTGTTGCCATCGGCACCGTGTTGAACGGCGGAGCCACGGACGGCATCGAGAATGGCGGACTGACCAGCGACACCACGGTGGGCAGCGACGGCCTGGAGGATGTCTTCGGCGGCGGCGTTGCCAATGACGCGACGGTGGCCAGCGGTGGGCGCGAGATCGTCGGCAGCGGTGGTGTGGCGAACGGCACGACAGTGAGCAGCGGGGGCAATCTTGAGGTCATCAGCGGTGGTGTGTGCAGCGGCACCACATTGCTAAGTGGGGGCTCAATCGATCTTGACCACATTGGCGTCGGTACGTCGGCGACGTTGAATTCGAGCACCGACGTGCTGACGGTGGCAGGGATTCGTGGCCCTGGGTTGACGTATTTCAGCACGACACTGCAGCTATCGGGGAATTACAGCGGCCTGGCCTTCCAAGTCGGCAACGATCCTGTCGACGGCACCATCGTGATCACGGCCGTCTCAAGCGGCGTCATTAGGAATGTCTCCGATGGTAATATTGCGACCGGCATCACGCTGAACTATGGCGACGAGTTGAACGTGTTCTCCGGCGGCATGGCCGTGGGCACGACGGTGAACAATAGCGGCGTCGAGTCTGTCTTCAGCGGCGGTGTTGCCGGGGGCACCACGGTGAATGGCAGTGGGCATTGCGAAGTCGAAGGGGGAACGGCCAGTGGCACCGTCGTGAATAGTGGTGGCGAAGACGAGGTCCACAGCGGCGGCATTGCCAATGCCACTATGCTAAACCCCGCTGGC
>Ga0181520_10006140_pt1 | contig 18605 bp, 17 predicted proteins | sample PEATcosm2014_Bin_29_FD_132451 | JGI IMG/M metagenome (GOLD analysis project Ga0181520, IMG submission 132451) | Peatland microbial communities from MTU Mesocosm Facility, Houghton, MI, USA - PEATcosm2014_Bin02_30_metaG | ecosystem: Environmental > Terrestrial > Soil > Wetlands > Peat | place...
CGCTACGACCAGCGCCGCGAACTAAGGTTCGTCAGACCGGCTCCGGTCGGCGCTACCCCAGCCGCCGACCATCCCGGCGAGCCGCTGCGCGGAAAGTGACAAATTTAAATCAGGACTTGACCCCAACCAACTCTAACTTGTCTTCCGGTTCATGGATTTGTAGGCCCGGTGCCCTCACCGGGCATTTTTGACAGGCTATAAGCCGTTATGACGAATAACCCGCAACTCTCCAATTCCCGTCCTGTTCGAGCGCGAGCACGACACTCTCAGCTACGTCCGGCTTGGTCTCGAACGTGGTGGTGTAATATATAATCCAGTAATCTCCTTCCGCCAACCCGGGTGGCTGCGTCATGTATCGCTGGGATTTGATGTCTCTGGATACCACCTTGCCCAATGGTGCCCGGATGCTTTGCAACTCCTTGTCGAAATCCGCCTGGCTCACGCAGGAGCGCATGGCAGCAGCGGCGTCCTCCCACGCCTTGGAATAGCTGCTGCCATCGAGCAAGGCCAACCAAGCTTGGCCGGATTCGACGGCAACCGCTGGAATGGTGGTGAATTTCGACACAACTTATCAGACAATGCCGCAGCCAAATCGTCACGCTCGTTGCCGCCTAACGACCGGGCCACCGCCGACCTTGTGGCGTGGGCCGAGCAGCGGAACTCTCAGCACCAACGGCGGACGACTCCCGCGAAAGGTTAGGCCACGTTGTCATACTAAACGCTCCCAGCGCAACTCCGTGCGAACGAGCGAATGCTGTCTGGCCACTCGAGCGGCCAATCTGGGAAACGATGCTGCATCGGAGTGTGGCAGCGTAATCCAGAAGATGTAATGACCACTCCCTGTGCGAACGGAAACACCAGATTCCCCAAAGCTCACAATACAGTCTGGTAACTCATCCCACTGCATCGGCAACTCAATCTGCTGGCGCAAATCAAATACCTCCGCCTTGGTAAAGAGGCGACGACACAACGACTGATGCCTCGCCGTTGGCTCGGTGATGATGCGGGGTGGGCCGTAGCTACTCAGCACTTCAAGCAAGCGAGTAAGCAAACCATCGGCATCAGTATCCCAACTCTCGTCCCCATCACCAAAATCTTTGAAGCCGGCCTCGCGGAAGCAAACGTCATCATTCATCGGTGATGGCCAAAGCGCAAACAACTCCTCGCCTTCTAAAGCACCCGGAACTGGCGACCAATGGACGGTAAATGGCTGCATGGCGTGAACGTGGCCTAACTATTGACATACGACGGACCTTGCACGAGGCCGTGCATGAATGACTTTTGCAATCCGACTGTTGCCATGCGTTTAAGAAGCCACCCATTCGAATTTCTGTCAAGGATTTGCTGTGAAATAAGAATCTCAAAATCCCGCTCGCCCGGATCCCGTTCGCCCACAACCGCCGGTTTTAGGTCAAGATGAACGGCCAACGTGTGCTCGCGTGCATGAATCTGATTTTATCCCCGGCGACCGACACGAACCCATCGTCTTGGGGGGGATGGCGCTTACTTGCCGTGTAAAACACTGTCAGGTAACAACATGGAAATGCAGGGCTGAAAGCCCGTAATATGACAGCCTAGGCTGGAGGCCTAGGAATTCAGCCACCAATAAAATCTCCAGGCCTGTAGAGCCGGCCCACGGATTTCCCCACGATCATCGTTACGGCGGCCATTGATTGGGGGCAGAGCTCAGGCACGCGGGACCAAGTGGCGCGAACCGCGCAGCGGCACTGGTCGGGCTATCGGCGGTTGGCTCCGGTGATTTTGTGAGGCAGCATGGCTCTGCTCTCAATTCTTCTTGAGCACCAGAAAGTTACCCTGAATGTCATAGGACAGTGCCTCCGGCTTGAGAATCTCGTCGAGGGCTTCACGAAGTGGAACGCCTTTTATTTCCGGCGTGATGAATATCCGGCACGCGTCGCCCGTATTAGTCAGGGAGGCGCCGAAGTTGTAGCCCAGCCTGGCTTGGTTGGCCAGTTCGCACGCTGCGAACTGCACGGAGATCCGGTCGCTCTCGTCCCCGTTGTAGTGTAGTGGATACGGTTTGGTCAGGGTGACTTTCGTTGCGAGCCGGTCATCAGCAGGCAACCTCGAAGCCGACTGGCTTGGAGTTTTCGAGCACCCAATGACAAATGCAGCCAAAGCTGCGCCGATAATGAAGCGTGGTATGCGCATAAAATCTCGCTGCTGCCTAACTACTGATATACGACGGACGTTGCACGAGGCCGTGCATGAGTGACTTTTCCAATCCGACTGCTGGCATGTGTTTATGAAGCCACCCATTCGAATTTCTGTCAAGGATTTGCTGTGAAATAAGAATCGTAAAATCCAGATCGTCCAGTTTTTGTTCGCCCGCAACCGCCGGTTTTGGATCAAGATGAACGGCCAACCGTGGCCGGAAGATGGCTGCGGCCAACACAAACCCACCCCTGGGAAGAACTGCGTTTACTTGGGTTCCTAGCTGTTTCCGGTGGAATGGTCGGCGGTCTTTGGTGGAGAAAACCAGATAAATATAGACGGCAAAGAGGGATTGCGGCGTAACGCCGATTGGGATGCCCCAAAGGGGCATTGGCCTCAGCCCAACGTTGCGGCAACGCCGCTACGTTGGGTTAACAAGCAAACAAACCAACAACCGCAACGCGGTTGCGACCAATGCGCCGCGGTCATGCGAACGAAATGGCCGCAACCGCGTTGCGGTTGGGCGCGGGTTGCCGCGTTACCCAGGGTAGTCCCGCGTTGCGGGCCAACCTTGGGCTGGGGGACGCAATCCCGATGGGATTGGAAACGGCGTTGGGCATAACGAGTGGATGGGGTGCGGCGCTGCGGGCGCACCTTCGGGAGCCGGCGATCTGGTTAGGCCACATGGTCATCTCTAATCCGAAAGTCGCTGGACTGGAACGGACCGGCGCAACGCCATATTCTGTTAGCGGCTACGTGGTCTTTTTTGGGGAGGATGGTATAGTGGCGTGGCGTCGGCGCTGTGCGCCGATAAATCGAGCCACAGGCTCGACACTACACCGGCTTGAACCTGGCCGTCGTGGAAAACTATACTGGAGCCGGCATTTATCTGACCGAGTCCGACCGAATCAAGCCTGCTCAAACCGAATCCGACCGAATAAGGGGTTGCGCCAGCGAAGCTCCTGGAACGCGGGTGAGAGTCCCGCCCGTCGAATTGGGCTGTCCACGACGGAACACGACCTCAACAGCGTCGCCGAGAGGCGGGGAGATCTGCTGGTTCGCCGGGTGCCACCGGGCCATTTATCCTAGTAAATCCGACTAAATCCTACTAAAAAAACACAGAAAAGACCCATCATATCAAAATTAGACAGTTCGTAAACGCTGTTGGCCTCGCCGTCAGGCTCCAACCGTCTTGTAGCGCACGACGTGAGTGCTCCTTCGCGCTCCGACTCGTCACCTCGTCGCCTACAGTTTTCAACCCGCGACAACCCGGCAGAGGATTTTGTAGCCTCCGACGTCAGCATTGAATTCATTGCTCCCCTCAATACCGGGAGCCGGTTTGAACAGACCAAATCCGCAGGCACGGCCAAAAGAGACACAGTGTTCGGTCGTCCCGGTGGGCGCGATGCTCTTATGCCTCAAAACCGGCACAGGTGGAGACCGTGCTGCTGCCGGGCGAATCCGGGCTCAATTGACAGTTTTTCGAAGGGTGACTTCCGGCACATCACAAGGAAAGCTTTGCCTGTTACGCTGGGAGAAATGACAACCATGAATGAAAAAGCCCGCCAGCCAGGTTCACGCCGTATTTTTTGGCGCGTTACCGGCGTCGTGATCCTCCTGGCAGTCATTGTCGGGGCGGTGGTGGTGCATCGCGTTCGCCGTCTGCCGCCGGAATTGATGAAGGATATTCGCGCCGGCATCGCCGCGCGGGATGTTGCCGATCCCGACCAGCGTTTCCGAAAATTTCTCGAGGGGCGCTACGGCACGCTGGCCGATCCAGCCAACCGGAAAAAGGCGTTTCTGGATTTTTTCAATGTGGATCATATCCGGGCGCTGCAATTGCTGGTCAAGCATTCGCCGGCTGATCGGCGCCAGGCCAATATCAACGCAACCGCCAAGTGGCTGGAAGATTATCGCAACTCGCTCAGCGCCCAGGAACGCGCTGATTTGAGCGCCTGCTTTCAGTCGCCCGAAGGCCGCGCGATGCTGCAGTCGGCCACCGCGCAATACAATTCCCAGGACGTCAATTATCGCGGTCAAACCATTCCCGTAATCTCACAACTGCTCACCACCATCGCCAGCCTGCAAAAACCCTGAAGCCATGATGAACCTCCGGAAAAAATTTGTTGCCTGGCGACCCCTGAATCGCGCCTTCACGTTAATCGAACTGCTGGTTGTCATCGCCATTATTTCCATTCTGGCATCCATGCTGTTGCCGGCATTTTCAAAAGCCAAAAGCAGTGCGCAATCCATTGCCTGCACCAGCAACCTGCACCAGATCGGCTTGGGCTTGAATGTGTATATTCAGGACAACCGCGACCGGCTGCCCGTATGCGCCGGCTATCTGCCCAGTCAGATGTCAAATTTACCGCCCATTACCACCACCCTGTTTGCCAACCAAAAGACCAACCGGTTGTTCGCGTGCCCGGCCGATAACAACATCTATCCGGTGGAACTCACCAGCTACCAGTGGAATTTCTGGCTGAACGACGCGCCCTATACCGCGCCTCAGTGGGCGACCATTTACACCAATGAGGCCAGCGTCATCGTGAACATTCTGTTTGGCGGACGTAGCGATACTCCTATTATCGGGGACGCGAACCCCTACCACCCGGCGCGTGGCCAGTTGACGGGCGAGAATGCGCTTTATTTTGACGGTCGCGTGGAAAAAGCGCGCACTCCTTAATGCCGGACTTTCTTTTTGAAGCTCAGCCTATCTACAATCACACATGAGCATGTTGAAGGTTGAGCGTCTCTCCAAAACATTCGGCGCGATTCGCGCGGTGGATGCGGTGAGCTTTGAGGTGCGGCCCGGTGAAATTTATGGGCTGCTCGGCCCCAACGGTGCGGGCAAAACCACCACCATCTCGATGATTTCCGGCCTGCTCAAACCGGACGCCGGCGAGGTGTCCGTGGCGGGCGCGGCGTTTTCGTCCGACCCGCAAAAAGCCAAGCGCATCATGGGCGTGGTCCCGCAGGAACTGGCGATTTACGAGGAATTGAGCGGGCGGGAGAACCTGGAATTTTGGGGCCGCATGGCGGGCTTGAGTTCGCGGGATGCCAAAGCGCGCGCCGTGGAATTGCTCGCGGCCCTGACGCTGACCGACCGCGCGCAGGACCCGGTGAAGAAGTATTCCGGCGGCATGAAACGCCGCATCAATCTCGGCTGCGCCCTGTTGCACCGGCCGCAATTGCTTTTGCTCGACGAGCCGACAGTGGGCATTGATCCGCAGGCGCGGCTGAACATTCTTGAATTCATCCGGAATCTTCGCGCGTCCGGCACGGCGATCCTTTACACCACGCATTATCTTGAGGAGGCGGAAAATCTCTGCCAGCGCATCGGCATTATTGATCACGGGCGTTTGCTGGCGGAGGGGACATTGGGCGAATTGCAGGAGCGGCTCGGAGGCGACCGTCTGTTCGCGCTGGAGGCGGATTTCAAAAACACATCACCGGACGCATGGGATGGTTTTCACCAACGTTTTCGGGTGATTCAAAAATCGGAAAAACAACTGGTCGTCGCCGCCATCGGCGCGCGGGATCCGGCGGAGTGCCTGAAGGAGTTGCTCAGCCTGCCGGTACGGGTGGAGAACGTCACGCTCAAGCGGCCGAGTTTGAATGATGTGTTCCTGCAACTGACTGGTCGGGACCTGAGGGAATAACATGCTCCGCGTCCTGCTCGCCAAAGACCTGCGCCGTGCCTGGCGGAATCCGCTGCCGTGGGTGATCAATCTGATTGTGCCGCTGGCAATGACCGCGCTGCTGGGCATGGTCTTTGGCGGCCATTCTGAAAATGACGCCCTCGGGCACATCCGCTTTGCGGTGGTGGACGAGGATCATTCCCTCCTGGGCCGGGTTCTGCGGGGGGCGGCCAATCAAGAGCAGGTCACCGAACATCTGGAGCCAGTCTTCATGGACCGTGAGCCGGCCATGAAACTGGTCAACGCCGGCAAAATCAGCGCGGTGCTGATCCTCCAGACGAACTTCCTGCGCAATTATCTTACGGCGCGGCAGCCCGTGTGCCTGGAGCTGATCAAGAACCCCGCCGAATCTATTCGCCCGGCGGTGATTGAGGAACTGCTTGGCGCCACGGTGGCGGCATTGAACGTGGTCTCGCGCAATTTCAATTCCGATTTCCCGGAATGGCAAAAGGCGATTACGAACCGGGAAGATTACCACCAGGTTTTGTCCCTGATTGAACGGGAAGGGGACAAAATCAAGGCTGCGAGACACTTCCTCAACCCGCCGCTCGTCAGTTATCAAAAGGAAGAACCTGCCGGAACAAATTCCGCCACCAGCCAGGGCGGCAAATTGCAAACCTCTCCGGCTGAACCTGGCAACGGCATATTTGGGTACCTGCTGCTCGGCATGTCCGCCATGTTCCTGTTGTTTCTGGGGCAGAATGGCATGACGGATCTGCACCGCGAACTGCAAAAGCGCACCTTTGAGCGCTACCGGACGATGCACCAGCAGGTTTGGCCATTCCTCCTTGGCAAGCTGGTGTTTGTGGTGGTGATGCTGATTATTTGCAGCGCGATCCTGATCGGAGGCGGTGGACTGGTTTTCCGGATTCACTGGCAGCATTCGCTGGCGCTGGTGGCGCTGGGCGCTGGTTACAGTTGTTTTGTCGCCGCGTTTTTCGCGGTGCTGGTGGCGCTGGTGCCGGATGAGCGGCGCGCAGGCGTGCTGAACAACCTGGCCGGCATGGTGCTGGGGTTGGCGGGCGGCTGTGCGTTTCCGCCCCAGCAACTGCCCACCCTTTTGCGCGAGCATATCACGACCAGGTTGCCGAGCTATTGGTTTGCAAACGCCGCGCGGAACCTCCAGTCCGGCGGCGATGTTCTCTGGGGAATAGTCCTGCTCAAGCTGCTCCTGTGCGCGGTGGTTTTGATCGCGGTGGCCGGGTGGCTGTTCCAGCGCAGATTCAAGTCCGGCCTGCGCGCCTGAAACCCATTTTCAACGACGAATGAAAAACCATAAACAGATAAATGCATTGATGGATAAGTGGATGGGGCGATTGTGTCGCGGGCAACGCAATCGTCCCACCATCCAAACCTCCCTTGATCCAACGCGATGAAGCGCATGCTCGATATTGGTCACACGGACCTCCGGCTCTTTCTCAAACATAAGAGCGCGTATGTCTGGCTGTTTGTCATGCCAACGGTGTTTGTTTACATCATGGGCTTTGCCGCCCGCGGCCCGGGCACGCCCTCCAACCTCACGCCCCCGGTGCTGGTGGAAAACGCCGACACGAATTTCCTCAGCCGCATTTTTCTGGACGAGTTAAACGCGCAAAACATGTGGCTGCTTGACCCGACGAACCGCGAAACCGCCGTGCGCGTCATCCGCATTCCTGCGGGTTTGACGGACAACGCGCAACAGCTCAAGCCCACCAAGCTGCAATTTCTCAAGCGCGGCGATTCCGGCGAGGCGGACGACGCACTGATCGAAGTCCGCCTCTTCCGCGCCCTGATCGCCATGAACGGACATCTGCTTGAGGCGGCCTCGGAAACGAACCACGCCGGAAATTTGACCGAGGCGCAACTGCGCGCCATCATGGCCAAACCCAATCCCGTGAGCCTGGATGCCAAGTTTGCCGGCCGCCAGCCGGTGCCTTCCGGTTTCAACTTTTCGCTCCCCGGCAATCTCGTGATGTTTCTCATGATGAATCTGCTGATTTTCGGCGGCGTGACCGTGGCGGCGGAGCGGCGCAGTGGCGTGATCAAACGGCTTATGGTGCTGCCCGTGACGCACCTCGAACTGGTGATGGGAAAAATCTACGGGCTGATGCTGCTCGGCGTGGTGCAGATTTTATTTTTTCTGGTGGTCGGAAAATACCTGTTCCACGTCAATCTCGGCGCGAATTTGCCGGCGGTGGCTTTGACGCTGGTAATGGTTGCCTGGGTTGCCGGCTCACTCGGCGTGCTGGTGGGGTCGTTGAGCGTGGCCGAAGACCGGGTCGTGGGGATTTGCGTGCTGGCCAGTTTGTTGATGGCGGCGATGGGCGGCTGCTGGTGGCCGCTGGAAATCGGGCCGCCGGTGATGAAAACCATCGCCCTTTGTACGCCAAACGGCTGGGCGTTGCAGGCCCTGCATCAGCTTATCAGTTTTGGCAACGGCTTCAGCGTGATATGGATGCCGCTGGCCGTCTTAAGCGTTTTCGGCGCGGTGGCAAACTTGCTGGCGGCGCGTTTTTTTAGGAATTAAGCGCCAATCGCCTGCTTTTACCGCCGGGCATTGGGACGGATCCCTCAAAAAATAAATGGTGGACATTTAAACCGAATTCCAAAGTTCCTCAGGCCGGGTTTTATGGATTTGTGGCCGGCGGTTTCCGATGACTAATCCGCGGACTTTTTCATTTCACTGACCGTTGGCTGCTTTCTTTGTTGGGCGAAGTAGTCGTCGAAGGCTTTCAATTTCTCCAGGTTGGGCATGGGTCTTGCGCCCGGAGTCTGATCGAAGACCATTGCGCTTGGGTTCTTTTCATTGAAAGCGGGCCAGATCGGCAAGCCGGGACCATTGGGATTGCCCGTGGTGGCAAAGTTCACCCAGCAGGCACTCATCAAGTCCGCCAGCGCCTGATCTTCCGGTCGTGATCCGCCGCCCCAGCCATTCAGATTGCCGAAGACATAGCCGATTTCAGTGGCGTGGCTCGATCCGTCCGGCGAGCCGGGCAGGCGATGATCAAAATAATAAACGTAAGTCGGATTCCTCCCGTTGCGGGCATGCAGCGTCGCCCAAGCCCAGGTGGGCCAGGCGAAAACTGATTCCCGGAAAAGATCCTTTGTGGACTTGAACGCTTCCTCTTCCGTAGTGTGGGGGTAAAGCCGAAGCATCGCGTCGGCACAGGCCCCAAAATGTTTGCGCACTTCCTGCTCAAAGACCGCCGGCGTCACCTGATCGTGAACAAAAAAGGCGCCCTCATCTGAATTGGATCCGAGCAGCACCGGCGTGTCGTTGTATTGCCCCTTGAGATAGAGCTCGTACTCATCGCCCCGCAACAGCGTTCCATCCGCCACCGGCCAGAACTGGCCCATGGCGATTCCGCTGTTTTGAATCGTCTCGGCGCTCAACGCCCGGGCGGCTTTCAGGTCATGCGCGCCCAGCTTGTCCAAAAATTTCCGGCCGTTCTCCTCCGCCAGTTTCAGCGATGGCACAAAGCGGTCTATTTCGTTGCCGGTTTTGATGGGCGACATCGAACCGCCGCTTTCGCAAATGGCCTGCTGAAACAGGCCTTTGGCGTCGGGCACCGCCGTCAACATGCTCACTGAGATGCCGCCGGCAGACTCGCCAAAGATTGTCACACGCGCCGGGTCACCGCCAAACTGGCGGATGTTCTGCTGGACCCACTTCAAGCCTGCAAGCTGATCTATCAAGCCGTAGTTGCCGGAACCGTGACCGCTCTCCCGGCTCAATTCCGGATGCGCCAGAAAGCCAAACGGCCCCACCCGGTAGGCGATGCTCACCAGCACCACGCCCTTCTGCGCCAGTTTCATCCCGTCATACATGCTGGCGCTGGTCATGCCGCTGAAAAATCCCCCGCCGTAAATCCAGACCATGACCGGGAGTTTTTCGGCCGGGCTTTTTGCCGGCGTCCAGACATTCAGATAAAGGCAATCCTCGCTGATCTTGGCGGAGCTGCCCATTAGCATTGGCCAAATTGCATCCTGCATGGGACTGGGACCAAACTGATCCGCTTTCCGCACCCCCGTCCAGGGCACCACTGGCTGCGGGGCTTTCCAGCGTAAATCTCCCACCGGCGGCGCAGCGAAAGGAATGCCTTCGAAAGCAGTAATGCCGTCCTTGACGAATCCCTCAACTTGTCCACCGATGACTTTGGCGGTTTCGACTTGGCCAAATGTGGAGGGTGCAACGCCCAGCACGATGGCCAGCAGGGCGAAGAGCGAACTGCGGGCGGTCCGCGCTTTCCGCCTAAGTCCGTCGTTGTCACCGCTGATGCCCGTCCGAAACGAGCTCCGTAACCATTGAACAATCATGGGTGAGAGTCTCGCTTGTACCATCGCTGCTGTCGAGAGGCAGAAGTGCCGAAACGAGGGGGTGGGGGTGCCGCCGTGACGTTTGGCACATGACGTTTGCACCGGGAGCGAATACTTTGTGCGGATGACTGACACGAGTCACGTCGAAACCACCGTCGAGCGGGAGCAACCTTTTTGGCGAACCGCCTGGCCGGAAATTGGCGCGACCGACCCTGAATCCCTCCGGCGCAGAAAACTCGCGGTGCGCGCGGGGCATGTGGCCATGATTTTCATGGTATTCGTGGCGGCCGGTGGCGCGCCCATCGCGATGCCGGCAGATTACACCTCATGGCAAATCGCCGGGCTGGCGGTGGCCGGCGCACTGTATGTGTGGTGGAACGTGATTGGCATGAAAGGAGTTGTCGCGCTCGTGCTGTGGGAACGGGCTGAACCCCCCTCAATTGAACTGCGGCAGCCAGACTGTGGCGCGTTCGTTTTCTTTTTCATTCAACTTGGTCTCGCCGGATTTATTTATCTGGTATCGGATCGCGGTCGCGTTCCCAATCTGGCCTGGCTCGCCCTGCTGCCCCCGGTGGCTTTTTCGGTTTTCATCCTGGAATGGCGTGCCATTGCCACGGTCTCGGCGCTGATGTTCCTGGTTCTGGTTTTGAGCTTTCACCGGTGGCATGGCTGGCATTATGCCGGGTACGCGGGGCTGGCTTTTTCTTTTGCAGTTTTTTTCACCATTGTTTTCAGCATGCTGGCGGTGCAGTCCGAACGGGCGCGCAACGAAGTACAGCGGCTGGCGGCCGAACTGCGCGTGGCCAACTGCCGGCTGCGCGAATATGCGGTGCAAGCCGAGGAACTGTCCGCCACGCGCGAGCGCAACCGCATCGCCCGCGAAATTCACGACAGCCTCGGCCATTTTCTCACCGTCACCAACGTGCAACTCGAGGCGGCACGCGCGCTCTGGCCAACCGATCCAGTCCGGGCGCAGGAGGCCGTACAAAAGGCCCAGGCTTTCACGCAGGAAGGATTGCAGGACATCCGGCGTTCCGTGGCTTCGCTGCGCAACTCGCCGCTGGACAGCAGGCCGTTGGCGCAGGCCCTGCAGGATCTGGTGAGCGCCGGCGGGCCCGACAAGCCGGCTGCGAAATTCGCCGTTTTGGGAAAACCGCGCAACCTTTCGTCCCCGGTTGAACTTTCACTGTATCGCGCCGCGCAGGAAGGCTTGACCAACGCGCGCAAGCATGCGAACGCGGAGCGCGTGGAGATGGTTCTTGATTTTCAGGCGGCACAAACCATTTCCCTCCGCGTGCATGACGATGGAATTGGGACCGCGGATCACGCCCGGAGCGGCGGCTTTGGACTGCGCGGTTTGCGCGAGCGGGCGCAATTGCTGGGCGGCACGCTGGAAATTGAAACGGCGCCGAATGCCGGGTTCACGCTTAAATTTCAAGTCCCGGCATGAAGAGTATTTCTGTCATGCTGGTGGATGATCAGGCCCTGTTTCGCGACGGCTTGCGCGCCGTGCTCTCAGTTCAAGCCGGGCTCCAAGTGGTGGCCGAGGCCGCCAATGGCAAGGAGGCGGTCGCGACCGCGATGCGCCTGGAGCCCCAGGTCGTGCTCATGGACTTGCGCATGCCGGTGATGAACGGAGTCGAAGCCACGCGGGCGATCCGCGCGGCGCTGCCCGGCTGCCAGGTCATTGTGCTCACCACGTTTGATGATGACGACCAGGTTTTCGACGCGCTCCGGGCTGGTGCGCTTGGTTACCTGCTCAAAGATTCGCCGCCTGCCCGGCTGGTGGAGGCCGTCAGCGCCGCGGCCCGGGGCGAATCATTTTTGCAGCCATCCATTGCCGCCAAAGTGCTGGCCGAGTTCAACCGCCTTTCGCCGAAACGGCAGCCGGCCGACAGCCCCGTGCTTTGGGAGAAACTCTCAGGCCGTGAAATCGAGGTGTTGCAAAAACTCGCACAGGGCAAGAGCAACAAGGAAATCGGGGTGGCGCTGAATCTGGCCGAGGGCACGGTCAAAAACCATTTAAGCAACATCTTTGGCAAGCTCGGCGTGCTGGACCGCACCCAGGCCGCCCTGCTGGCGCGCGAACGAGGACTCATTTGAGAACCGCGGAACTGCTTGTTGTGCCGCAGGAAATTCCCAATCCCAAGGCTGCACTCAACGACCAATTTCATAAGGTGACACGATCCGAGCATTTGTCGCCCAAGTCAGAATGGGCGTAAAATGTCTTGCCCTGAATTTTCCCTCTCGCAAAATGGGTGCGAGAATTGACGCAAGTTCAATGCTTTGGGCCCGTAGCTCAGCGGTTAGAGCAGGCGACTCATAATCGCTTGGTCCCCGGTTCAAATCCGGGCGGGCCCACCAATAAAATCAAGGAGCCGAGTGGCGGGGATCCGGCAACGACTGGGCGCAGGTGCAACCACATGTCAACCTACGGTTTGGCGGGTGTGGAATTTCCAGTCGCCTCACGATACGGTTTGTGGGCGCGAAATAACGCCAGCAGTTGTTGATCCTGTTGGAGCAGGTCCTGCTCACCCAAAGCTGAAGCCAAATCGCAAGCTTTCTGCGCGGTCGCTATCGCATCGTCAAATCGTCCTGCTTCCGCATAGGCAACTGCCATGGTGCTGACGATGACAGGTGCGCGATAGTGCGTCAGTTCACAGGCATGATGGGCATATTGGATGGCTTGCGCGCCATCTCGGATGTTGACATCGGAACAGGCCGCCAATAGCAGAGCGAGATTGTTCAAGATTTCCGGGTGGTCAGGATTTATTTGCAGCGCCGCTTTATAATGGGTGACCGCTGCGGCGAACCTGCCTTGTCGAGCCAGGGCCACCGCTAAATTGTAGTGTGCATCCTGGTAATCCGGTTTGATTTGCAATGCCTTCTCGCAGCAGGCAATGGCTTTGTCCACGCTGCCATTTTGGCAAAACGCCTGGCCGAGGTTGTTGTAAGCTTCCGCAAACCCAGGGTTGATGTGCAAAGCCATCTGGTACCCGGCAATCGCCTCCTCGGTCTTGCCCATCTGGTAAAGTGCCACGCCCAGATTGAAGCAGGCTTCCGCGTTGTCCGAATCAAGTTGCAGCGCTTTTTTGAAATGGATGATTGCCGACTCCAGACGGCCATCTTGGAGGAGCGCGTTGCCCAAGTTGTTGTGGATGGTTGCGTCATCGGGAGAAATCGCCAGCGCCTTTTCGTAGAGTGCGATTGCTTCGTCAAGCTTGCCACTTTGAAACAACGCATTGCCGAGATTATTGCAGACATCGGCCTGGCCCGGGGCGATGCGCAGGGCTGTTTGGTATTGGGCAATGGCTTCGTCCAGTTTGCCTTTTTTGAACAGAGCAAGGCCCAGGTTATAGTGCGCGTCGGCAAAGTCCGGATGAAACTGCCCGATCCGCCGGAAATGAGCCATGGCTTCGTCGCCACGGCCTTTTTGAAGGAGATCATAGCCAAGGTCGTTTTCAGCCTCATAATTATCTGAGGTGCATGCCAGTGTGTGATTCCAAAGCGTTTCACTATTCTGCCAATACGAAGTTTGGGTTCGCGCACAGATCATCAATGCTGCCAGGATGATGGTGGCACCGCCACCCAACAGCCAGCGGCAGTGCGGCCGGGCGCGGCATAGGTCCGCCACAACCCAGGTCACCAACACATACAAGCCGATCTGTGGCAGATATGTATAACGATCTGCCCGCGCCTGAATTCCCACCTGAACAATCCCAATCGCCGGCACCAGCATGATGAGATACCACAACCAGCCGGTTAAAAAATACGGCCATCGCCCACGCACGACAAAGGCGCAGACAGAAATGCCACCCAATAAAAGCAATGACAGCACTACCTTCAAAACCACGATATCCGCAGCCCTGAGGGGATATAAGACCGCCAGACCGGACGGCCAGAACATCTGCTGCAGGTATGTCACATAGGAAATTGTGGCATTCCCCAAGCGCAAAGAAAGAGGCATGGTCTCGCCGGGCATGATCGCCTTGTTTTGGGCAAACATTGTGATGATACACGAGGCGATGGCCAGGCCAGCCAAGGGCAGTTTTTCAAGGAACAAAGTTGAGCGTCGGGGGACGGAAATTCCGGCTTCGCCCTGGATCTGCCACCAGTCAGCGGTACATCTTCTCAAAGGCCAGAAGTCCAACAGCAGAAGGACCAGGGGAAGCGTCACCAGTATGGGATTGCACATCAGACCCAGAGTGAAAAACAACAGCACCAGGCAATAGTCGAGGTTCAAAAATTGGAGTACGCGGGGCCGCCAGCCGCGTAACATACGGTCCTTGGACCCCAATGGTTGTCGTTGGGCATGGCGCAAATAGGCCCAGAGCGTGAGCATGAAAAACAGCCCGGAGAGTACATCCTTGCGTTCGGCCACCCAAGCCACCGATTCCACCCGCAATGGATGAATCGCAAATACCGCAGCCACAAACGCGCTACGCCACAGGCATCCGGTCATCCGCCGTAACCCGAGAAACAGCAACATTGCCGTGGCCGTGTGAATTAAGATGTTCGTTAGATGATGTCCGCCGGCATTCAACCCAAACAATTGGCAGTCCAGCATATGGGACATCATCGTCAGCGGATGCCAGTTGCCGGCGACGAAGTGGGTGAACGCCCATTTGACACCTTTCAGACTCAGTCCGTGGATGACCATCGGGTTCTCATATACGTACGCCTGGTCATCGAATCCGATAAATTCGTGTTTTATGGTTTGTCCAAAAACTGCCCAAATTATGGCGGCTAAAAAGAGACAGACTCCCGGAACCAGATAGTTGCCATTGACAGGGGATTCCTGACAGGGATTTGCATCTTTGGCACCCGGATACCCGGGCTTGGTCCCGCGCGTTTTTGCAATTTTGAAATCGGATTTCAACAGGTGGATGACTTCCTCGCCTGTGGCGTGGCGATATTGCATAGCCACATTGAGTAATGCCAGTGGAACAGAAATCTTAAATCTATGCAAGTTTGCTGAAAACATGGCATTGTTGATGGGCAGGCAAGGCGCGGCGCGAGTGTCGTCAGGAAGGCGGCGGCCCGCCCGCAAGTTTTTGGTAGTTTTGTGTGTCAGGTTCAACAAATTGGGCTTTCTGGTCGGAAAAGGTCGGAAAAGGCGCTGGTTAATTGGCAAAAATTCTTGTTTCCTCTGGCAGTGCATTTATTGAACCCAATCCTGGCCGTCCTTGCCACCTTGAGCTGCGCCCTCCTGGTCTGGCAATGGCTCGCTGCGCGAAAATTTCCGCTGCATCAAAAAACCGTCGCAGATAACTTTACGCCGGCCATTTCCATTTTGAAGCCGCTCAAGGGATGCGATGGGACGACGGCGGTTTCGCTGGAATCCTGGTTTAAACAAAACTATTCCGGGCCAATGGAAATTCTCCTGGGCGTTGCCGAAGCCGGCGATCCTGTCTGCGAAATCGTGCGCCGGCTTATCGCTGATAATCCCGGCTGCCACGCCCGGCTGGTGATCTGCGAAGATCTCGCCGGCGCGAACGCCAAGGTGGCCAAACTGGCCCAACTGGAAAAACTGGCGGCACATGATTTGATTCTCACCAGCGATGCTGATGTGCGCGTGCCGCCCGATTTTCTTGCCAGCTTTGTCGCCCCGCTCCGGGACGAAAAAACTGCGCTGGTAAATTGTTTTTACCGGCTGGCCGATCCGACGACCACGGCCATGCAGTGGGAAGCCGTGGCCGTCAATGCGGACTTCTGGAGCCAGGTGCTGCAATCGCAAACTTTAAAACCCCTCGATTTCGCGCTCGGCGCGGCCATTCTCCTTCGGCGCAAAGCGTTGGATGGAATTGGCGGTTTCACCGCTCTCGCCGACTGTCTGGCGGATGACTACCAGCTTGGCCGGCGCATCGCCCGGAACGGCCACCGCATTGCGCTTTGTCCGGTTGTCGTGGAATGTTGGGACACGCCGCAGAACTGGACGCAGGTCTGGAAACATCAACTTCGCTGGGCGCGCACCATCCGCGTTTGCCAGCCCGTGCCTTATTTTTTGAGCATCCTGTCAAACGCCAGCTTGTGGCCAGCTCTGTGGCTGGCCGCCGCCGTCCTTGGGGGAAATTTTTTATGTGCGCCCCTGACCGCCGGTTTTTTCCTCCTGTTACGAATGATGCTTGCGCAAAATCTGCAGCGCCGTTTCACACCCGGAGGCACATTGGTTTCACCCTTCTGGCTGGCGCCGGTAAAAGATTTCTTTCAGTTGGCCATCTGGTTGGATTCGTTTCTGGGCAACACGGTGGAATGGCGCGGACGAAAAATGAAGGTGCGCCGTGATGGCCTCTTGGTTGAAATCTGATCCGCGAAGCCGGAGATTCCTGCCCCGTGTTTCAAAAAAGGCGGAAAAACTTGCATTATACCGAATTGTATTTTGCAAGATTACGCTTCCTCTTAAGTGTCCAGTTTTCCTATCGTGCCTCAAAAGTGGTCACTTGTATTTATTTTTGAAGACGCTGCCGAGGTGATATACCTCTATTTTTCTCCGTTAAAGGCCTTCTTTGCCAATCCTATTTCGTTAACGGGAGTGTGTTGTCGTGCTGGCGTGGCTTATGCTTAAAAATGGCCAATGACAAACACAGAGTTCATTACGCGCGGGAAAAGCGGGGAAAACAACCCGCTGCTCAAGGCCACGCAATTTCGCATGAGCCTCGTGGATGGCGCGCTGGCTCTGAGTTTTCTGGCCGTGTTTATTGGCCTGGTTTTTTTGCTGTCTAAATAATCTTCGGGCAACATATAACCGCCGCCGCAGGCAGATTTATTTTGCCTTCGTCGGCGGTTGGTATTTTGGCGCCGGCTGGTTGGTGGCCTTGGTCTTGAAGGCGGACCGCAACAGCCAGTGACGCTTCAGGCCCTGGATAAAACTGTCCGAATCCATCACGGTCTTCGAAATTCCCCACAGCAGGTTTGAATTGGCCTGCACCTGGACGTTCAAATTGCTGGTGATGTCGGCCACGTTGTCGAGTGTCTGGCCGATTTGTTCCGTCAGTTCATTCAGGTTGGTATCCACGTTTACGAGGAGCGAGTTGGCGTTGGTCAGGGCGCGTTCCAGTTGGAACGGCGCGTTGGTGCCGAGCACCCAGACCCCGAGCGCGCCCGGTCCGCGCAAGTCGCCGCTGATGGCCGCGAAATTGTTGATGAGCGGATGTGTGGCAGCAATGGTGACGTTCAAATTTGAGGTGGCATTGGCGGCATTTTCCAGCACGGCGGCGAGCTTGTTGGTCAGCGCCAAAACATTCGGCAATGCCTGCTGCACCTGGGCGACGATGGCCTGCAATTGGTCGGCAATGGCGGGCGAGTCCAGAGCGGGCAGGTAATAGGCATTGGTCGGGTCGTAATTCCGTTCATCGAACGGCTGGTAGCGTTGGGCGGATTCGTCCCAAACGGACAAAATGTGCTTGGAAGGCGAGCGGGTGATGTGAAATACGGGAATTGAGTTGGATTCAAATTGGGCGATGCGCACCAGGTTGGTGAGGGAGGTGAAGGCCCGGACTGCCAGATTGGATTGAGCGTCAAAAATATTTTCGGCCAGCCGCCAGTTCCCGGGGTCGGGCAGGCTTTGAGCCTTGGCGAGCGGGATGGTTTGCACGGCCCGGGTGAGGTAAACGCTGAAGCCATTGGTGCTGCGCGTGATTTCCAAACCGTGTTGCCCGAGGAAGCCGGCGGTATTCAATTTCACAGTGGATCCTTGGTTCCAGACATAGCTGAAGTAGGGCACGGCGGTCTTGCCGCCTTGATTGACCTGATCAATGGCAAAATCGAGACGAATATTGTGATGGTCGCGCGGAGGCATGGCGGCAATGTCGGTGACCTTGCCCACCTCAAAGCCCATGAGGAAGACGGAGTCGCCCACGTTGATGTTGGCGGCGCTGTTCACATACGTGTAAAATCTGGCCTTGGTCCGGAACCAGCCCTTGCGCTGGGCGGCGTGGTACAGGTAATAACCGAAACCAAAGATCAGCAACGCGGTCGCGAGAAAAACAAACCAGCCCACGGCGCGTTCGGTTCGGTTGAGCCGGGTGCGGAGTTGCGGGGTCAAATCTTGCAGGGCCATAAATTTTCTTTTATCAAAACTTTTGTCGAAATTGTCAGGTCATGGTTTGCCATCGTTGAACCATTGAACGCTCAACGCTTCTCCGTCTCCATCGCCCCCGCCAGCAAATCGTTGACGGTGTGGTTGCGGTCAAATTCTTCGCCGCCCCACGCGCCGAGCGCGGAAAAATTTCCATCATGCACGGCGGCGAACTTGCGTTGCGGATGCTGCCACGGGCGCAAATCGTCCGTGCTGGCCACGATCGTCATCGTCCGGCCGCCAAAAAACTCGTGGCCGCGCCAGAGTTGATCGAGAAAATTCACCAGCCACTGGCGATGCCTGGCGATCAGTCCGCCGTTGGGATTGTCCAGCAGCAGCAGTTCCGGCTGGAGCGC
>Ga0181520_10006141_pt1 | contig 18600 bp, 17 predicted proteins | sample PEATcosm2014_Bin_29_FD_132451 | JGI IMG/M metagenome (GOLD analysis project Ga0181520, IMG submission 132451) | Peatland microbial communities from MTU Mesocosm Facility, Houghton, MI, USA - PEATcosm2014_Bin02_30_metaG | ecosystem: Environmental > Terrestrial > Soil > Wetlands > Peat | place...
CCAGGACGATCGCCTTGAAGGGTCTATCCCCGCGCGTGCGGGGGAACCAAAAGTAAGTCATCAAGGGAGAGAACATGCCGGGGTCTATCCCCGCGCGTGCGGGGGAACCGATGCGCGCGGTGTCATCGTGCTGGGTCCGCAGGGTCTATCCCCGCGCGTGCGGGGGAACCTACATCCAGGCTGCAGTGACTGTCATGAACACGGGTCTATCCCCGCGCGTGCGGGGGAACCTCCGGTACGTGCGGCGCTAATCAGGGGCCGCAGGGTCTATCCCCGCGCGTGCGGGGGAACCCTGGACGGATTATACGGATTCGGGGAGGTGATGGGTCTATCCCCGCGCGTGCGGGGGAACCAATGCGATCCAGACGATGGCGCGGGAGGCTAGGGGTCTATCCCCGCGCGTGCGGGGGAACCTCTGCATTGTAACGCGTTGAAGAATATCGATTGTCAAGGAGCTGGGGGTATCGGCGCTGGTTGTTCGTCCACGGGGAGCGGACGCCGCACGAGCAGCATGGCGTCATGGGCGACGATGCTTTTGGGTGGCTCTCCCAGACTAGCAAGACCGAGACCTCCACTGGCACCGGTATCGGCCCAGGTCATAAGAATGCTTCCTTTGAGCAGTTCGTAGAACCAGTCGGTGAAGACGCCCCAGATGCGGGTACGGACCCCGGCGCTCATGCGGGGATGGGCGTAGACACCGGGGGCGAGTTCGAGCATGGCGGAGCCAAGAAAGCCCCGGTAGCGGGACTCGACATCGCGGGTGATGATGACGACCATGGGCATCAGGCGGATGGCTCCTGCGAGGCGGCGGGCTCCAATTCGAGCCGAAGCAGAGTTTTGATTTTGTCGATCATGGAAGGGATAACGGAACGCTGGCGGAAAATCTTAGCGGCACGACGTCGCACGAGCCGCTCCAGCGGTTCTTTGCATTTGAGCGATTCCTGCACTGCGCCGAAGGCGATTTCGAGCGTGACGTCGTGGCGGTAGAGGTCAGCGATGTCGAGGACGAAGGCCTGACCGGAATCCTCATGGATGAAACCGAGCTGTGGGATGGCAGCGAGAGCAGCGACTGCAACGGTGGCTGCGGCGGACATAGCCGTGGCCGCGTGGTTAATTGCTTGATTGGGCGTGTCACTGGCGTCGGGGGCTTGGCGGTCGTAAAAACGTCCGTTCCAAGTTATGCCGAAGCGCTCGGCGGCGAGTTGGTAGCTGCGTTTAACGCGAGCTCCCTCCTGGCCACGCAGTGTGTCAATGTCGCGGGTGAGTACGAACTCGCCGAAACGAATAGCGTACATGGCGCGAGCAACTTCCATGCGAGTTTTGGGGTCGGCCCAAAGATTGACCTGGGAGCGGGCAGCGGCGGAACTGTCGGGCAGGAGTGGAGGAGCGGTGTAGAAGCGTACTGCACCCTCGCCGATGGCTGCCAGCGCACAGCCATGACGGGCGAGCAGACGGAGAGCGTCATGGGTAACGCTCGATCCTGGTCCCAGAAGAATGATCGAAACCGATTGGTGGGGAATCTGGTAGTTACCCGGCTGGAGATCCCCGCCACCGGCGGTGATAAAGCGCAGGCATCCGTCTTCGACTTCGAGCCGACCACGATCAAGCCATACCAGACCATGACGGTCGGCATGGGGGATGCGAGCTTTGTCGAGACCAAGACGTCCGGGCAGCATTAGAGACTCCGTGAGGGGCGCAGAAGCAACATGCCATAGCCGTATGCCTTATGGCGACCGATGCCCAGGGTAAGCAACTGGTGAAAGCGCACGGGATCGTCGACCGTGAGAGCGCCCTGGAAAAGGGCATCCGGTCCCTCGGGGGAATAACCCTTGCGGGCTGCGCGGACACGCTGGAAGCGGGTGAGACGGACACTCGGCTGGAGCGTAGCTGCGCCTGCGAGCCTTTGGGCAAGCCAGTCCGTATAGACGGCCTCGCGCGAGCGGCCCGCTTGGAGCATATTCTCCTCTGCGGCGGCTGCAGGGAAACGGCGCAACGCCTCCAGTAAAAAGACATCGACCTCTGCGCCTTTCGACATAGTATCGCTGGAGCAATCCAATGGCTTGAGAAGACGGCTGACGGGGCGCACACGAAGCTCAAACCCGAGGTGGCGACCGGTGTGCCAGTCTTGGGGCATGGCCTTAGCGGCTAGTTGGGCCAGATCGAAGATCGCGGATACTTCCGGCAGGGAGCAGGCGTGCGCCACCTCAAGCAGCGCGGCTGCGTCCTGCTGGCTGTAAGCATAGACCTGGGCTTGGATACCGCCCGGAGCGACTATGTGCCGAAAAGGATGAAGGGCACCAGGTCCGAAAGTTTCGGCAAGCAGATGATGGAGTGCTCGGCCCTCATCGAAGCCGGCGTCGCGTTGCTGGCCATTGGCGCTCCGGCGAATGGTAAAACCGTAGTTTCGCAGGGCGGCCCAGCGGCCCAATTGCGGCAGACAAACAGGAACACGGACAAGATGCAGAAGGCTCACGCGGGTGCTCCTTCGGCTACGACTGTACCCTCAACCACCATGCGCGTACCACCGTGGAGTCCGGTCTTCCAGTTGCGAAGGTCGGGCAACGCGAGTATGCGATGCACCAGGCGGCCCTCACGGGGGCCCTCATGCTGGGGCCACAATGCACGCAGCGGCAGTAACGGCGAGTCGGCAGATGGAACGCGCTGCAATGCTTCATAACCCGAGGGAGCGCAGACTTCGCTGCCAAGTAATGGGCAAGAGGGCAAACAGGGCTTGCGCCCTAGAAAGAGTGGGCGCGCGGGGCGTTCCAAGGCGGCGGCGATTGCATCGAGATCCGGGGAGTCACTCGCAGGGTTCAAACGCAGAACCACGATGACGCAGGCATCGGCGTGATACTCGCGCTTACGGCGATGCGGTGCCTTGTAACTGGCCCCAGCCCTTCCTTCCGGCATTCCGTAGGTCGTCCAACAACGATCATCCTTTTCGAGCTTTGCGTTCTGCACGTCCGTCAAAATGCCGGTTGGGTTCTCACGGTCGCGCCGTGCTGCGAAGATCAGCCGGTCTTGAAGCGCTTGGTGTGCCTGCCATTGGGGTCGCTCCCAGCCCAAGGCATTGGCGAGCAGGCCGGTAAGCATGGACGCCGCCGGAAAATCGCGGGTGATGCCAACCTGGTCAATCGCCACGCCACCGAAAGCAAGCAGCGGTGCCTCCAGGCGCATGACAAGCCAGCGGAGATCCGTGGTCATTGCGCCTCTCCTGCGCGTTGTTTGGCCCACTCGGCTAGACCGGCAAGCGAGAGCTTCTCCACACTGTCCAGCGCTACATCGGAAAGGGACAGGTAGCGACGCGCCTCACCGGTAGCGTATGCGTCATCCATGCGATTTAAGTGCCGGGTGAGCGCACCAACGGCTTGGTCCAGATCCGGTTCGACGGCCTTGCGGAAAGCACCTGCTAAACTTCTCGGCTGGCGGTCGCCGGCTTCCACCAATAAGAAGCTGGCGCGATCATAGGGTGCCGTGGATCCGAGTTTGGCACCGGGAGAAACCTCTGCGATGAGATAGAGAAGGTTATGGACGATGTTAGCGGAAAGCTCCTTGGCTCCGGCAAGATCGCTCTTTCCGCCGCAGTTGGCGATAAGGCCAGGAAGATCGATGACGACATAGCCGTAAAAGAGACCGGAGGTCAGCTCGGTTTCCTGAATTGTATCGGCTCCGCTATCGTCGTCCTCGGCTTTAAGATCATCTACCGCGGTGAAGTAGTCACTTTCAGTTTCTGAAGCGTGCACAGTGAATGCATGAGCCACGTGGACGGGCGCTTCAATGTTGGCGGCTGTGTCGGAGGTGACCATGCGGCCGAAGAGCGCAGCCGCGAGTCCGGCCGGGAGGGACGTATTTTCCCGAAAGACCTTTATGTTGTCTTTGAATGCCGCAGCCCACGCTAAAACAGCTTTCTTAGCCGCTTTGGCATCGCCTGCTGATTCCTGCGCCAGCGCTTCTGCTTGCGTAGCCAGCCAAGTAAGCTCCGGAGCGCCTAACAGCAGGGTCTGGCGGCTTTGCTTGCCCTTGTCTGCTTTGTCGCCGTACACCGCCTTCTGAAATTCTGGCTCAAGTTCCTGAAGTACATCCTCGGCAAACCTGGCCCGCATAGGATCAAAAACTTTCTTGGTCACCAACTCCCGTGAGCGGGTGGAATCTACGGCACCTGCGAGATTCAAAAGTGCGTGAGGGTCGTTCTCTGCCTTGCGCCAATGGCGCTTGAGGCATTGGGAAGAGATGCGCGTGCGCAAGACACCGCCGTAGGGAAGACGCTTGGCCAGACCGCTGTCATCACGGTTGAGCAGAGCGGCCGTGTAGGAGTGGAGAGTGTGAATCTGCAAGAAACGGACGGCAGTCATTCGGCTATTCCTTCCTTAATTGCGTTGCGGTCGGCAGGATCGAGCCTGCGATAGTAGTCACGAGCCAGGTTCTGGAGCGACAGCGAATCGTCTGTTTGCAGCAGCAAACGCGCAATATCCTTGCAGTTGATGCCAACCTCTGGAGTGCGGGTCCGAGCCAGCATACGGGCAATGCGCTCGATAGCCTCTCCACGTTGCGCGGCAGGGGTGGCCAGCAGGCGGGCGAAACGAACTTCTGAGAGCGCAGGACGAGGCTTTTGGGGGTCCGATGGCCACTCCTGGTCGCCACCGTCACAAAGCACGCGACCAAATTGACGGGAGCGATCATGCAAACGCACTGCCGGACTCAGTCGCGACTTGGGAATAAGAATGGCAAGAATGCGGACGATCTGCATCCATTGCATTGTCTGGTCTACGCGAAAGCCCAACTCTGCGGCAAGGCGCCAGAAGATGGGAGTGCCAACGCCGTTCGGTTCCATACGCCGCAACTCGGCAAGTGAGCCTGGGTCAAGCCCGAGCAACCGCTGCGACACAGCCTCCATGGTTTCATCAAGCGATAGCATGGTTGTCCTCTTGATTGGTGGGCGAAGGAAAGAGTTCAGGGAAGGCAAATCGGACCAGGCTCCGGAACTTACTGCGAGCGCGCGCCTCCGCTCGGGGGCGAAAAAGGCGTGGACAAGGGATACCTGAAAGTGCAGCCTCAAAAACGGTGCTTGCGCGATCAAAGAGTACGTGGGCAAATCGCTCCGCCTCAGACTTGAGGGCTTCCGCGCTCTCCTCCTGTGCTTCGTAACGCGCCCACAGGTGTTCGAAGAAGATCTCATCGGCTGCGCGATCAAAGCGAGTCTTGGCTTCTGCCGCGCGTGGATAGAACTTCTTCTTTTCTCTCCTGTCTTTGTCGCACTTCTCCTTGTCGCCACCTGCAGCAAGCAATGCAAGCGAATGACGGAGTGCCTCGTGAAATACCTCGATCTCTTTGATCTGCTTGGTAGCTAATTCGTGCAGCTTTTCACGTTTTGGGTCGAGGCTCAAGGCACGAGAAATCTTGCCGCCGATCGGGAGGATACGCGACTTGAACCCTCTTGAATTCCCGTTGTGATCATGGGAGAACGCATAGATCGCTAGCGCAAACGTCCCTTTCTCGTCATCGATGGCTGAGTGCTTAGCAAGAACCGGAACGACCCAGTCCTCGCCCTTAATGAACAGGTCCGAAATAAGCTTGTAATTAAAACCTTCTCTGGCACCCAAGGTGAACATTTCATTTTTTGTTCGATGGATCGGTGCCCAGGGGTCACCAATGCTTCCACTAAATTGTTCGGCAGCGACTCGGGAACCTTTCGCCGTCCCCTTCTTCCCGACAATCTTTTCGCCATCAAAGCCCAAGCGAATTCGCCGAGATATTTCTATGAACCAAATATCAAGTTCCCCGAGTTGTAACGGCCGTCCATTTTCCCATACTGAAGTCCAAAGAAGGCCAATCCCGCCGCATTTCTTGTAGATATCATGTTCCCTGAGTTGATCTTCGCGAGTTGCGAGAAGGACTCGTACATCGCGCTGAAAGGCCGCACCAAGGCGGGCGCACGTTCCTTGATGCAGAGGCCGCAACGGTGCAAGTCCCGCAAAGGGCCGGAATGAGAATCCGCTCTTGATACGCGCAATCTGCCTATATCCGCCCGCGCCACCCCCAGATGGTGCCATGGTCTGCAAACACATGAGGGCATAAATCCAATCATCCGTTGAAGCGGTTCGAGCGACTCCTCGTTTCAAGTCGTGATTCCGCGATGTGATCAACAAGTCAAGTGCATCAGGCGTCGTCACCGGTTCTTCTATCTTCACCCCGGCGGGGACGGGAGGTTGCAAGAATGCAGGCTTGCTCCAATCGTCTACCACTAGGCGCCACGGTTCATCGTGGGGGAAGTCGGGAGTAAGTCCGCGCAAAACCTGCAGCCATTCTGTCTCAGTTTCCGGAAGATCGCTGGCCCCAGCCCGGTGCAGTGCCAGCGCAGCCAATTGAACCAGAAACATATGCCAAGCAGGCGACTGATGCGGTCGCAAGGCCGGAAAGCTATCGACCTCATCGCGCACAAGGCATGCCAGCAGGCCAGGAAGAGTTACCCAACCGGCGGGCGAAGCTTGAAGCAGTGGCCGTGTCAAAAGACTCCAGTCCGTCTGACTCATTCGCGCACCTTCATCAGCCCTCGTCTGTCGTAAGCAAACATCTTATCTCCAACAGTGAACTCAAGACCGCTACTGGTGACATTTGGAGTGACACGGGTATCTGAATCAACACCCCTCGACCAATGCACGGGCAAGGTGACCGCTTGAATCTTTTCTCCCAGGGGACTCATGACCGGTTCGACAAAGGTGACACGGGCGCCTTCACCGCCCAGGCGGGTCCGGATGCTTTCTTCATCGTTTGGAAAATGCACGTCGTCAAAACGGGTTCGAAACGGGAGCAGTACATTCTTGGCTTGCCCTTGATTGGCGAGTTCCGCGCCGATGACCTTGTTCGAATAGTCTATCCACCCGAACCCTAGCTCTTGATGCAGCGCGTCGATGCGCTCCTGATGCGTGGCACTTTCCACAAGCATTCGGTTCATGGCGGGTAGATCCCAGACAGGAAAAGCCTCTATCAGTCTCCGAGTCAGCTCCAGCATGGAGAGATCGCGATAGATGCCTTCGTACACGCCGTTGTTGTTCCATGCTCCGAGGCCATTCTCGAAGGTAGGTTGGAGCAAGTGGGCAAGGCCTTGCTCCGGTGCGAACACAGTGCAGGCTGGGACTTGAAAGCTAGACGGGCGGGAAAGTGTGCCATGACGGTGCAAACGCCCGATGCGCTGTAATAAAACGTCCACAGGACAGAGATCCGTAAGGAGAAAATCGGCGTCGATGTCCAAGCTTTGCTCCAGTGTCTGTGTTCCGATGACGATGACGCCGCCCGCCTTACGAAGCTTGGGTGAAAGGGCTAGCTCGACGGCTTGGTCGAGCAAACGGCGATCTTCTGGTGCAAAGCGGCTATGGTGCAGAGCGGGGCCGTCGTGAACAGCAAGCAGGAGTTGTTCTCCGCTGGCGTGCTGCACGGCCTGCCAGGTCTCGACTGTCGCCTTAACCGTGTTTCTGACCACCAGGACGCGAGCGCCACGCCGTGCAGCATCCAGAGCCAGTTGGGCGCAAGGTTCGGGAGCCATGGTAGAAATAAGAGTCATGGCTACTGGCTTTGCAGTGGAACCGGAATCTGTCGTTGCTGGCACAACCTGCTTGCTACACCACAAAGCAGGATAGGCTGTTCGCACTGCCTCTTCATATGGAGGCTGCGCGACCTGAAGCCACTTAGAACGTGCGCGTGAACCTAATGTCGCTGACATGAGCATGGCATGACCGCCGCGGTCCATCTGAATTCGCAAGAGATGACCCTGCACCTCTGCCATATAGCTGTCGCTCGCATGCACCTCGTCAATGACCAAGAGACTGCGTGAGAGCGCTGCGGCACGGAGATGCGCATGTTTGACGCAGAGTGCCCCGAGCATAGCCTGATCAACCGTGCCGACTGCAACAGTCGCAGCTAAGTAGCGCTTGGAATTCTCCGCCGCCCATCGCGCGGCAAGCTTAGCTTCGCTGGTGCAGCCATCGTCGTCCCAGTGAACCTGCCAATGCGGAAGGGCCACACCCTCCACATCGCCGGCTTTGAAGTAGCCTGGAACCGCGAGCACAGCTTCAGGAGCCTCAGCTCCGAAGAATACCTGAAGCATCTTGTCGATACGGCGATGCAGTTGCACTGCCGCGGCACGTGTCGGCAGGGCAAAGTAGAGGCCATCGACCAGCCCCGCTTCGAAGAGCCGGGCAAATCGCCAAAAGGCTGCCTCGGTTTTCCCTGATCCGGTTTCAGCCTCCAGAATAAGAAGCTGCTCCTGCAAAGGAAATGAGCCCACGAGGTTCTGCTGTGGGTTGGGCGCCGCGAAGCCCGTGGCATCGTCGAAGGCCGTCCTTCCAGTTACGCTCTGTCTGCGTTCCGCGACATTCAGGCCGATTGCGGAGACAGCATGACGGGATTGCTTGCGTGCCCTTGTGATGTAATCGGGATCAAGAACTCCTGTAAACGGAAAGAACCGGCGGTCGGAACCGAGCCAGTCTGCAAGCGCAACCAGGCCGGCAAAGTAATGCGCAAACTGCGGACGAGAAGGGAGACTTTCTACCCTGGTTAAAAATGCCTCAGGAAACCAGCGACGGAGCATCGTGCCAATTTCTGCCGACGCAGGAACAGGATCATAAATGAAGTCCGAGGTCTCGACTGCCTCCCATTGTTTAGCGGCGGTGAGATTGTCTTCGATAGGCCGTCCATGGTGCGCGAATGCAGCCGATAGCAGCCCGGTAACCTGGTCCATTCCCCATTCAGCCAATTCCATGATGCAAAGGGAACGAGCGATGGCTGCGAGATCATCTCCGAAAAAGATCGCAGCACCTTCCATTACATGTCCGTGGCGTCGTCCACGCCACGCACTGTCCGGCCATCCTTGAGCTTGGAATCCGGGGTGCAGCTTGCCTGCATCATGCAGGAAGGCCAGAACCGCAAGGCGGGCCATGGAACTTGGGGTAAGCGCTCCACCCGCTGCTTTTTCCATCCGGCTGCGAATGACAGGCAAAGATGTAATTGCTTCGAAACACGCAGCCACGTCGGCGCAATGATGTGCCAAATGATGCGAATCACATCCGTAGCCATCCGTCTTCGCCCATGGCGCCAGAGTATGGGGCATCCGCCTCCTCCATCCAGCCTATCGGAATCTCCGTTCAGAGTGGTCACCGAAGCATATGTGAGCGACCGTATTATCCGCCGTCCAAAGTGCGCATGGGATCTCGCGGCAGCAAGGTTTTCTTTACCTCTTGCATAGCCTGTTTCCAGACTGCGTTTGGTATGACGCGCTGAGTCCAGCGGGCGAACCATTCGAGACAGGCGTAGAGGTGCTCCCAAGGATCTTCCGGCATCTGCTGTGGTTTGCATTCCTCGATGACCTGAGCAGCTTCATCGAGCGTACGGAACTCGTGGGGCTTCGGCTGAACGTGATCGAACATTGCGGGAATGGAGGGGCCGTTGTGAAGTTCGGCGAAGAAGAGGTTCCTGTCGTAGACATTCGCGCGAATGAAGTCTGAGATGAGTTCGGCGGAGATGGTCAATTCGCTCTTGACGATTTCCTTCTTGCGCTTCGGGCGCGGCGGCGAAGGAGGAGCGGCGGCCGCAGCAAGATTCAGCTCAGCGCTGGGCAGGAACTTAACCTTGTACCGACGTGCGTAGAGAGTTGTGATCTCCCCGAATTTCCAAGCTCGTCGTTCATCGGGGTTCTGCAATACGGTGAAGGTTCCAATCGGCAGGTCAACGCTCTCGTGACGACCCAGGGCGTCTTTAATAGAAGCGAAGACGGCATCGATGACCTCCCTCGCCTCGCGAACGGTGAGTTCCTGTTCCATCAGTGCCGGAACCAGGACGAGTTCCTTGAAGCCTGTTGCCATTTTTCCAAGCGCTCCGATCCCCGGCGGGGCAGATTCCACCACGAAGCTATCACAGCCGTGACCGTGACCGCCGGTATTCGACATGTCAAGAAAGTTTGGTTGCCGGTTAGCAAAACGTCGGGGGCGGGCAATCATCTTCTTCCTCATTCTTAATCATCTCCCTATTCGCACCCCCAGCCGTCCCCTCTCGAACTTCTCTCGGGTCCCAATCAAACCTTCTGAACCCTGACCCTCCGGCGGCGTCCATGACGCTGGCGGCGGACGGTAATCTGAACCTTCATCTCTCTACCTGCAAATCACCCAGCCCATAAAGCATTCATCTGTAGCAAACTGGAAGGATGAGTCTGACAAAAAAGAAGCGGCCCATGAACAACGACGCCCGACATCACTATCTACGCCAGCTTCAGGGCGAATGGCCGCGCTGGGGCTTCCTGGATCGAGCGGAGGCCGTGATACGGCTACGCAATGAAGGCTACAGCCTGCGTCAGCTAGCGAAGGTTGCCGGTTGTAGTGAGGGCACGATCCGAAACTACGAGATCATTGGGCGGGTACCGCCGACGGCGCATCAGATCCTGGACGATGGACGGGTATCGATGCGGCGGTTGGTTCAGATGGTGCGGGAAAAGCGGAAGCCCAAGTGTGAGGAAGTGATCGATATTGGGTGAGTTTCCAGGGCCTGCTGCCCATGCAGCAGGGCCGAGCGGCGAAAGGAGAGAACTAACCCTACGAGCATAAGGTCCATGAAAGAAACGCTTCCACACACGAACAAAGTAGCGCCATGATAGAGCTCAGCACCGGAAGCCGCTCAAGTTAACCTATCAGTTACCTATTTCTCCTGACGAAATGGTCACTTTCCCGGATCTTTAACAGCGGCTGAACGTCTGCGGTGAACGTCTGCGGTGTCGCCTAAGTTATCATTATTTTGCCGTTACGCACCGCGTGACAGCCTATCTGCGCCTTTTTCGTCGACCCCCCTCGCCGTTACTGGATGGTACCTGATCTGGCCATCCAATCTGCCACCTGCCAGTACCAGGTTGCAGACTTCCCCACCATTTCAGCCGCTCGGGGGAGGCATCGAGAGCCGGAACCGGCCGCCCAACCACAGGCTATCCCGCCAGTCTCCAGGCATCCCTACCAGCACCAGCCAAGCCCACTCCCTGGCAGCCAGCCCTCGCCCAGCACATTCTCGGACGCAACCCCCGGAGACACCAGAGATCGAACTCGCGAGCACCCACGCTGTCGCCTCCCCCAGGAAACCGAAACCGTACCGGCCGACTGATCCTGGAACTGTGGAACGACTCCAAGGGGAAACCTGGTGCAAGTGCAGGCTGAACTGGCGGCCCCAGGGGGCGGCGCTCTCCTAACAGGTCCGACTGACCTTCTGCCGCGGTCATCAGCATCGGGCACCCTCCCAGCTTGGCTACTGGGCAATTCGACCGCGTGCCGGGCAAGGAACTGCGGGCGGCGCAATGTACAGGCCGCCTCCGCCGTGCCAGGACTCGGCGATCGACCTCCCCTCGCGCCCGTGAGGGAACAAAAAAATCATTTTCGTCGCGAAGCACCTAGTCCTGCCACAGTTCGACGAAGCGCGCATCGGAACTTAGGCTACATCTCAGTGACAGCATCGTCGATCGACACGCCGGAGCCTTCGTTCAGGATCTCGACGCCGAAGATCTTCATCGCGGTGGCGGTCGCCCAGTTCGGAGGCACCGGCCAGGGTGATGTCGAACGGCAGGATCTGATCGGAGTACCAGGGCTTGGCGAGCTGCTTCATGCCATCGACCGCAGTCATCGGCGTGGTCAGGGTACCGTTCAGCGCGGTAACAGGAGCGCCGGCGGACGGTTGTCCTGCGGCGCCTCTCCGCTGCTCACCCATGCCAAGATGCTGCGGCGTCGGAGAGGAAGGCGGAGGTTGTGATCACTGTTCTAATCTGTTCATTGCCGATGGCAAGGACAAATCGCACCAAGGTTGCGATAGCCCGCCCAGGGCTGCCGGCGTGGAGGCGGCGAACTACCATTGCCTTGGACCTGATTCCGGCAGCTTCCCGCTAAACAAATCCAGAACAATTTCTGAAAATCAGACGGCTGGAGAGCCGCGGATGATTCGGTTGCGTCTAACGCCCGGGCTCGGCATATGTGTGAGCAGAATAACTTGCAAATTAGTTTGATTGATTTTTTGTTTGTAAGTCTTTGGAAGCCAGCGTGCTCTTCTTCATCATAGCCCCGTTGTCGACCAGCCATCGTTGTTGTGCTCCGGAACTCAGTCGGCTCGTGTACCACGTGACAGGACTCATGTAAGGGAGACGATGGAGTGGACAAAGCCCCGCGCTCATCAGCTGGATTCATATCCTCTGCCGGACTGGTTCCTGCGCATACGAAAGACAACATGTCTGAAAGAATGGTCACAAGCGAGAAGATGCTCGGGGTGGCATTCACCTTCCTGATCGCGCTTCTGATCGGAGGCGCCTATCTGGGGCTGAGCAGAATGGACCAAATCAGCACGAATCTGAACAAGGTGCTGGGCGTGCAGTGGACCACCCTGAGTTTGTCGCGCCAAGCATTGGCATATTCGAGCCGTAACAGTCGCATCACGATAGAGATATTCCTTTTGAAGGATACCCAGGGACTTGACCCGCTCATGAAAAGGAGGGCTGAGAACACCGAAAAGATCGCAGAACTGATCAAACAAATTGAAAGTCTGTGCGACTCTCAGGAAGACGTACAGCTTCTAACCGCTGTCAGGGAGGCGAGGGCGCCCTACGTCGCAAGCTACACACGGGCATTACATTTGCTGCTCAAGGAACACAAACGTGACGCAGCCAGTACCTTGATGCTCCAAGAGACAACGCCGGCAATGTTCAAGTACCACGCTACCTGGGACAGCTTTATGCAGGCTCAGATCGAACAAGTGGACAAGGCGGCCAGTGAGAGCATGGCCCGTAATTCCTCCACCCGTGCTTTTGTAATGTTATTGACTGCGCTGGCAGTGTTCCTCGCAACTTCAATCGCGGTGATCGCGACCCGCAAGATAGGCCGGGAAATGAGGACGCGTGTTATCGCTGAGCGCGAAGTACGCGAACTCAATGCAACGCTCGAGCAAAGAGTGGAGGAACGCACCCGAGAGCTCTTTCAGGCGAACCAACAACTGACCAATGAGGTAGAGGTACGTAAGGCTGCTCAAGAACAGTCTCACTCCCTGGCGTACTATGATGTTCTCACCGGTTTGGCGAATCGGATTCTGTTCCAGGATCGATTGGCAAAGGCGCTGGCAAGTGCTCGGCGGCGCAAAGAAAAAGTCGCTGTGTTGTTTCTGGATTTGGATCGATTCAAAACCATCAATGATTCACTCGGGCACGCAGTCGGCGATCTTGTTCTCCAGGAGGCTGCGGAACGCCTGACGAAATGGGTGCGCGAACAGGACACGTTGGCCCGGTTAGGCGGTGACGAGTTTGTACTCATTCTGACTGATGTCGAAGATGCGGCGAATGCGGCCGTCGCCGCCGATCGGTTTATGCAGGCGATATCCACTGAGTTTCTAGTGCAAGGGCATTCGCTGAGTATGGGTTGCAGCATCGGTATCAGCATGTTTCCCGACGACGGCATGGATCTGGAAACCCTGGTGAAAAACGCGGATGCCGCGATGTATTGCGCCAAGGACAACGGCAGGAACAACTTTCAGTTTTTCACTTCGGAAATGAACGCTCGGGCGGTGGAGCGGCTAAAACTTGAGAACAGCTTGCGAGTTGCGTTGCAGAGGAAAGAATTTTTTCTGGAGTACCAGCCACAGCTTGACATCGCTACGGGAACGATCATCGGGGCCGAGGCTCTGCTCCGATGGCGACACCCGGAACTGGGCCTGATCCCGCCCGCTAAGTTCATACCGATCGCGGAGAACAACGGAACGATTATCCCGATTGGTGAATGGGCACTCAGGACTGCCTGCATTCAGGCTCGGCAATGGCACGAGCAAGGCATTGGCCCGTTGCCTGTTGCGGTGAACGTGTCGACGGTTCAGTTTCGCCAGGACCGTTTCCTTCAAGTCGTCAGGAACGTGCTGGAGGAAACAGGCCTTCCCCCGCAATTCCTCGAACTCGAGCTCACAGAGAGCCTCCTACTCTCCACGGCGGAGGTGACGATCTCCATGATGGAGCAATTGAAGGACATGGGGGTGAGGTTGTCGATCGACGATTTCGGTACCGGATATTCCAATCTCAGCTACTTGAGGCACCTGCCAGTCTACAAGCTGAAAATCGATCGTTCTTTCGTGCAAGCCATGACAGTAGACGCAGATGACGCCGCAATCACAGACACGATCATCAAGATGGCTAAGACCCTCAACCTGAAAGTGATTGCTGAAGGTGTGGAGACCGAACAGCAGATGCAATTCCTACGGTCACACGATTGCGACGAAATTCAGGGATACCATTTCAGCCGGCCTCTGGGTGCCTGCGAATTCGCTGACAAGGCACGGCTGAGCAATTTCTCGTATACCAACGCAATCGGGGAGTCCGGAAAAACAGCTGCGGCCCTGGGGGGGCAATCGCACCCTCGGAGTATCCTCCCGGTTTGCCGTCAACTCGCCATCGAAAACAAGAGGCTTTCAAGTTCGCGAGTCGTGTCTCGACAGGAGCGAGATAGCAAATGTTAGAAAGCATTCGTTTAGCGCATTCGTGTGCAGCGAATCCGCGAGAGGCCGCGCAGGAATTCTACGCATCAGTGGCGCAGCCGGAGATGGCGCTCGTGATCTTCTTCTGCTCCAGCGAGTACGATCTGATTTTTCTTGCTGCGGAAATGAACCGCTTGTTTGCCGGTGTTCAAGTGGTTGGGTGTACTACTGCCGGGGAGATCGGGCCTGGCGGTTACCGGGAACATAGCCTCGCAGGAGTGAGTTTTTCTGCCAGTGCATGTACGGCCGTAGTCGGCCACATCGATTCCTTAAAGCAGTCCGCAGTCTCAGAGTGTCAAGCTTTTGGCCAGCATCTGTTGCACGAACTGGAGGACATAGCGCCCAAGGCAAATGCGCAAAACAGTTTCGCATTCTTGCTCATCGACGGCCTGTCCGTGCGGGAAGAATCCGTGGCTCGCGCATTCCAGAACGCGCTCGGAGAGCTCCCGCTGGTTGGCGGCTCGGCAGGCGATGGATTGAACTTCGGTAAGACCTACCTATATGTCGACGGGAGCTTTCAAACCGATTGCGCTGCGCTGATCCTGATCACGACTCCACTGCCCTTCAAGGTATTCAAAACCCAGCACTTTGTCCCCACTGATCAAAGATTGGTCATCACGGAAGCAGATACGGCTCGACGCGTTGTAAATGAAATCAACGGATTGCCGGCTGCGCAGGAGTATGCACGACTCGTGGGCCTTGAGGTGAGTAATCTAAATCCCAAGAGTTTCGCTGCCTCTCCGGTAGTCGTGCTGATCGACGGCAATAACTACGTACGTTCCATGCAAAAGGTGAACCCCGACGGCGGCGTGACTTTTTTCTGCGCCATCGAGGAAGGTTTGGTTTTGCGAGTGGCATGTGGCGTCGACCTAGTGGAGAACCTGGAACAAGCTTTTGCCGAGATCCGTGAAGAAATCGGAGCACCCCAACTGGTACTTGGCTGCGACTGCATTCTCCGAAGGATGGAGATTGTTCAGAATCGCCTTGAAGATCGCGTTGGGAACATCTTCCGGCAGAATAACACGATAGGCTTTAACACCTACGGAGAGCAATTCCGTGGCGTACATGTCAATCAGACGCTCACCGGGGTCGCCTTCGGCACGATCTCTTCGAAGGCGAACGATGTCTGACTCAACGCTGTTTGGTTCAAACCCGGATGAGCAGACGTTGCGGACCGAGATTGTCCGCTTGAACAAAGTAGTTAAATCACTGATGGACCGCGCCGAACGCAGTACCAACGTTCAGGGCTCCGACTTCGGCATGTTCCAGACGACGATCATGCTTGAGGACCAGGTGCGGCGGCGGACTGTGGAATTGGAAGCAGCGCTGCGTGAAAACGAGAGAATCAATCATGCCTTTCGGGTATCGGAGGCAAAGTTCCGCGGTCTGGTAAGTCAATCGTTGGTCGGGATTGCGATTGTGGAGGACGGAAAATTCAGTTACGCGAATCTTAAGTATGCCGAGATGTTTGGCTATGGCGTTGAAGAACTTCTGCATCTTGGGCCGCTTGATATAGCAGTCGATAGTGACCGGCAACTCGTCGCGGAGCAGATGCTGAGGCGTCTCAGTCGCGAAATGGACCGTATTGACTATGTATACAGAGGTCTACGCAAGGACGGCACCGTGATGGACATCGAGTGTCACGGCTCAGTCCTGGACATTGGCGGTAAGCTTGCCCTCATGAGTCTGGTTCTGGATGTTACAGAGCGAACCCGGGCTGGCCGCGAAGTGCAGGCGCTACAGGACCAACTCCGCGAGCAGGCCATCCGCGATCCCTTGACCGGTCTCTACAATCGCCGGCATCTGAATGATTTTTTCGATCGCGAACTGAGCCGTGCCGAACGCTGTCATCTTCCCATCAGCGCAGTCATGGCCGATCTCGACAAATTCAAAGCAGTCAACGATACATACGGGCACCATGTCGGGGATGAGGTATTGAGAGTGTTCGGCGGGTTAATGAAACATTTTTATCGCGCCAGCGACATCTGTTGCCGCTATGGGGGTGAGGAGTTTCTCGCGGTCCTACCCGATATGGCAAATGATTCAGCGTGCCGACGAACTGAAGAGTTGAGGGCTGCCCTTGAAGACACCCCTATTGTTGTAGGTACATCGATTGTTCATGTGACCGCCTCGTTCGGGATCGCTACATTTCCGCAGGACGGCAAAGGCTTAAATTCATTGGTTGCGGCAGCAGACAAAGCACTGTATGCAGCGAAACATTCGGGGCGTAATCAAGTTAAGGGCTGCTCCGAGGTTCGGTGCGAGAATTCGGAAAGAAACAGCTAGAAAAATTGCAGAGTGGCTGTACCCTGCCGCGCACCGACAGCTTTTCAGTGTCATGATCGACGACCCTCGACGGGGCGTGAGAACACCAGGTAGACGTTGCGGTCAGCCGGTCCGCCATGGGAGCGCAAGCGCATTACGCTGAGCGTGGACAGGTCGAGAGTTGCACGGAGATACTGTCCGGGTCAGCGAAGCTGGGCACATCGCCGAGGGCCACCGAGACAAAGCCCTCGGGCATGAATTTCTTGAAGTTCGGCTGCAGTCCTGCTCCATGGTGGCGTTCACCTAAGTGGGATCGCCGCATTCTCAATCATCGGATTGCTCCGAGTCACGACAACACGGAAGTGATCTACGTTGTAATCGTCACGAATGGACAGGTGAGAAAGTGATCACAACCCACTCCTTTTGGGCTACCGCAGGCTACCGAATCCGGCAGCCTGTTTTCATGGGTTTGCGGAGGCGGTGGAACGAACCCTTTCGGGCTAGGCGGCTTCGCGTGCTTCCTTGATCACGCGACTGACTGTTGCCCGACTGATACGGTGAGCCTTTGCAATCTCGGTCAGACTCATGCCGTGGTCACGGTCGCGGAGAACGGCGGCGCGGTCGAAGTCGAGTGGGGTGCGGCCGATATGCCGACCTTCCAGTTTGGCGCGGCGCATCCCAGCCCGAACCCTCTCGATAATAAGGTTGCGTTCCAGTTCGGCGATGGCGCCGATGATGACGATGATGGCGCGGCCCAGCGGGCCGCCGGTATCGATGTTTTCCCGGAAGCTGACGAATTCGATGCCCAAGTGGTTCAGCTCGTCGAGTACTTCGAGGAAGTGACGGACCGAGCGGGCGATACGGTCGCCCGCCCATACCAGCACGACGTCGAACTGCCGCTGGCGGGCATCTTTCAACATCTGGTCCAAGCCGGGACGGCGCGCTTTGGCGCCGCTGATCCGGTCGGTGTATTCCTGCACGATCTCGAAGCCACGCTGCGCGGCTAGGCCGCGCAGGTCATAGAGCTGGGTCTCCGGGTGCTGGTCCAGCGTCGATACCCGCATGTAGAGGGCGGCGCGCTTCATTAGATCTGCTCCAGCGACAGCACTTCGTCTTTCATCTGGCCGACGGCTGCGTCGAGGAAGCGGAGGCGACCGAGACTGGGCACGGGCTTATGAGCTTCGAGCAGGGCCTCCATCTGAAAGAGCTGGATGGCGGAGCGGACGCGCTCTATTCGCTGGTTGACCTGGCTGCGGCTGGGACGGGGGCGAAGGTGACGGCGGCGGCGATTCTGTTTCATTGGGCACTCTCCAAGGCTCGGCCCAAAGAATAGGCCTATTGTATAGTATCGACGTAATATTGTCGATATGTCAAGGCTAAACGAAACATCCCGTCGAGCCAAAGCATCCCGCCCACCTACCCGCAGGTTTTCGTTCTCCCGTAACAAGCGCGGCATCGCCGGCAGCCTCATCTGGGTCAACTTCGACCGTCACGCTCTACTGGATCTGGTATGGAAGCTGGGCGGCCAGTTCGTCGCCAACATCGATGGTGTCCGTCCCCAGTTCAACAGCTCCCAGAACGTCTACCTGTCGCAGAGCGCGATCTTCCAGAGCACGCTCGTCCGCGGCGCCGCAGGACAACCGTCCGCCGGCGCTCCTGTTACCGCGCTGAACGGTACCCTGACCACGCCGATGACTGCGGTCGACAGCATGAAGCAGCTCGCCAAGCCCTGGTACTCCGATCAGATCCTGCCGTTCGACATCACCCTGGCCGGCGCCTCCGAACTGGGCAAGGCCACCGCGATGAAGATCTACG
>Ga0181520_10006142_pt1 | contig 18595 bp, 22 predicted proteins | sample PEATcosm2014_Bin_29_FD_132451 | JGI IMG/M metagenome (GOLD analysis project Ga0181520, IMG submission 132451) | Peatland microbial communities from MTU Mesocosm Facility, Houghton, MI, USA - PEATcosm2014_Bin02_30_metaG | ecosystem: Environmental > Terrestrial > Soil > Wetlands > Peat | place...
CCTTTCTAATTAAAAACGCCACTTCTCATGGCGTTCCCGAGATTATAGCACACCCCTGCCGCACGCATGCAACCAGCCTTTCCCGTTTCCCGGCAATGATTTATATCAGGAAGGGGCTAAACTCGAAACTGACGTTTATCTCGTTCTTGTAACGATATATTCCGCGACCGCGTCCAGCGTCGCCCTGGGCATGGAATCCGGGAAACCCTTCAGGGCGATGCGCGCCTGATTGGCGAAGCTGGCAGCCTGGCGCAGCCCTTCCCTGATGGCTCCCGATTCTTCCAGCCACTTGACCATAAAAGATGCGGAAATTTCTGGGGACTGAAGCCGCGACATAAATTTCTTCCGGCCGTCGGAGTCAAGCGAATCGCGCAGCCAGATCAAAGGCAGCGTCAGCTTCCCGTTGGCCAGGTCCGTATGCAACGTCTTTCCCGTCACGTCCTCGTCGCCGATCAGATCGATCGTATCATCAATGATTTGAAACGCCATGCCTATATTCCAGCCGTACTGTCCAAGAGCCATGCTTTGCTCGGAAGAAAGCCTTGCCAGGCGCGCCCCTCCCCGCATGCAGGCTTTCATCAGCGTGGCGGTTTTGTTATCGATAAAGGAAAGGTACTCCGCAAGGGAAATATCGAATTGAAAACGTCTGCGCACCTGGTTGATTTCCCCCTGACAGGTAGTGCGCGTGGAGCGGGCAAAAAGGTCCAGAAGCTGAGGATCATTGAGCCCGGCCAGAAGAGTCATCGCTTCGGCAAAAAGATAATCTCCCAGGAGAACCGCCACCTCATCGCCGAATTCCACGGCAGCGGTAGGCTTCTGATGGCGGAGGCAGGCCTTGTCGACGATATCGTCGTGGACCAGAGTTGCGAGATGAATCAACTCCGCGGAAGCGCCAACAACCGTGGCGTCATCGGTCTGAGCTCCGCCGATCTGCGCGCTCAAAATGACCATGGCGGGGCGCAGGCGTTTTCCTCCCGCTTGAACAACGTAGCGCACGATTTCCGGAATCAGGCCCTGGCCACGGGTGGAAACATCCTGAAGAAGGCGTTCGGTCTGGAGCAGCAGCGGAAAAATCGTTTGATAAATTTCTTCCAGACGGGACTGTTCTTTTTTTAAGTTGACGGAGGTCATTTAGGACCGCTGATGAGCGCGTGCGCCGCGTTTAAAAAGAACTGCGGCGCGATTCCGATAACCACGGTGATTACAGCCGTTCCTGCAAGCGTCAGGCGTTCAGACAAACCCAGCTCCAAAACCGCAGGCGTTGTTGAGGGCTTGAAATACACGACGTACAGAATCTTGAAGTAATACCCCACGGCTATTACCGTATTTACAGCTCCGATTATGACCAGCCAGATCCATCCCGACTGATATGCGGCGCTGAGTACATAAAATTTGGCCAGGAACCCCGCCGTGGGAGGAATACCAGCCAGGCTGACAAGAAACAGGGCCAGAAGCCCGGCAAGGTAAGGTTCGCGTCTGGCCAGACCAGCATAAGCGTCCAGATCCTGCGAGCCCACGGCGTTTGAAATATGTACGACTACGGCGAAAGCGCCGATGTTCATAAAAAGATAAACCCAGGTGTACAAATACACGGAGACCGTTCCCAGGGGACCCCCGCTTATAATTCCCATCAGGGTGTAGCCCATATGCGCAATAGATGAATAGGCAAGGAGGCGAACTACGTTGGTCTGCTGCAGGCCAATTATATTGGCAATCGTCATCGTCAGCACCGCTACGAAGGCCAGGACGGTCAATATCGTCGGATCAGCGTGCGGGAATATAAGCCCGAATACGCGCAGAGTGATCGCCGCGCCCGCAACCTTGGGAGCCACTGAAAGGAAAGCGGCAATCGGGACTGGCGATCCCTCAAACGCATCCGGTACCCACATATGAAAAGGCACAAGAGCCATCTTGAACCCAAAGCTTACAAGCACAAAAAGCATGGCCAGTATGGAAAGCGGCAGCATGGCTTTCAACTCGCCCACTCTGCCGGCTAAGGTCGCCAGAGAAGTAGTGCCGGTGATCCCGTAAATAAGCGATATGCCGTAAGCCAGCATTGCGGATGAGAATGCGCCTATGAGGAAAAATTTAATTGCCCCTTCACTGGATTTCGCCCGGCCGCGCAGGTATCCCGCCAGGATAAAAGATGGGATGCCGACCAGCTCAATGGAAAGGAATATCATCAGAAAATCGTTGGCGGAAACGACAAGAATGAGCCCGATGCCTGAAAGCAGCAGAAGCGCAAAATAGGTGCTCAACCGAACATTTTCAAAATCCTGATAACGGATGCTCAGCAGCACAACAAACAGAATGGTCAGAAGAACAACGCAGGAGAAAAAGAAGGCCAGACCGTCCCAGACAAGCATGCCCCGGCCGAAAAAGCCGGAAAAATCCCCGGGTGAGACCAGTGTCAGTCCGCCGCAGAAAATGCCTATAATCGCCAGCCAGAAACCCGTTTTACGAATCCGGGAAGAAAGGCCTTCTGCAGCGGCGTCCAGCGCCAGCAGAAGGAAGGCGAAAACGCTGAGAAAAGCTATGGGCAGAAGAAGGCGGTATGAAGTCATCAGTGTATTTTCAGGATCTCGACCAGATGCGTAAGGGTGGCGTTCATCGGCTCAAGAGCCAACGCCGGGAATACGCCCAGAACTATCATCAGCACGATCAGCGGAGTGATGGTCAATAGTTCGCGGACGTTCATATCCGATAAATTTTCCCATTTCGTATTAAATGGGCCGAGGAAAACTTTCTTGATCATGATGAGGAAAAAGGCCGCCGTGATCAGAATACCCACCAGCGAAATGGCTGTCAGCCGAGCATAAACCTGGAATCCTCCGAGGAAACAAAGGAATTCGCTGACAAAACCAGACAGAAGCGGCAACCCCAGGGAAGCAAGGCAGGCGACAGTCATCATCCCCGTATAAACCGGCAGTTTTGTTCCCAACCCGCCGAACGCGTTCATGTCGCGCGTATGCGCACGGTCATATATTACGCCCACAAGGAAGAACAGGGAGCCAGTGATGATGCCGTGATTAACCATCTGCAGAACGGCGCCGTTAAAACCGATAACAGAAAGGGATGCCATGCCCAGCATGGCGTAGCCCATGTGATTGATCGACGAATAGGCGATCATGCGCTTGATGTCCGTTTGCGCCAGGGAACAGAACGATCCATAAACAATGTTGATCACGGCGATTATTGCGATGTAAAAAATCAGCTCATGGGTCGCTCCAGGGAGCAGGCAGAAAGAGTAGCGCATAATGCCGTAGGTCCCCATTTTCAGCAGCACTCCGGCCAGGATCACCGAGACCGCGGTAGGCGCCTCCACATGCGCCAGCGGAAGCCAGGTATGGAATGGGAACGCGGGAATTTTAACGGCAAAACCGATATAGAGCCCGAGAAAAACAAGCAGCTGGAAGGTGCGCGCAAAATTGGCGTTCTGCGCAAGCAACTCGGTGAAATCAAAAGTATGCGGGTTGGACGTGAAATAGAGCGCAAGAATTCCGATCAGCAGGAAAACGCTGCCGAATAAGGTGAAAAGAAAGAATTTCATCGCGGCATATTCTTTCTTGGGCCCGCCCCAGATGCCGATCAGAAAAAACATTGGTACCAGGGTAAGTTCCCAGAACACATAAAAAAGGAAAAGGTCCAGCGCGAGAAAAACACCCAACATCGCAGTTTCCAACAGAAGGAAAAAGAAGAAATATTCCTTTACCCTGTCTTCAATATGAAACGAGCCCAGGATCGCCAGCAGCGACAGCAAGGTTGTCAGCAGCACCAGCGGCAGGGATAATCCGTCTACACCCAGAAAATACTGTATATGGAAAGCGGGAATCCAGCGGAATTTTTCCACGAACTGGAGGTCTGCGGCATTGCCGTTGAAATGGAGCCACAGCCAACAGGAGACTATGAAAGATGCCCCGGAAGCCGTCGCGGCTACTACGCGCGAAACCAGTTTATTTTCCGCAGGCACCAGAAATAGCGCTGCGCAACCTGCAAGCGGCAGCAATGTAATCAGAGATAGCACGTGCATTGAGTCACCCTCCGTTATCCACCACTGAACCGCCGGCGGATAACCCGCCACAGCTTCAGTGGCGGGTTAAAATATGTTCCAGAAAATAGCCAGAAAAACAAAACCGGCCGTTATTATCAACAAATAATTCTGAACAAGGCCGGTCTGGATAGTACGCGCCATCGCGCCCATTCTACTGACAAACCGTCCGGTACCGTCCACAAAACCGTCCACAAAGGTATCATCGATCCAACCGTCCAGTTTCGAAAACCACTCGGTTGCCGCGCCGAATCCGTCCACGCCTATCTGATCCAGAACATCGTAATCGAATGAAGCGATTTTATCAGCCAGCCTCATTATCGGACGCACAAAAAGCGCCCAATAAATCTCGTCGATAAACCATTTGTTCCGGAAAAGGACGTATGCCGGACGGAAAACAGCGGCCAGGGTTTTGGGTTCGATCCAGCGGGCAAGGTAAATTCCATACCCCAGAATGATTCCCAATAACGCCGATGACGTGGCGATAACAGCCGCGATGCCGGATTCCCTGGTCTCGGAGATCCCCGGCATTTCCATAAGACGGTTAATCAAGCCGTTATGCAGGAGCAGCTTGCCTGCCACAACCGAAAGCGCCGCCAGGATCATCAAAGGGATAGTCATTGTCCAGGGAGATTCGTGGGCATGAGTGAAGCGTTCGCGATCCCGTGGTTCTCCCAGAAAAACCAGAGAGCAGGCGCGCATCATGTACAAAGCCGTCATGAATGCTCCCAGGCAGCCAAGCGCGAACAAGGCATGATGTTGCGTTCCATAGGCAGCGCCAAGAATCATTTCTTTGGAATAAAACCCGGCCAGCCCGGGGACTCCGGCGAGAGCGGCGGCGCCGATAAAGAAAGTGATTGTAGTTGTGACCATCTGTTTGGATAAACTGCCCATCTTCCATATGTCATTGGTGTGCACGGCATGTATTACCGAGCCAGCGGCAAGGAATAAAAGCGCCTTGAACGCCGCGTGCGTGGTGAGATGGAAAAGCCCTGCGCCGTAGCCGGAAACCCCCAGAGCCATGACCATATAGCCCAGTTGCGAGATGGTCGAATAAGCCAGAATTTTTTTGATGTCATCCGATGTCAGGGCGATTGTCGCGGCAAAAACAGCGGTTATCCCTCCCACCCAGGCCACGATCTCCAATCCCTCCGGAGCGAGCATAAAAAAAGGATATGCCCTGGCCAGCAGGTACACACCTGCCGCAACCATTGTGGCGGCGTGGATCAAAGCGGAGACCGGGGTGGGGCCTTCCATGGCGTCAGGCAGCCATACGTGCAAAGGGAACTGCGCTGATTTACCAATTGTGCCGCAGAAAATAAGCAGCCCTATGATCATAGCCAGACGGGGACTTACAGAGCCGTCCTGGAGATGGGTGGTAATTTGTCCGAAGTTGAAAGTCCCCATTACGGCAAAAATCAGCAGAAGCCCCGCATAAAATCCAAGATCTCCCAGCTTTGTGGTCAGAAAAGCCTTGTTGCCCGCACCCGCTGCCGCGTCACGCTCGAATTCAAAACCTATCAACAGATACGAACAAAGACCCACGACCTCCCAGCAAACGAAGAATTGCAGATAGTTGTTCGCCACCACCAGCCCGAGCATCGAGAAGGTAAAAAAGGAAAGGTAGGAGAAGAATCGCTTGAATCTGGGAGAATCCCGCATATAACCGAGGGAATAGAACTGCACGAGGAAGCTTACGACCGTCACTACCAGCAGAAGAATAAGCGAGGGGCCATCCAGAAGCACGCCCACTTCGAACGGATAGATGCCTGCGGCGAACCAGGACCAGCTTAATTCAAAAGGCACCTTCAGCGTGCCGTTCAGATACTGATGGAACAAACTTATGGACATGACCATGCTCGCGAACACTGCGGCGACGCCCAGCAGGGAGCCTTTCCACGGAAGCCAGCGCCCGAAAAAGAAAATCAGAATGGCGCCGGCCAGAGGGAACAGCGGAATCAGATACGCGTAATCAGCCATGAAGAAGGTTCATGTTCTCCGTAAAAACGCTTTTGATGTTGCGATAAATGGCGAGCACCAAGGACAGTCCCACCACAGCCTCCGCTGCCGCTAGAGTTATTACAAAGAGGCTGAATCCCTGTCCCCAGACGTTGCCTGGATGCAGATAATGATTAAAGGCAACAAGGTTGATATTGGCTGCATTGAACATTAGTTCTATAGACATCAGTATTCCAAGGATATTCCTCCGTGTAAGCACGCCGAAGATCCCTATGCTGAAGACAACACCAGACAATGCAAGAATGTGATAAAGGGTCATTTATCCTTCTGTTCCTGGCTGAAAAGAACCGCGCCTACGAGCGCAGCCAGCAATGCCAGAGAAACGGCTTCAAACGGAACGATCATTTCCCCAAGAAGCAGCCTGCCGATCGAAACGGAAGTCGGCATTAATCCGGGGGATTTAAAATGATACGCGAAATATTTCTTAAAACCTTCTGCAAGGCCCGCACCTATGGCGATAGAAAGGATCATAGCCAGCAGCCACTGCTCGTTGACCTGCCTTTGAAGCGCTTCCACGGGCTGCTGTGAAAGCATGATCACAAAAAGCATGATGATCATGATCCCGCCGACATATACCAGGATCTGGCTTGCGCCAAGGAAATCCGCGCCGAGCATCACGAATATCCCGGCCACCAGCGCGAGAGCCATCACCAGCGCGATCGCGCTGTGAAAAACATTCTTCAGCAGAACAACTCCCAGCGCCGATAAAACCAGCAGGGCGCCGAACACGTAAAAAATCAGAGACATCAAATGGTGTTCCATTTAATGGACCAGAACCCAGGCCCCTGTAAGGGCGATGTTTATAAAAGACCATGGCAGAAGAAATTTCCAGCAGAACTGCATCAGCCTGTCCACGCGCAGCCGCGGATAAGTCCAGCGAAACCATAAAAAGACGAACACCAGGACGGAGGTCTTAGCCAGGAACCACAGCCAGGAAGGTATAATCCCTCCCCTGACCCACAAACCATCTCCGCCGCCGAAGAACAAAGCCGCAGCCATGGCTGAGGCCAGAAAGACATAGGCGTATTCCGCCAGAAAGAAAAAAGCGAACTTGAGGCCTGAAAATTCGGTATGGAACCCGGCTACAAGTTCGGATTCAGCTTCCGGAATGTCAAAAGGCGTGCGGTTCGTTTCCGCCACGGAACAAATAAGAAAAATCAGAAAGGAAATCTGGCCGATTACCGGGTAAAAAACAAACCACTTGGGAAAGAAATTGAACCAGCGCGCCTGCTGGGCCATGGTAATCAGCCTAAGATTCTGCGTTCCGTAGAGCATAAGGATCGGGACAACCGACAACACCCGCGGTATTTCATATGAAACCAGCTGCGCCGCTGCGCGCACACCGCCCAGCATGGAGTATTTGTTTCCCGATCCCCATCCCCCCATCAAAATACCGATAACGGAAAGGCCGGAAATGGCGAGGATGAACAACACCCCAGTATCCAGATCAACGGGGACTATATCCCTGCCAAAAGGAACTGGCGCAAAGCAGATAAAGGCTGGGGCGCAGGCGGCAACCGGAGCAAGCCAATGTATCCAGCGATCCGCTCCCTGCGGTACGATATCTTCCTTAAAGAACAATTTTATCCCGTCGGCAATGGTCTGAAGGATTCCCTACGGCCCTGTCTCCATGGGACCCAGCCGCGCCTGCATGAAGGCGGAAACCTTTCTTTCGGCATAAACCAGTATTATCGGTACAAGGCTGATCAATCCGATCAGCACGCTTGTCTGCACCAGCATGGTTATACCGTGAGCGGCAACAGGCGGCACGCCGTGCGCTTCAGCCCAGGCACGCAGGAGTGCAAACAGGCGCGCCAGGCATGGGCCAATCTCAAAATTATTCTGCCGCAAAAACGCGATCACCGGTCCACGTCCCCCAAAACGATATCAATGCTGCCCAAAATGGCGATGACGTCCGCGACTTTCCATCCCTTGAGCGCTTCCTGCAGAATCTGCAGATTTATAAAGGAAGGTCCGCGGATGTGCATCCGGTATGGACTGGGGCTGCCGTCGGAAATCAGATAATATCCATGGTCTCCCCGTGGGCCTTCCAGATGCCCGTAGCTCTCTCCCGGCGGCACACGGTAAAACTTTGGCATCTTCGCCATGGTGTCGCCAGGCTTGATCATGTCCAGCGCCTGTTCGACGATGCGCAGGCTCTGCCGGATTTCCAGGATACGCATCCAGTACCTTTCCCAGCAGTCACCAATTTTCCCGACAGGCACGTCGAACTGAAATCTGGGATAAAGCCCGTATGGATCATCCCTGCGGACATCATATTTAAAACCCGAGGCACGCAGGTTCGGACCGGTGAGGCCCCATGCGATCGCCATATCCGGCGGAATCATTCCGATATTCTTTGTCCGGTCCATAAAAATGGGGTTATAGGTAAGGAGCGTGTCGTATTCGTCGACATGTCCGTACATCTCTTTTGCGAAAACCCGGACCTTTTCCAGCCAGCCGTCAGGAGCATCCGCCATGACGCCGCCGATGCGGATATAGTTGTAGGTAATCCTTGCTCCGCAAATTTCCTCAAAAAGGTCCAGGACACGCTCCCGTTCGCGGCCGAAGGCAAGCAGAAAAGGAGTGAAAGCGCCAATATCAATTCCAAAGGTACCGATCAATACGCAATGTGAAGCGATCCTCTGCAGTTCCGCGATTATGATGCGGAGGAGGTCTGCGCGTTCTGGGATCTGAACACCAAGCAGTTTTTCCACCGCAAGGCAGAACGCCCAGTTGTTTGACATCGAAGCGAGGTAATCCAGGCGGTCTGTCAGGACGATTATCTGCGGGTAAGTACGTTTTTCCGCCAGTTTCTCCGTGGCACGGTGCAGGTAGCCTATATCCGGCTGAGCGCTTGTGACCAGTTCCCCATCAACCGTAATCGCCACACGCAAAACTCCGTGCGTGGAGGGATGCTGCGGCCCAAGGCTGATGAACATTCCCTTGGGAGGGGCCTCTTTCGGAAAAACTTCCGGCGCCTGTGAAGGAATCGAGGTTTCCATATTAATCGTATCTGTCCGGTTTCGGCACATAATCCTTGCGCAGAGGATGTCCTTCCCAGTCTTCAGGAAGCAGAATCCTCCGCATGTTGTAATGGCCGGGAAACTTTATGCCCATCAGGTCAAAGACTTCCCGCTCCTGCCAGTCGGCAGCAGGCCAGACACTGACCACGGAAGGAACTTCCGGATTAGCCCGGTCAGAAACCCTCACTTTTATGACGACCTTGGCTTTTATCGATGTTGATACAAGGTAATAAACCACATCGAAATAGTCTTTCAAGTCGACGGAAGTGACAAAAGAAAGGAAATCAAAATTGAGGCGGGAATCCGATTTCAAAAACAGACAAAGATCTACGAGTTTTCCCGGAGGAACCTGCAGATATAACTCGCTTCCACGCTTATACCCGGCATCCTGGGGAATTTCCACAACCTCCGGGAATTTCGCCTGAACTGCAGACAAGATTTCAGCGGAAGTCACTCCACTATCCCCGCTTTCTGTTTTGCTGCGGCCAGCATGCTGTAACGCTGGATTTTCTTTTGCAGTTCAAGCACCCCCTGCTGGAGCGCTTCGGGGCGCGGAGGGCAGCCCGGCACGTAAATATCAACCGGTATCACCTTATCTACCCCCTTACAGACCGAGTAGGCGTCATAATAGGGCCCGCCGGAATTGGAACACGACCCCATTGAAATCACGTAACGCGGTTCAGGCATCTGATGATAAAGAAGTTCGATCCGCGGGGCCATCTTCTTTGTCACCGTGCCGGCAATAATCATCAGGTCCGCCTGGCGCGGCGTTGGCCGGGGAATGACTCCGAAGCGGTCAAAATCATACTTGCTGGCATAGGCTGACATCATTTCTATAGCACAACATGCCAGGCCGAATGTGAGAGGCCAGATGCTTGATTTCCGCGCCCAGTTGACAAACCAGTCCGCAGCAGTCAAAAGCACAGTGCCGCCGGGCATGTGCTCGACATAAAGCGGTCCCTTATCTAATAAGATTCCCATAACCGGTTACGATTCCCACTTCAGCGCACCGCGCTTCCAGACATAAATAAGGCCCAGCAGCAGAACTGCAATGAACACGAGCATCTCTACAAACCCCATTAAACCCAGCTCTCTGAACGTCACCGCCCACGGATACAAAAATAGCGCTTCCACGTCAAAAACCACGAAGAGAAGGGCAAAAAGGTAAAAACGAATATCCGTTGGAACGTAAGGGGTGCCTACGGGTTCTACGCCACACTCATAGGCGATTTTCTGAACTTTATCCCCGCTTTTAAAGCGGATCAGAGAAGCAACAACAAGGCCGGCTGCGCAGAAAGCGCCGCTTAGCACGATGAAAATAAGAATATGGGCGTATTGACTCAGCATTTGTAACTAACCCTTCGTTCCTTCAAAAATCGTTACGATGCCGCCGTGCAGGCTGGTCCGGCTGACCTGTTTAAAACCCGCCGCGCTGAGTTTTTTCAGGATTTCTTCAGGCTCAAAAAATTCCTGAATGCTTTTTCCCAGATAATCCTGCGGCCAGGATTTTCCGCAAATCATCCGTCCTAACAACGGCAGGCCAAAGGATAAATGGAGTTCGTGTCCCCACCTGAGCAAAGGGGCCTTTGGCCGGCTGAATTCAAGATGCAGCGCTTTGCCGCCTGTTCTCAGTACGCGGGAGGTCTCTGCAAAGACGCGATCCAGGCGGCCTCGCAGATTTCTAAGCGCAAAAGCTGAAGTTATACATCCGAAAGAACGGTCGGAAAAAGGCAGCCGATCCGCTGATCCACAGATCCAGCGGATGGTTTTCTCATTGTCTTTCTGCCTGGCTATCACCAGCATCTTTTCGGAGAAGTCCAACCCTGCAACGGCATGTCCCGCTGCGCGCGCCAGAAACGCCAGATCACCTGTCCCGGTCGCTATGTCCAGAACCTTCGCTCCCGGCGGAATACGCCGTACGAGGGAACGCCGCCAGGCCTTGTCGAGACCGAAACTTGCCAGCGCGTTGAAACGATCGTAATTCGCGGCGATGCCGTCGAACATCGTCTTGACCGCCGCATAATGGTTTGAGGTATCCGAACTGTCTAGACCGACAGATGATTGCCTGCTATTGGAGGTCTTCCGATCCCAGAGTCTTTTTGCTTCCATCGGCTTTCACCTTATTAATTGACTCTTGGACCACGGTATTGATTTTGTTGGAAAGTGCTTCGATGTAATCGCCGCCTGTACGAAAGCCGGCTTCTTTTACCATTTTCTTAATTTTGCTAACTACTACCAGTGTTTCAGCCATTAGACTACCCTCCTAATTAATTAATATTGGCAATATTTCTAACAGAGCGCCCACTTTACCATTCAATAAATAGCTTGTCAAATTTTCTGAGCCCCCATTAAATGCATTCTAGTTGTTTTATCGGCTATCCAATAGCTTAATTTCAACCTTACGATATAATTTCTCCTTCAAAAAGGTGAACAGTATCATTCGCTGAAACGATTTCAAGGCATCCCCGCTGATCTATGCCCCGGGACCTGCCGGTTATTATTCCCCCGGCAGTTTTAATACGTACGGGCTCATCCGGCCGGCTATACCGATCCCAGTAAGCCTGCCGAAACGGCTTGAATCCTTTTTTCTGAAATTTTTCATAGGCCGCTCTAAACCGTTTCAAAAAATCCGCCAGCATTTCCCCCCGGGAAAATTGCTTTACGGTAACCGTTTGAATAGAAGCAGCCCTATCCTTAATAGATTCCGGCAACACATTGAACACGTTCAAGCCAATGCCCAGAACCAACCAGTTCAAATGATCTGTTTCCCCCGACATTTCTGTCAATATTCCCCCGATTTTCTTCCACTGGCCGCGGGATTTGATCACAAGATCATTCGGCCACTTGAGCAGGGCCCTGATGCCGGCTACGGCATCAACCGTTTCCGAAAGGCAATAACCGGCAACAAGCGCTAACGGAGGCGCCTCCGCAGGGTTTATGGACGGGCGCAGTAGCATCGAAAACCACAACCCTCCTGCGGGAGATTCCCATTTTCTTTCAAACCGGCCTTTTCCTGACTCCTGATGTTCAGCAATCCAGATATTTCCTCCGGTCGCACCGCTTTCTGCCGCTTTTTTGGCTAATTCCTGCGTGGATGCGCAGTGAAAAACATATTCCAGATGCCATTTATTCAATTTGTTTTGCCGGGCCAGCCTGTAGAGGGAAAAATCAAAAGGTGCGGCGGGATTATTTGAGGACACGCAGGATATCCAGGCTGCAATCAAAAGCTTTTACCGAATGCGTCAAACGCCCCATTGAAATAAAATCAGCTCCGAGACGGCCGACAACGGGGAGCTGCATGGGCTTGACTCCGCCTGAAATTTCGATTCGTGTCTGCGGGCTTTGCCGGCGTATCACTTTAATGTATTCGCGGAGCCGGGCCGGGGACCAGTTGTCCAGAAGGATTTTTGCGGGCTTCAAGATGACGGCATCCCTCAGATCTTTTTCTGTCTGAACTTCCAACTCTACGGCGCGCAGGACGGGGCGAACCGCCCTCTTCCAGTTCAGCCCCGCTAAACGGCAAATCTTCAGGTGATTTTCTTTAATCAGGATTTCCTGCGCCAGCGAAGACCGGTGATTCGTAGCTCCCCCGCAATGCACGGCATATTTTTGAAGAGTTCTCCAGCCTGGAAGCGTTTTGCGCGTATCCAGGAGGCAGGTTTTGGAAGAACCCAGCTTCCTAACCTGGATCCGCGTAAAAGTGGCGATTCCGGAAAGGTGTTGAAGCGCGTTGAGCGCAGATCGTTCGACCCCGAGTATCGCGTGGGCGGTTCCGTGCAGCCTCGCCAGCCCATCGCCATTTTTTACGACTGTGCCGTCCGGTTTCATTATCCTGAAAACGACATGCTGGTCCAGCGCTTCAAAAAACTTGTGCGCCAGCGGCAAACCACAAACGACTCCATTTGCCTTGGCGCGGATTTCTGCTTCTATCCTCAGATCAGACGGAATAAGGAGATGTGTGGTCTTGTCGTGGTGTGCGGCGTCTTCGCGTAAAGCGGTGCGAATAAGCGTCCGGATCTCGGGTGCGTTCCAGTTCATAGGCTATATTTAACAAAATGGGGATTGATCCATTAAAGGAACAATCCTCAAATTGTCGAAATATTATTACGAATCTGACGGACTCTCTTAAGTTCGCCTCACAAAAACAAACGGCAAATAAGCCACTTTGTCGTCCGGATAAACGATCTTGCAGATATAATCGCCTGTTTCTACATCCAGGCCATTACCGTCTGTCCCAAGCCACCGGATAGGAGCGGGCATTTCATCTTTCGATTTTCTCCAGATTGAACGCCCCGTGCGATCCAGAATGCTGACTTCATAAGCGCGCGGATCGAACTCAAACCCCGTATTACCATGGCGGGAAAAGTGGAAGGGCCTGGCTGGTTTTTGTTGAGTTATTTGGGTCTGATTCATGTTGGCCTCCGCGTCATGTTTAGCCGCATTAACCCCGAAAGTCAATATTTTTTTGACATTACACAAATAGCTTCATTTTTAAGATCGAATTTGATGGTACTTCTAAAGTATTGTTAATCAGCCAATTTTATCCAAACACCGAAATATATTGCATGTTAAAAAAACGTCTGATATACTCGGGACCGGAAGCAATCTTTTTCACCAAAAAGGAAAGCGAACGGGAGCCGACATGAATCCGACAGTGCTTGTTGTGGAAGATGATCCGGAGGTCCGAAGTTTAGTCGAATACGCTCTGCAAAAAGAGAAATTTACAGTGCATGTTGCCGAAAACGGCAAGCGGGCGCTTGAAATGCTGGATCAGACTACGCCCGATGTCATGACTCTTGATTTGATGCTTCCTGACATTCACGGGCTGGAGTGCTGCAAGAAGCTGCGCGCAGATCCAAGGTTCCAGGCGGTGTCAGTCCTCATGCTTACGGCTCTTGACAGTATTGATGATATCGTTAAAGGATTTGAGGTAGGAGCGGATGATTACCTGGTGAAGCCTTTCCAGCTCCCGGAGCTGCTGGCACGGATCAAGGCTCTCCTGCGCCGCAGACATATCGGACGATTTGAACGCATGGCCGCAAGCGCAGGCGGCACCGCAGTTGATCTTGCCCACCACAGGGTTACCATGAATGGCGCTCCCGTAGAAACGCTTACCTATAAGGAAATGGAATTGCTTTTCGTGCTTTTGCGCAAAAGTCCGAAAGTTGTCCGCAGGTCGTTTCTTCTTCAGCGGCTGTGGGGCCGGCAGGATTCACGAGCGCTTGATGTGCATATACTGCATTTGCGTCAAAAACTTGGGACTACGGGCGGCGAACAGATACTTACCGTTCCCGGCCAGGGCTATAAATTCGTACCCATGCTTTTAAGCGAGCCCCCCGCCTCGCCATCTGCGAGCACGGCGCCCGCCAAAACAGCATAACCCCCAAAGACAATTCAACATCCGACGCGTTGCTTATGCGCCGGACATTCACCGTTAAACTGATTTTATTGTTTGTTAGCGGCTAACAGCGAATTGATTTCTTCGATAAGAAATACAGGATCGCAGGGTTTGGCTATAAAACGGCTGGCTCCCAGCTCCATTCCTTTTTTGCGATCGACGGACTGAGCGTAAGCTGTCAGAATAATTATCGGGATCGATTTGGTTTTTTCATTCCCCTTCATTCGGCGGCAGACCTCCCAACCGTCCATCCTTGGCATGCCGATGTCCAAGATCATCAGTTCGGGATGTTCTTTTACCACCACATCAAGCGCTTCGACGCCGTTTGAAGCGGTCACGACCTGAAAGCCGCTGAACTCAAGGCTGTCCTTGAGGATCATGACAATATTTTCTTCGTCGTCGACAACCAGGATCTTTGCCATTAGGGAATTCTCTTTACCCGCCCAGTCCCACTACGACAACGGATTCATTATGATAAATATTTTTAATAATTTCCTGTCCATTTTGTTTTACCCGGACGGGAGCATGTTCCCCATATCCGTAAAAACCGCCCAGCCTTATTCCGCTACCTCCCAAGGCATTACGAATCACGTCTATCTCCCCCTGGAATTCACTCCCCAGCATCTTCTGCCGGCCAACGCTGCAGAACACCAGGGCGCCTTTCAGCCTGTCGCGCCCCGCCATTTCCGCGGCATCCCGGGCGGCCCTATCCGCCGCCTGCAGCGCGGATTCCCGCGAAGCGAACATCAAATAGACTTCGCTGCCTTCAGGGATGCCTGCAGAGCACAGAAGGGAACCGTCAGTGCCGACTTTTATGGCCTGCCTCAAAATGTGTTCCGGGAATCCCTGCAGGTAAATTCCCAATGGATAAGTTGACGCCAGGTGCGGAAAGGGTTCGCTCTTATCCATATCCTCGTACCGGATACCGAGATAATCTTCATAAATGAAAATGGCAGGCCTGCCATCCAGTTCCATAACTGTCCGGCCAAGCGCTTTTGTCACGCGAAACGGCCTGCCAACCGGTTCCCAACCATGGCGTATTCCAATGCCTGCGGAAAATTCTCCGGCCAGAGCCGCGCCTACAACGGCGTCGCTCAGAATTTTTCCGTTACAAAACTGAAAACATCTTTGAAACAGGAAATCGTCTCCAGACGCGGCCCCGGCTAAAGGAACACCGGGGCTAAGCCGTTTCTGGAGTCCTGCAACAATTTCTTCAGCGGATCCGGAAATGCCGTCCGGGAACATCAAAACCAGCCTGGGCGTGCCTGCCGATTTCAGAGCCTTACCAAGTTCTTCTCCCGCAGCTTCCGGATCAACCGAGATTCCCATGCCGGCCCCGACTGAAGCGAAGCCGTGGTCGATTTTGAAACCTACGACGGTAACCGACCGCCTCACAGGTCCAGAGGTATTGATTCCACCGGCGTCGGTGCAGCCCGCGAGAGGCGCCCCTTCGGTCACAGACATGATGCCGTTAAGCAGGCGCGCATCCGCAAACCTAAGAGAAGCGAAGACAAGGGTCAAATGAGGAATAGCCCCAAGCTGCTGCGCCATAAGCTGGGCGGCCTCCTGCCCGGCCAGATAAACATTGGCGCTGGAACTTGTTCCTACAGCCATTTCGATTGACATTAATTATTTACCCTTAAGCGGATTTCAGGGACGGGACCTGTTGTCCTTTATCGAGATTGAACGGGAGGGTGAAAATGAAGCAGCTTCCCTGGCCCTCTTCGCTTTCCGCCCAGATCCGGCCGCCATGGAGATTCAGCAGCCCACGGCATATAGGCAGTCCCAGACCTGTACCCGGATTTTTCCGGTTGACGTCGATGTCTATCCTGTAGAATTTTTCGAAGATTTTTTCCAGATGCCCAAAGGGAATCCCCTGCCCCTGATCGCGCACTTCAACGATCACCCCGTCCCTGTACCGCCTGCCGCGCACAGACACTACGCCGTACGGCGGCGAATAACGCAGCGCATTGCTCACGAGATTCACCAGAACCTGTTCAAGCTTGTCCACGTCCGCATTGATCTGCGGAAAATCATTCGGGAAATCCATGACAAGCTGTACATTCCCGGCATTTGCCGCCAGCGCTGAGAATACCTGCTGGGTTACGGCAGGCAGCTTTACCGGTTTCCAGACTATTTCCTGCCGGCCGGATTCGATTTTTGAGATATCCAGAAGTTCCGTTATCAGGCGCGTCAGCCGGTCGGTCTCGCTGTTAAGGATATTCAGGTACAGCAATCGCTTATCCTCGGGAATATCATGGTTGTATTGAAGCAGCGTGGCGACAAAACCTTTGATTGCCGTCAGCGGGGTGCGCAGTTCGTGCGAAACCAGGGATACAAAATTTGATTTTTCGTTATCCAGATCCTTCAACTGCTCATTCGCCTGGACCAGGTCCCTGGTCCGCTCCCTTACATTTTCCTCGAGGGTCAGATTAGCCCTGCCCAAAGCTTCGTAAAGCCGGGAATTCTCAATGGCCGTGGATGCCTGGTAGGCGTACATGCCGAAAAAGCTTCTCTCAGCCTGGGTCAGGCGCAGCGCCGCGGAAATATGCCCGGCCATAATCAGGCCGATTAGGTCAGATTTGATCCGGATCGGCAAAAGGATCATGGATTCCACGGACATTTTCTGCATGAACTCGCGCCATTCCGGCGAGGCCACCGTCATGTTCTGCACGGAAAATTCTTCCCGGCCCACCGTTGAATCATTCAAAACGCCGCCCAGGTGATCGAGGAAATATAAAAATTCCCGCGCGCTGAACCCGGCATAGGCGCTCTGGATTACCTTTGCCCCCTGCCTGTCCAGAAGGATAACGCCGCTTTTTTCAAAATCCAGATCGCGCACCATGGATTCCGCCAGCGCGTTCAATATAACTTCCATGTCGAATGATGAGGTGATAAGCATGCCTACGCGGTGCAGGGCATGCAGGAGCTGGAGCTGCCGCTCCAGGCTCTCATTGGAGCGCCGCAGCTGAAGGTCGGTACGGATCAGCGCATGAGCCGTGCTATCAAGCTGTTTACGCGCGGAAATGAGCTCGTTTTCCATATTCATGAATACGGGCTGAGTTTATAGACAATAAGACGCGATTTCAATGCCTATTAAGAAACAAAATGAAAATTTACAAGAGTTAAAAAACGGCGTGTAGAGGTATTATTTCAGTTTCTTGATGTGAGCGCGGAGCCAGCAGGAAGTGCGGGCGATGTCCGCCTTGCCAGAAGCGTGCTGAAGGGCGAAACGAACCAAACCGCCTGAGGGAACTTCCAGAGCATGGCCGTTCATCCCCAGGAAAACAGCCATTACAGTCACGGCCGTTCGTTTGTTGCCGTCAACAAATGGATGGTTCTTAATCAGTGAACACAAAAGCGCAGCGGCTTTGTCTTCGAGCGTTGGATAAAGGTCTTTTCCCGCAAAACTCTGCCGCGGCTGCGCTGCCGCGGATTCCATCAGCCCCAGGTCGCGAACCCCGTGCAATCCGCCCGTTTCCTCAATCACGGCAGAATGAATAAAGAGAATCTCAGCGGAAGTCAGATACTGCATTATTTGGCCAGTTCTTTGAGCACATCCCGGTAATGGTCGATGAACGATGTGGTAAGACGCGCCACCCGGTCGGAAACCTGACCGGCTGGTTTCTTCAAGGGCTTGATCACGATTTCCTGCTCCTCCGGCAGATAAGTAACCACTACCTTATCGCCGATCATGATCCCCATCTCTTTCAAGGTTTGTTTGGGAAGAGTCACCGCAGCGGAATCGCCCACGCGCAGCACTTTATTTACCATATCAACCTCCCTGTGCGTATTATAATAGTATTATAATACGTCTTCTGCACCCCCGCAATGGAATCTCTTTAGTTGAGCGGCGAGATCGACGGAACCCGTTAACTGCCTCACCCCCGCCCTCTCCCTGTATCCGCTTTGCGTCCTGGGCGAGGGAGCTCACCACGTCCATTCCAGCGCGGGCCGTACTCCCACGCCGCTGAAGCCGAGGAGGGAAGCCTCACCCTCCCCTCTCCCCGAGGGAGAGGGTGGTCGAAGACCCGGTGAGGCAAGAGGGGAGGAAGCTTTTTTGCGGGGCGACGCCTTTGATGCTCCGGCTCCTGGAATAGACCA
>Ga0181520_10006143_pt1 | contig 18595 bp, 21 predicted proteins | sample PEATcosm2014_Bin_29_FD_132451 | JGI IMG/M metagenome (GOLD analysis project Ga0181520, IMG submission 132451) | Peatland microbial communities from MTU Mesocosm Facility, Houghton, MI, USA - PEATcosm2014_Bin02_30_metaG | ecosystem: Environmental > Terrestrial > Soil > Wetlands > Peat | place...
AAACCACAAGCAACCCCTACTCCTACAACTTCAACTCCACCAGCCCCAGCCCCAGCCACTCCAACCCCACCAGCTACAGCTACACCAGCTACAGCTACACCAGCTACAGCTACACCAGCTACAGCTACACCAGCTACAGCTACACCAGCTACAGCTACAACAAAGAAATAAAATGAAAAATATGAAAAATATACTAGTGGTGTTATTGTGTTGTAGCTTAGTGGGGTGTGGAGATAGGGTCTGGCTTAGGTCGGTCGGCTCTTTCTCTACAGCTAATGCTCCTAGTTTAGAGCAAGCATCCTCAGCCTATACCACGGTGGGGGCTCTTCATACTTTGGAGGAAGAGGCAGTCCTCGCTGACCATTACTCTTCTTTAGGGTACCGCCCCGGTCAACTAACGGATTTTATCAAGCCTGATGATCTGAGAGTTCGAGAAGAAGCCATCAATGTTCTTTGTGACTATCTTACTTTAGTGGGTGATTTATCTAATGGAAAACGGCAACAGCAGGAGATTGAAGACGAAACAAAATCACTGACTATAACAGCAGCAGGTGTGAGAACGGCCACTGCTTCTTCCACGGCTACGAATACCACCACTAACTCCGCCTCGAACGCTGTGAAGGTTAATCCCACTCTCACAGATACTACCACTCAAACAGGGACTATCACCAATACGGTAACTAGTAGTCAAAATACACTCATGACTTCTCAACAGATGGGTATGATCATGTCGGGTATGGACTCAGCCATTAAGCCTTTTATCAATCATATGGTGAAGAGCCGGTTACTCCCTCTCATGAAGTCGGCTGATCCCACCATTCAACAGTTATGCACCCTGTTGACCTCTGATCTTGTTACCTTGAGGGCTCAAGCCAAGGGCGATTATCTTGTATTATTGATGGAGCAAAATCAATTCATTCAGAAAAATGAGGGGAAACTTTCTCCATCAGAGCTTCGTGAAGAGACTGAAAAGCTTTATCAAATTGAACAGGACGCGGCGTGGGCGGATCACGATCTTGCTGCTGCAACTGAAGCAGTACAGAAATTGGCTGTAGCTCATCATCAGTTAGTAGTGGAGGAAAAGCATGGAGCAAAATGAGGTCAGAGAGCTTGTCGCCGCCGCACAAAATAGCGTAGGGTTAGCTTATTGGGACGCCACCGATGAGGAAGTTAAGGGCATCCTCATGGAGTTGGGTATTGATCTAGATGAGGTGTTTACTTACCTTAATCAAGAAGATTTGGCCTCCCGAACAAAGGAATTCACTCTCGCTGCTGACACTATGTCCACCTCGGTGTTGCCGGGAATTAAAAAGCTGAATGAGCGGGTTGAAAAGATTATTCAAGTGGAGGGTTCGGTCAAGACCGCCCTCGCTGATGCAATGAAGCTGTCTCAATCCGTAAGTTTTTTCAGCATACCTGCGTTGCCTTTATGATAAAATCAAACGCAGAATCAGAGATACCACCAGAGAAATGTAGTTGGTACCGGTGTACTTGTGGGCACGCATTTATGGATCACGAGAATACAGGGAGGTGTATAATCTGTGATGAATGTAAAAATTTTGTAGAGGGTAAATATGAAAGCCCAACTCATTAGCGACCTTCATACGGAGACGCAACCCCGACCCTTGGAGTTTTTGGGTGGGCTTGAGTTTGCACCCGACTTGGACTTCCTACTTTTGCCCGGTGATATCGTGGTCATGGGTGTTCAAGAACCTGATCTCTGCCGTGAGGTTTTTGGTTTTCTTGGAACGAAGGCCCGTTATGTTCTCTATGCAATTGGCAACCATGAGTATTATGGTAGAGGGGTTTACTACCTTGATGATAAAGGTCAGGTAGAAGAACGAATTATTGCCAATCCCGGCACAGTGACAGAACAGCTTATTGCTTCTGTTCTACCCAGCAACTTTGTTTGGTTGAATAATTCTGATGCCACACTTGATGGGGTCCACTTCTATGGTGGGGCAATGTGGTTTCCAGATCATCCATTCAATAAATTACATGAACATGAGTTGAATGATTTTCTTCTCATCCCAGATATTCATGATTGGGTGTATCAGAGCAATACAGGGTTTCGAGAACACGGACTCGACTTGATTAGACCTGAGACTATTGTACTATCACATCATCTACCATCGCATAGAAGTACCTCTAAAATTTATAAGGAAAGCATGATCAATCGGTTCTTTGTCTCTGACGAGGAGCGGCTCATTGAAGCGACTAAACCTCGGTTATGGGTTCATGGGCATACTCATTTTTCCTGTAACTACATGCTGGGAGACTATACTCACGTTGTATGCAACCCACATGGATATCCAAAAGAGCGGAAAGAAATGAAGAAGAAATACACTCCAGTGGTGTTCGAGGTATGACTCCTAGTGAGCTACGGTTTGTGGGAGCAATCTGTCAACAATATGGTAAACGGGTAAATGGTGGTTGGGAGCTTTCCATTCCTCAAAGACTCATTGCTAATATGCCAATGACGGGAACTATCATGCAACTTCCTCAAACTCCCGGTAATATGGAACTAAAACTACTGTACTCTCCCAATACTGTAATTGATGGGGGTAAGTTGACGATACTACCTGACAAATCAGCCCCTGCCCTAATAGTTAAAAAGGAAGAGTCGGGAAGCTAACTTCCCGACTCCCAGCCTCCATTCCATCTTACCGTGGAGGTAGTCCCCGCACGAGTGGGGACCTTTGTTGTGCTACAGTCAGCTACTCGATAAGCACCATCATAGGCTAGTAGCCTCTTATTAAATAGGGTCGATAGTGATTAATTGGGGGTGAATGTTAGCGTACTATTTTCTACCGATAAGGTATAAGAAGCAGCGGTCGCAGTATCAATGAGGGTAATTCCAGTGACTCCATCTGATCCCCCCGGTGTAAGGGTTGGTGCCATATTCGCTATAGTTAACGTATAGGAAGTTGGTGGGGATGCGGTCGTATCAATAAGAACGACTGGGCTTGAACTTCCCCCACCTCCCGGTGTAATGGTCATAGCCCCATTGAATACAGCCATAACATAAAAGTCGGAGGTGACTGTATCCGTAAAGGCAATACCCCCTGAAGAAATGGTTAGAGTGCCATTAATGACAGATAAAGAATATGGGATGGCGGTGACTGTATCAATCAGAGTGACTGTACTAACGCTCAATACTGTAATGGGAGTAGGAACGAATTGTATTTCAACAAAATTATATGGAGAAACCCCAACTGTACAGACATAACCAAGGGATTGAACTAGGTTCGGTAGAGCAGGACGAGCTTTAGTAACAACTCCAGCCGTAGTGCTCAAATAAACAGGAGCCCCCACATCGGTTAAAGAAAAAGACCCCCCTGAAAATGGAACATTGGCAAGCCCACCTGTATAAGCTAGAATTACATCTCCTTCACCGGCATTTGCAGTTACAAATGCATGAGCCGGGAGGTTATATGTACTAGAGGCATTTGCTAGTCGGGCATACACTCCTGCTATTGAGTCAATTGTTGTGTAGTGTAAATTTACAAGATTTCCAGCCAAAAGAGGAACTTCAGCGATAACTGTAATTGAAGAGTAAGCAATAAGGCTAACGTCTAAATTACCATCTGAATCCAGCACAACAGGCTTTCCACCATCTGCTGGATTCCCAGTAGGGGCAGAGACTCCAGTAATAATATCAATAAGTCCAGTGGTGGGGTTGAAGATACAAACTTGTGTTGATGATGACATTAGCGTGTCCTCGGGGGCCAAATGACCCGTTTTTCCTTAAATTCACGTAGACCCTTGAATTCCTTATCGGCATCGACGTCATGCAGTTGATTGGCGGGGTTTGGCGGAGTCTCATGATGATCCTGCGGCTCAGCCGTATCGTTGATGTTCTTTTCGTTTTCGCGATTGGCTAACTCTCCTGAACCCTCAAATACTTCTCCCGATATGTCATACCCATACGCTGTTTTTCTACTAGCACTGGAAAATCTCTGTCGTGGTGGCGTGTTTGCCGCCCGTGTTAGGCTCTCTAAAACATCATGAATTTTTACCAATGAGTAGGACTGATATAAGGTTGAGGAGCCGAAGTCTCCCGCTCGGGCATACATTGCCGATATCTCAAAGTCATGTCGAGCATTCATTAGGAGACGTTTAACATTTGACGCCCAAGGTACTTTTACCACAACATCCATGAGGCTCATAACAAGCTCTCTAAGCTTAGGCTCCGTCCGCTGATGCAGGAGGTTATCTACCTCAGGTTCTTTTAGCTCTTCCCATATAAGAATGATGTCATTGTAATTGTCTCGTAAATAGTTAATATCTTGAATCCAGTTGTTGGAATCTTTCAATAAGAAATTACGAGGAGGCCGCATTTTAGAGTGCAGAGGACAAATGGGGGAAGCCGCAAGTTTGGGTATTTTAAGCCGCATTTTATGTTTTCTTTCTTAGTAGCCCACAGCCGTTTTATGTTGTGCTCCTGCCCGAAAAATTGCTACTCTATCTAAGTAATCAATAAACGTTGTATACGGCAACTCACGTTTAAGGCGATTGCACTCAGTGCAGCAAGAAACAACATTTGATGAAATATATCCTTGTGAATTATTCATTCTATCTACACCGGTATACTGAAAATTTTCACATGTGGCTCTTTTACGAAGATGGACCGGTAAAACCTGAGAGGGGACTCGACCACAATAATGACACCTCTCTTGTATAAGAGAAAAAAATAATTCCTTATCAATATCCCACTTCAATTTACGTGCTTTAGCCGCTGTTTTATACCTACTCAAAACATAATTTTTAGCCGCCTCACCGCGAGGAAGGGCTGATTTTTTAAAGCTGTTATTCTCTCTTGCCCAACAGCCGCAACTCCTAACCTGTCCACGTCGAAGGTTAATTCCAGTTGCAGTGTGTTCATTTCCACATTCACACTTACACAACCACGCTGTTCCACTTTTCTGGGGATTATCTACTTTCTTAATTACGGTGAGCCTAAAAAACTTCTTTCCAAGTAATTCTATAGAAGGTTTTCCAGTTAAAATCTCATTTCTATAACACCCACAACTCTTTGTATCTCCTCGACGTAAGCTACTTCCACGTACAACTACTTTGCGCCCACAATCACAAATTACAACCCACATAGAGTTGCCTTTTCGCGGCTCCGCTGATTCAACAACCAACAATCTACCAAATCGTTTCCCAATCATATATTCACCCACTAATGGTGTTTTGAAAGTTCAGTTTCAGTTTCTTGGTTATAGTTGACATTATGTAATACTCGCAAGAGAATTATAAAAGATTGAATTTTGAACTATAAGACTCCTTTTTCAGGAGACTTATGGTCTATGACATCTATCCGTAACTTTATTTTAGTGTGTACACTTGCACTATGTGCCCTTGCCGCATCAGGGCAAGAGACAATTACTCGCACATTGTTGATGAATGCAGGGGCATACTCCTCATCTGTTTTGTACTCCCTAAGTGATGTTGTGGTTTCTTCAGGTGTTTATTACATTTCTTTGGTTGCCAATAACTTAAACAACACTCCAGTTTCTAGCCCAAGTGATTGGGCTGCTTTGGGGAGCGGAAGTAGTGGAATGGTTTATCCCAGTGCGGGTATCCCCTGTTCCACCGGGTCGGCATGGTGCAGTAGCTATGGAACCCAAGGAAGCGGAAGCGTCCTACTAGGCACCAGTCCTGTAGGAACCGCCGCATATCAAAACACCTCCTATTTTCAGACCGCACTCGGTTACACTCCTCTGAATCCAGCCAACAACCTGTCTGATGTTGCAAGCGTTTCCGCTGCTAGGAGTAGTTTGGGATTGGGATCAGCGGCTTTACAGGCCACTAGTTATTTTGATCTTTCAGGTGCAGCCTCTACAGCACAAACAAACGCCGAGACATATGCTTCGAATGCCTCTAATTTGTCGAGTGGGACGGTAGCCCTCGCCCGACTTCCAACAAGCATTCCCAATGCTAATCTGCTCTATCCTTCAATGACGGTAAATGGTGTGACTTGTACCTTGGGAGGTTCCTGCTCTCCAGCAAATGCCCCTCCTCTTGACATTAGGTTTTACTCAGCAGCCGTGAGTGATGGGGGTACGGCGTACACTGCGGCTTTAACTCGATATGACAACAACCAACCACAAGTAGGGAGTGTGGCTCCAGCAACCTCCTCAGTAGCCTATATGGCTTTTCAAGCCACCCCCACATTACCGCAGTATGCAGAAATGACTATCTCAGCCCCTCCTTATTGGACAGGGACGAGTATTACTATTGACTTTTCGAGTGCCGCGACAAGTGGGAATGTGATATGGGATGTTCAAGCAGTTTGTGTTCCTACCGATACAGCATTTACATCCCCTTATTCACCCAGTTTCCCAACAGCAACACAGTCTACAACCACCGTTAGTTCAACTCAATATGGATTGGTTACAACTGCTGTCTTGTCTAATATTATTGGACCGGGTATAGGAAGTTGTCCATCGAGTCCTACAACGCCAACTAAAGTTACTTATCGAATTTATAGAGACGCATCAGATACAGCGTCGGGTAATGCTAACTTACTTGGTATAACCCTACTTACTTCACGGAGTCAATAAGATGTGTAAAATCCTTTGCGGGGTTGGGGCAATTTATGGAGAGCCCCGCACTCAGAATTAATTTCGGACTATAAAACTCCCTTTTAGGAGAAGTTTGTGGTCTATGATGACATCATTTATTCGTAACCTTTTGGTGGTTATGCTGTTGCTCACTGGCTGTGTATGGGGACAACCTACCCGCACGTCATTAATGTATGCAGGAAGCTACTCAAATACAGTTTCATATCATCTTAGTGATGTTGTAGTTTCTTCTGGATATTACTACATCTCTTTGGCAGCTAATAATTTGAGTCATACTCCTTTTTCTAGCCCGAGTTATTGGGGCTCACTCGGTTCAGCTATTCTCTTCCCAAATGCTGGGATTGCTCTTTCTACAGGTAGCGGTTGGGGCTCTTCACTCGCTGCACCATCAGGTGCAATTGTAGGTACAACTGACACGCAAACTCTAACCAATAAAACAATAGATGGGGTAACTCCCACTGTAATGGGCTATGTTGATGTTACCAGTAGTATTCAAACTCAATTGAATGGTAAACTTACAAATTTTACCAGCCAAGTTGCTCATTATGTTTACGCGGCCTCTCCCACTGGCTCTGTTCCCTATTTCCATCAGTTGACTCAAGATGACATCCTCGCCGGATTTAGCATCACTGGGTTTACATGTAGTGTCTGTGGTTCAGTTGAAGTGGGATATTCTACATCTAACCCAGCCTCCTTTACCGCCAGTTATTCCAGTACTCCATCGAGTGCATCTATTTTTGATGGGGTTCATACAGATACTTTGTCTTCACCATATACCAGCGGTAGCTTAGCTTATAGTTATTCTAATAATTCAGTTTCAACAAAAACATTCACGCTTACGGCTGTTGGCACATCAACACAAACTGCAACTCAAAGCATTCAATGGGTACCGCGTTCTTATGGGGGTGCAGGATCAGGGGGAGCAACTAGCGCAACTGCATCAGGCACGAGCGCGAACTTGGTGGGTGCTAGCGGAACCCTAACAAACATTGGTCTTGGCACTGGTTGTTCAGGACAAACATTCACTGCAACAACTTCAGGAACACAATACATCTACTACCTATCCCCTTGTAATGTATCAAATCCGGGTGGGGGCAGTTTTACTATTGGCACTTCTTCTGGTCCTGCCTTTCCTATGAGTAGCCCAACAAGCTTTTCATATACTGGTCAATATGCTCCGGGGGCATGGACTGCTTATCTATATCAAAGTGTCAATTCTTATGTGAACGGCACTAGTTTCACTCTTGTGGTGGGTAACTAACATGAAAAATCTCCTTCGATTAACGATTCTTTTGGGACTTACTGGCATCGCGGCACACGCACAGGTGCTAGAGGGGGGTCCTCTTTACGTACCCTCAGTTGGAGGACCTATCCTTGGAAGTACAACTATTACGATGACCAATGCTGCTTGTAATGTTTTATCACCGGGGTCAAGTTGTACCTTATCTGCTTTGGGAGCGGCTTCCGCTCGACCATGGTACCTAAATCAAAATCTTGTTGGGAGTTGCGGTGGAAGTTCTACAATCACTTATCCTCTAGGACAACACTATCTTTTCTCCAACTCATGTGGAGCCCCAGTTACCATGGGAGGTGCAACAGGAGCAACTGTAGTGATTCCTAGTGGAGTCATTAATTTTGAGGTTAATTCACCGGACGGGGCGAACTATTATTCTTCAGCAAGTTCTAGTAGTAGTGTATCCTCAGTGAGTGCTTCTTCTCCCATCCATTCCACTGGAGAAGCAAATCCAATTATTTCTTTAAGCATAGTGCCAGCGACATTAGGTGGCACCGGATTGGATACCTCTTCTTCTACGGGATTTGCTCAACTTAGCTCTGGTACATGGGGCTTCTCCGCCTTAACTAGCAGTCAAATAACCACCGCTCTTGGCTTCACTCCTTACAACAGCACTAATCCAAGTGGGTATATCTCATCCAATGGAATTAGTGGCATGACAGCTACCCAATTTGCTGTTGCAGGTTCGGCCACCACCATCACCTCTTCTGTGGGTAGTTATGGCAGCGGTTTAGTTTTAATGGGCAGTAGCCCAGTTGGTTCTGCTGCTTATCAAAACACTTCAGCCTTTGATGCCTCAGGAGCAGCAGCAGCCCGAGCAGGCACGGGCACTTGCACTTCAGGCCAATATGAAACTGGAGACGCAACCGGTGGGCCTGCTTGTGCTCAGGTGGCCTTCTCACAGTTGAGTGGTACACCAATGATCCCAACTGTAGCGTCAACGTATAATTTGTTAAAGGGAGATAACCATGGAAATGCTATAGATAGTGGGATTTCATCTTTATCGCAGTCGGGCGGGGTCCTGTCTGTGATTGGTGGGACTGCATTGGATGTTACTTCTGCTGATTTTTACCTTGGAGACTCCTCTTCCGGGACAACAATATATACTGCTCATCTAATAGGCAATGTAGCTCCAATAGGTGGTACTTATTATGACAGAAGTTCTGCAATTTTAGAATTCGCAGGGTGGCGTCTTAACACTGACGAAGAAACTGGTGGCTTCGATCTTTGGGATATACAAGATATAGTCGGATCAGGATATGGGCCAACGAGTACACTAACCTTTACTCATACAGGTACTTCAGGGGTCTCTATTGTAGCCCTTCCCTCAGCGAGTACAGTGGGGGGTAGCCCTATTTGCACCACAGCAACTGGATGCACGAGCTACTCCCCCGGCCCTTCAGATACAACACTAACTGTTGGTGGGATTACAGTATTAGCGAATACCTGTACTTCTGTTTCTACAATTACAATGACTGGGTTAACAGCTAGTATGACACTTACCATTAGTCCTAGCACTGATATTTCAGGAGTAACCGGATGGGGTCCGTCGGGTAGTACCCTTTATTTCATTTCTTGGCCGACTAGCAATACCTTGAACTATTACGTTTGCAACCCAACTGGATCAACCATAACCACGGGTAGTTCAACAACATGGAATGTGAGCGCGAAATGATGAGAAAATTTATCCTTTTAGCTTTTGCTTGTTTCGTCGGCATAAGACTAGGTGCAGGTCAATATCAAGTGGGACAGAGGGGTTTTGGCCCGGTCACATCACCCCCAAATACATTGACGGTAACTATGGTTAGTCACGGGCGCGGTTTTATATATGTCAATTTTTATGATGATTTAGGGAATTACTACGATGAAAATTGTAGTGACTGCTCCGCTGCTGATTTAGAGTTGACCTTCGTAACTGATTTTAGTGCTAACGGGCTAACGGGAACTGTTGATGATCCAAGTTTTACACTACAATTTACAGATATGTCACAGCCGATGTATAACAGCCATTTTGATTCTCCATCGTGTACGGGGGATAGTTCATGTTAATAAAAACTTTAGCTAAAGTGATGATGGTGATCTTATTTGTTTCCATTGGTGGTGTAGCTCAGACCCCACCCTCACTTACCTCGGATCAACAAGTTGCAATCACCGCTTTATTCGATAAGGTAGTGGCTGATTTTCAACTGTTCAAAAATACAACACTAACTAAAGAACAACGAGCGAGTCTTAACACTCAGTTATTGGCTGATGAAGTGGCCTTGGATAAGTATCAAGATTTCATTACAACAACGTATCCCGGTTATACATACAACTGGCGTACAAAAGCTCTTGTTCCAATTCCCCCTAAACCCACCCCTAAACCTACCCCTAAAACGTAGTATTATGGGGTATGAAGGGTTCTTCCTTGAAAATTGAAGTGGAAACTTTAGACACCCCTCAACGGGACTTCGCTGAGGTACGCCATGAATTGATTGGACAAGGACGAAAGTTTGATGAAACAACCCTTCAAGTAATTCCTTATTATCAACTTTACCTCTGCTGCATTGGCAGTGCGGGATCAGCCGCGTGTTCTCCCCAACTAGTACAGCGGGAAAAAACAGCCCGACGTGAACGTTTTCTAAACATGGAACCGGATGAATTTAAAGAGGCAGAGACCTATTTGAAAATCGAGCAGATGTACGATGATGTGATGCATACGATTGCAAATCGCTTCGCCCCAAAGTGGGATGACTTGAATACCTGCCAAAAACTTTGGGCAAAGCTGACCTGCCTTTACAACCATGTGGACAACCCCAGTCAACGTATTCAAGAAGTTCTAACTTTATTCCTTCAATGTGCGAAAAACCCCCACGGGAAGCTCCCCATGGATGTGTGTAATATCTATGCTGGAAAGCTAAAGGGCTTGGCCTCGGCATACCCCGGTAAGGTGTCAGATGAGGGTTTTCGAGAGAAAATAGGGGAGATGGCTGAAACAGTGCTGGAATTCATGCTTCCAGAAGAGCGAAAACTCCTTGAAAAAGAGCAACTTCAGGGGTTCTCCTGCACGTCAGATTGCTTCAGATTTTTTGTCTAAAATTCCTCAAAACACAGGCATGTTCGGTATACTATAAGTGGAGAGAAGAAATGACTGAGCAGCTTGTACAAATTGAGGTTCCTCAAAAGAATTTAAACGCCTGTTGGTCGCAGAACATTCGCGACCATTTCCCATTCTCTGAGATTAGAGCCGCACAGGAGATGGGGGCTCAGGCAATTGAGCAAGCTTATCGCGAAAACAAAAAATTCATCATCATTGAAGGCCCGACCGGTTCGGGTAAATCGGGCATTGGTATGATGGCGGCTTCTTATGCGAAGACCCAACCCGCTCCCGCCGCTTTTGAGTCAGGTGCTTATGTTCTTTCCCCGCAGAAAAGTTTAACGGCTCAGTACATGAGTGACTTCGCTCCCATGGGGTTGGTAGAACTTCGCGGTCGTTCCAACTATACTTGCACTCAGTTTGTAGATGAGGACAACAAGCCGGTAGATTGTGAGATTGGCGGAATGCTCTGTTCTCAATCTCCTGATGAGGAAGAAGGCTCAGGCTGCTCCTTCTGCCCCTACAAGGAAGCCAAAGCAGCTTTTGTTCGTAGCCCTCTTGGTGTTACCAACTTTGCTTACTATTTGAATGAAACCCACCACGCTGGTCAGCTTCTTCCTCGCAAGATGCTTGTTTGCGACGAGGGACATAACATCGAAGCGCAAATTCTCTCACTGGCTGACATTGTTGTCAATCGGTTCCGTTGTGATGAAGTGGGAGTTGAGTTTCTTTCCATGCCAGTTATTAAGCCGGGTCAGACTGATAAAGGTGCTGCATGGCTTCAGGACACCTTCTCTGTGGCCGCTAACGCTGTCATTATGAAGTGGGAGTCTGATCTAAGGGACTTCAAAGAAGATGGCAACACTGGTGCTGCTGCGAAGCTTGGCAAAAAACTCAATGGTTTGAAGCGGTTCATGGGCATGATTAATACCTTTTTGACCTCGGTTGTTGAATCAAGCAATGACTGGATTGTTTACACGGATGAGACTAAGGGCAGTGAGAGCTTTGGTTGTATGATCATCAAACCCCTCACCGCCACTTTGTTCGCAGATGATATTCTCTTCTCCAAGGCCAGTAAGGTCGTCATCATGTCAGCTACGATTGGTGACTTTGCTTTCTTTATGCGTAATCTTGGTATCGACCCCTCGGATGCAGTGACCTGCCGCATCCCCTGCGACTTTCCCGTTGAGAACCGACCGGTATTTATTAAGCCCATTGCAAATATGTCTTCCACAAAGGTGGGATGTCCTGATTGTTCCTCAGAAGAGGATAAGGGTATGGTGAATCGCAAAGGCACGGGATGCCCCCGTTGCTACCACTCTGGTCAGGTGCCTTCCATTGATGTGGCCATGCCAAAGGTAGCTGCCTTTCTTAATCAGATTTTGAACAAGTATGCTGCGAAGAAAGGCATTGTTCATTGTCATTCTTACAAAGTCAACCGTTTCATGTCCGAGAACCTTTCGGACGGGACTCGGGACCGTGTTATTACTCACACGAGCATAAAGGGTGACCGAGATGGAGCTATTCAGCGTCACATTGAGTCCGAGGAACCTACTGTTCTTTTCTCCCCGTCGATGACAGAGGGTCTTGACCTCAAAGATGATTTGTCACGGTTTTCGGTTATTGTTAAGGTGCCCTTTCCCTATCTTGACCCGTATGTTAAGGCACGAATGCAGCGTGACTCAGAGTGGTATGCTTCTCGCGTGGCATTAGCGTTGGTTCAGGCAACTGGTCGTAGCAATCGGCATAAGGAAGATAAAGCGCACCATTACATCTTGGACACGGCCATTGAATCTTTTCTCGCTCGTTATCATCATCTATTTCCAAAATGGTGGATGGACGCTGTGGTGTGGCCAAACTAATTGGGGGTTTTATGGGTTGCTTGAATTCAAATGAGAAATTTGATCATTGGTTTGGGAACATTCATTTGAGTGGTCGATGCAATCGTTCCTGCTATTTTTGCATCGGTCAGCACATGATGGACTTGGACAGTTATGATGTGTTGAGGGTATGGCCATTGCCTAATCTTGATGGGTTTTCAACTCAATTAAGCAGGAGACCAGTAAAAGAGATATGTTTGACTGGTACTAACACTGACCCTCTTCTATATGCTCACCATGGAGAGCTAACAACATACTTGCGTCAACGGTTTCCTGATGTTCCTTTGGCTATTCGCACTAATGCTGCTGCCTATACCCCTGAATTGCTTTCACTCTACGACCGTGCCAGTTTTTCTATTTGCAGCTTCGACCCGGATATCTACGTGAGGATGATGGGACAGGGGAAACCACCTAATCTTGAATGTATTGTGCAGAACCACCCAAATATGAGGTTGAAGGTAAATGTTGTTTTGGGGCCAGAGAATATCGGAACTGATTTGATGACAACCCTAACCCACCTCTCTTCACTCGGCATGGAACGGGTGAATCTGAGAGAGCCCTATGGTCAGCCCCACATCGGTGACCCGCTGGCTCATCTCCCGGTGTTCAAAGAAGTATTTGGGATGCCTTGCCATCTTATAGGTAATATGCAGGTGACTTATTGGGATGTACACTATGTAGAGGTAGAAAGTGTAAATCTCTATGCCAGTGGACGTGTCAGTGAGACATACCCAATCACACTCGGGCACTCACTCAATGGTGAAGTACATGATCAGAGTTTCTTTAAAGCTGGTCGGCACCGGGAACAATGGGTTACTCTAAATTCTTATGCGTAAAGGTAGACCGAAATACCCACAGCCCCGTGATGTAGCCCCAGTCATGCAAGCTCTCCAACAGCATATCCCCATGGATGAACCGATGATCCATGGGATGCGGGAATCCATCAAGCATGTACCTAACTATAGGCTAAAAGCACAAACCAATGAAATAGAGTGGATTTGCGATGTATATAAGGGGCACTTTTATCATGTCTCAGTGCGGGGCTCTACGGAAATATGCAGAACCATTCCAACATTGGTGAGTTACCTGTGGCGAAGGCTGGGGATTAAACCCCAACGGGGAGACACAGGTAATGTGTAGCCAAGGAGGCAAATATGCTGGACTCATTGCTAACCTTGCTGCTCCCCCGGTGGGCTACCCCAGTTGAATTGGAGTTTCATTCCCAGTTCGTACGGCATGTCTATCGGGAATATTACGAGCATCTCGCTGCCACGGGCCTCCGTGATCGCCGCACTCTCGCTAAACTAAAAAAGCGAACTTCATACAGTATGTCTCTTCTACTATGGAGACGCCCCCTGTTTTGGTTGAGGATTTATTTTTTCCATATCCATCTTATGAAGTTGAAGACGGTACTCCCACTGGAGGCTATCCCGAAACTCTTGAAACTACCGTATTAGAGGACATGGATTCATTGGTACAACTGCGAAATTTGGACGACTTGAAGAAGGTTCTTTTTCTTCAGAAGACCATCACAGCACAGGCTAAAAATGAGTTGCTGGCTGTTATCAGCAGCAAACCATTTGATCCCGGTGGTAATGTGCTGGAACAAGCACAGGTGTTTATGGAAGAAGAGAAAAAACTCCTCACTAAATATGCTCAGTACCCAACTTTAACGGAATATCAGCTACTTCCTAACTCTTACGACGGATTTAAATGGGGAGCTACTTTTGGGGTTACTTTACTTGTAGGAGAGTTCATTTTTGAACAACTAAAGATGGCGCATCCCCATTTTACTCCTGTTGTTCGTCAATTGTTTGTTCTCTTTCTTAGCGAATTAGATAACCCTCAACATGAGTATCTGATTGATCCACTTGAAAAAAGTGTGAAACTATTCAAGATCACCGAAGAAGGTAAAGAGGTTTCACCAGAAAAACAAAAGGTAATTAAACGTAACCTTGTCAATCAATTTGTAGAAACCACAGTGACCCTAAGTGAGGGGTATGGTATTGTGAAAGTAAAGAAGGGAGGAGTGGTGATTACTCCCCTTGGAAAACGACTCCTGCTCCACCTTGTAGATGCGGCTAAATTTATAGAAGACATGACTCAAGCTCATTCCAAATTTCAAACCTCTAAGCCTAAGTTGTCAATGCAATAATGAAGAACAAACCAGTAGTCAAATTCAGGCCGGGTAGACGAGTATCGGAGTTTAACTCAATTCCCGCCCTTCTGTCTCAGAAGACCTATAAACGATACAATGTGTTGGTAGGTGAAGATACACCCCAACAACGATTTGCGGAACAAGTGTTAGGGCTTCCCTGTCAATTTGCGGAATTTGTTCTTGATGGAGATTTATTGGTAGATGAGGAGCCCAAACTCTTTCGTGTTCTATCTTCTCATCAAATCACACTTTCCCCTCAGGTCAAGGAAAACACCGATTTCTGGTCCCTTGATCCCATTGAAAGGGGTTCGGCTGGGGCTAATGCTATTGTACGGTATGCTGCCACCCTTTTAGGCATCGAGAAGCCGGAGAAAGACCTCGTAGAGAGGCTGGCGGATTGTTTGGTAACGTCAGGTACCATTGAAGACATACGGGTGGCTCTGTGGCGGTCTGTGTGGCTTCTAACTGGGTCTAAGCCCCCAGAGGGACGTCGATGGCCGCAGCCATGGGAGGACAGTCAGTTGTGGTTCTCAATTCCCGGCGTAAGTTCTGATTATCGTCTCAATAGTCTGTACCTTGACTTAACAGCCTATACCTTAACCATAGAGGATGAAGAATCAGCGTTGAAAAAAGCGGGATTGCATATGTCCCCCTCTAAGGTCAAAGTTTTTAAAAAATTAAAGCTGAATTATACCAAAGTGCATGACACGATAAAAATCATTGATTTATGGCGTACTAAACGCACAGACCCCTATATTTGTGCTTTTCGCATCTCCAACCTATGGAAACCCATCTAATCCAGAGTATTACTATAAAGAGCCTACTGGCTCATGGAGAAATAACATATGATAAAGCGATTCGCTTTGGTGTTTGCAGTTGCTATTCTCGCAGTGTTCATTGGTGTAACTCACGCTTCCGCACAGAATGGGGCCTTTGCTCCTTATGTGACTGCTGGCGTCAGTGTTCAAAGTGGGGGTACTGACTGGACTAACAAGACGAACCCTAACTTCGCGCTTGGTGGTGGTATCGAGTCGGACACCAAGTATTTCCTCTTTGACACAAACGCGGCCTACAATACCGCCGACAATGTGATAACCCGTAATGGTTATACGGTTACTGCACAGGCTAGTGGGTATGTGAAGGTTTTTGATCACATTCTTGCAGGTGTTGGTATTAATGAATCGTTCAATAACATCACCCCGTCTCTAGCTCAAATAAAGCTAGGGGCAGTTTCCACTCAGGGCTATCACCCATACGTTGGTGTTGGTTATGAGACCTCGAAGCTTCGTGTTATTGGCAACTATCTACTTCCAGCTAAGGATTCGATTCCCAATGAGCGCATCCTCAATGGCACGGGAGAGGTGTTTCTAACTAAGCACATTCGAGCAACCAGCAGTGTGCAGCTTGACAGTGCCGATTTTTCCGGTACTCGTCAGTTGAAGGTTGGTGTTGGTGCTGGACTGAAGTTCGTTCTGTAATCAAAATAGAAAATAGAAATAAAAGGCCCGCCTAAAAGGTGGGCCTTTTATTTTGCCGCTAACACTGTATAAATCCACTACGAAAGTAAGTATTAGAGGATAATGATTCTCTGGTTTGAGGTTATTGATGGCAAATTCACGTGTAGGTAGGGATTTAGTGGTAAGTAGAGTTCAGAAGGTACTCAATTTGTCCACTAAGAAGAAGGCTGAAGAAATAGTTAATAAGGTCATCACATGTATTGAAGACACATTGATTGACAATCTCGATATAAACAATTTCTCCATGAAACTAAACAGCTTCGGTAAATTTACTGTAAAACACCGACTCGGCACACTGAGACGAATCCCCTTTACCGGTGAGACAAAAATCACAGATAACAAACGTAAAATTCGTTTTATAGCCTTAGGGCCCCTTCGTAGGCTAGAGAAAAAAGAACCATCAAGCAAGAATTAAGTTTGTCCTTAGTGGTATTAGGACAATAGGTGGGCTTGTAAGTTAGTCCACTTGTAGTAACGGTACACAAAAAGCAGTAAAGACACTCGAAACTAAAGGAAAATACGATGCCTAAATTTGATGATGAATTGAATGATTTACCTATTGCTACTAAGACAGTAGCTACAACCGCAACCGCTGTCGCCCCGGCCAAAGCTCCTGTAGGAGACTTGGAAGATGGTGAAGTCCCAACCCACAAACCACCAAGCAAAACTGCCGCCACCGTTGATGAAGCCGACGATGTAGTAGACGTTGAGTTTGGTGATTCAAAACTCATGGCAAAAGGCGATGGGCTCAATCGCATTCGTGCCGAGAAGAACAAGACCGTTCGTTTCGCTATCTTGCCCTACATTACCCCTAAGTCAGCACATTCTCATTTTGTTGACACAAAGGATAAGAAGGGCACCTTCCGTTGTCTCACGGCAAAGGATGAGGAGACCCCATTCTGTTGTGCAAAGCTAGGGGAAGAGGGAATGCTTCATGTTGTTTCCCTTGCGATTCAATATACCAATGCTGATCCTAAGGATGGAACTTACGTCAAGGGAACCCCAATTGAGTGGGAGATTGGTTATGTTGACCTCTCACGCTCCAACTACCGTGCAGTCTCTAATCTGGCTCCTGAAGACTCCAGTGTCTATGATATTGACATTGCGATGTCCAAGAAGGATAGTGGCATCGGGTATGAGTTTGTGCTCCGTGCTGTAAAGGCTAGGTGGAAGCTGAACCCTGAACTTGCTGCTGAAGTTGAGGCTGCTGCTCAGAAGTTCGTCAAGGACGGTGGAAAGAAGTTGATTGGAAAGCTTGGCCGTAAGTTAGACCTTGTAGGTTGGCGTGCCCTGTTATCCGGTCAGGCCACTTCAAGTGCCGAAGCCTCATTAGAGGATATTGGCGATTTGTGACCCCTAAACTTTTCAACCATGGCTCCCTCTTGTAGGGAGCCATGTTCATCTACAATAGAGCAAGTCATGAATCCTAAGCTTGATAAATTAAAAAGACGCGTTGATTCTACCAGTGCTGCCTTGACTACTCTTTTATTATCAGGTGAATGGGGAGATGTGTCCTTGGAGAAATCACTGGATGCATGGTTGAAGGCATGGGAAATGTATGCTGAATATGCACTTGAATTGTGTGCTAAACGGGGTATAATGGTATCATGGAAAACGAAACCCCTCCCCTCTGCCCAAAGTGCCACCAGCCTGAGACCTACGCCACTGTATTGAATTTTTCTGCGCCAACCCAGACTGCCCTAAACCCACATTGAAGGAGCTATTTGCTGGTCTTAAGCCCCTGCCAATGGCCTACCCCGGTGCAGCCCTTGGTGTTGTGGTTTCACACCCCACGAATAATTGCATCCTTCTTGGTAAACGCAAAGGAGAACTAGGCCCGGGGCAGTACTCTCTTCCCGGAGGTAAGATTGACTTCGCGGAAACCTCGTTTGCGGCGGTTATGCGGGAAGTTAAAGAGGAAACCAACCTTGATTTGAAGGACATCTATTTCACTGGTAAGGTGACCAATGACTATTTCCCGGATCAGGGAAAGCATTACATCACTTTATATTATCTCGCTGTGGCTATCAATCCTCAGGATTTGAAAACGTTAGAGCCGGATAAGGTGGATAAGGTGGAG
>Ga0181520_10006144_pt1 | contig 18594 bp, 19 predicted proteins | sample PEATcosm2014_Bin_29_FD_132451 | JGI IMG/M metagenome (GOLD analysis project Ga0181520, IMG submission 132451) | Peatland microbial communities from MTU Mesocosm Facility, Houghton, MI, USA - PEATcosm2014_Bin02_30_metaG | ecosystem: Environmental > Terrestrial > Soil > Wetlands > Peat | place...
CCCCCCCTTGTAGATCGTGGCGTTCGCGTTCAGCTCGGGCCCAACGCCGAGAATGCAGCGGGAACCGAGACTGATGGCCGTCCGTTTCGGGGCGATCCCCCGGGAGAGGCGGAGGATCAGACCGTCACGCATCACCGAGTCGTCAACCCGGTTTTCGATGGTGCGGTTGTGGACAAGGAAATAATCGGCGTCCTTTGCGAGTTTTGCAAGCGCGACATCCGTGTCCGTGATCATAGGGTAGCCGGGCATATTGGCGCTTGTCATGATTAGGAGCGGGTGCTGCAGGTGGGAGAAGAGGAGGTGGTGGAGCCCGGTGTAGGGATGCATGCAGCCGATGGTGTGCAGGTTGCTGATGCCTGCGTGAGAGGAATGAACGCATTTTTCAAGCACCACGATCGGGTGGACGGGGCTCTCGAGCAGTTCGCGCTCGGCCGGGGAGACGCAGGCTATTGTTTCGGCATAGCCCGGCCGGACCATCACCGCAAACGGCTGTTCGAGCCGGCCGAGGCGGGCCTTGAGTTCTCCTGAGGATTCCCCTATACAGGCAAGGTGGAAGCCCCCAACGCCCCGGATCGCGAGGATCTTCCCGGCATCGAGCAGCGCGGCCGCCTCCCGGACCGGATCGGTGCAGGGAAGATCGGCGCCAGCCCCGTCCATGAGCCGGAGCGAGGGGCCGCACCTATGGCAGGCGATCGTCTGGGCATGGTGACGCCGGGAGTGCGGGTCACCGTACTCTCCTGCACAGGCCGGGCACTTCGGGAAATCGTCCATGCTTGTCCTCTCCCGGTCATAGGGAATCGCCCGGATGATGCTGTACCGTGGTCCACAGTTTACACAGGAGGTGGCCCAGTATCCCTCGTACCTTCCACCGGGTGTAAAAATATCCGCGACACAGTCGCTGCAGATCGCGATGTCTGGAGGAATCATCCCGGAAAAAGTGCCGTTCCCGCTGCTCCTGATGACAAACCCGTCCGGGATCCTGGCATCGGTATTGGTTACGTCAACCGAATCGATCCGGGACATCGGCGGGCCACGGGAGACTGCTGCAAGAAACTCTAAAAACCGTTCGCCCCGGGCATAGATCTCCACCTCGCTCCCGAGGTTCTTGACCGAGCCTGCGATCCCGAACTCAGATGCCCGGGCATATACAAAAGGGCGGAATCCGACACCCTGGACGATGCCGCGAACCAGAATTTTGCCCTTTGTCTGCATGGGAAAGCCGCAAAAATTTATTGAATTATACCACAATATATGTATAGGGTTTTCACTGTGCCGGGTCACATCCGAATTGTCAACGATCCTGTCGAACTGGTCCCCCTTCTTATGACGTTCAACAGTCCTGCGTTCAAGAAGGTGTACGAACTTTTGAGCAAATCGTGGATGACCGAGGACGAGATCCAGGCACAAGTGAAGGACGATTCGGTCCCGGTCTGCCTCCAGATCTTAAAGAAGGGAAACCTTGTCGAGGAGCAATGGCGGATGCCAAAGCCCGGCGAGAAGCCGCAGAGGGAGTTCCGCGGCACGTACAATAAGTTCCGGGCAAACTTCCAGTGCAACCTGCAGGATCTCTCCGATATCCTCTACATCTCGCTCTCCAACGACGAGAACCTCCGCGATGTGGTCAGCCGGATCGAGGCCGAACTGGGGAACGGTAACACCTCTATTTCTGACCTCTCGCGCAAGTTCGGTGTGAGCCCGGTCTTCATCCGCGGCCTCGCCAAACGGATACCTCACCTTGATGTGAAGGGACAAGGGCTGGTGCTCCTTGACACCGGACGCTAAGGATCCTCTCTATTCTATCCTGCGCAGCAAGCGTGAAGTCTCACGGTTACAGATTCTGGTCGAGATCGCCGAACACCAGCCGGCGGTTCGCCAGCAGGAGATCGCGGCCAAGCTTGGCGTGACACCGCAGGCGATCTCCGAATACATCCGCGAACTGACTGATGAAGGGATGGTCTCGGCGAGCGGGCGCGGGAACTATGAGGTCACGAAGGCAGGCATCGAGTGGGTGCTTGCAAACGCTGAGTCGCTGGAGGCCTATGCCCGGCATATCCGGCGCGACATCATCCAGCAGGTCTCGATATGGACGGCGATCGCGGCTGATAACCTTAAGGCCGGGGATGAAGTCGGGGTCTTCATGAAGGGCGGATTTTTATACGCGGCAAAAAAGCCGCAGCCCGCTATGGGCTCTGTTGTGGCCGATGCAAAAAAGGACGAGGATGTAGGGGTGGCCCGGCTTAACGGGATCATCGAGCACCACGAAGGCTCGATCACCATCTGCAAGGTACCCCGGGTCCAGCACGGGGGTTCGCGCCGGGTGCAGCTGGACCGGCTCAGGGATCTTGTTAAACCGGCCGGCCTTGTTGCGGCTGTTGGGCTTGAGGCTTCCATTGCACTCAAGGCCGCCGGTCACAAGCCCGACCTCTTCTTTGGGGCACGGGAGGGAGTCATCGAGGCGGCCTTCCACGGGATCGACTGCGTGATCGTGATCGTTGACGAGGAGTTCACGGATTTCTTAAAACGGCTGGAGAGTGTCGGGCTCTCGTACGCCATCGTGGACCTGATCTCCCCATGAAGATCCTCGTTCAGCCGACAAAAGGCAGTTACAAACTCCTCTTTTACGATGACAAGCACGTGGTGGGTGTTGGGATCTGCGATATGACCGGGACCCCCAAGGGGCCCCGGCCGGTCCGTTACCGCCTCCGCTGGGGGTCGCACAAGGAATACCGCGCAACGCCCACCAAGGACCTTGTCGCCCAGCTCCGTGAATCAGATGTTCGGATGGTCCGGCCCGATAAGGACTTCGAAGAGTTCCTGCATTCGTTCCAGATCCGGGCCGGCACGGTCAATGCCTGCCGGATGTGCCTGCTGGATGACCGGTACACATCGATCAACGATGACAATTTCGTAATCTTCGGTAAAAACGAGAAGATCTGCCTTGACTGTGCCCGCCGCGAACTCCGGCGCGAGATCGCCCCGATCGGGCATATGGGCCGCGACACGCTCCGGCACTTCGAGGAGCTGCTCGTGGCAACCCGGAACTTGGACCGGGTGCTCGCGCTTGTCCAGCCGGACAAGGTCTCGATGAAAGCAGCTCTCTTTGACCGGATCGAGGCCCATCCGGTTCTTGCCACTGCGAAGCTTACCGAGCTGCCGCTTCCCCATGCCTTTGTTGCCGCATGCCAGGTCGAGTCGCTCATGCCGGCCCAGCAGCTTGCGGTGGAGGCAGGCCTGTTGTACGGCAAGGATCTTCTCGTCGTCGCAGCTACAGCGAGTGGTAAAACCTTCATCGGGGAAATGGCCGGGATGAAGAACTATCTTTCCGGACGGGGCCGGATGCTTTTCCTGGTACCGCTTGTTGCCCTTGCAAACCAGAAGTACGAGCGTTTTTCCGAGCGATATGGTGCTCTTGCAAAGACCGGCATCCTGACCGGTGTGTCGCGCCTCAATCTCCCCGAGACCCGCAAAGTGGGCGACCGGAACCCCCAGGCCCCGATCCTCGTGGGCACATACGAGGGCCTGGACAACATGATCCGGTGCGGCCAGAAGATGTCCAACATCGCAACGGTCGTGATCGATGAGGTGCAGATGCTCGAAGATCCCGACCGGGGCCACCGGCTCGATGGGCTCGTCGCCAGGCTCAAGTACCTTGCGCCGCAGGCGCAGTTCCTGTATCTATCAGCCACGATCGGGGTACCCAAGCTGCTTGCAAAGAAGCTCAACTGCCAGCTTGTCCGCTATGATGACCGCCCGGTGGCGCTCGAACGCTACCTCCTCTTTACTGAGAGAAAGCAGAAAATCCCTACGATAAAGAAGCTCACAACAGAGGAGTACGCAAAGACCTCCACGAAAGGTTTCCGGGGCCAGACAATCATCTTCACCAATGCCCGGGCCCGATGCCACACGATCGCTGATGCACTCGGGATGCGGGCGGCTGCTTACCACGCGGGGCTCACCAGTCAGGAGCGCAGGGAGGTTGAGACTAAATTCCTTGGTGGCAAACTGATGGCGGTCGTGACCACGGCCGCTCTCGGGGCCGGGGTTGATTTCCCCGCCTCGCAGGTAATCTTCGATGCCCTTGCCATGGGTCGGGAGTGGCTTTCCGTGCAGGAGTTTAACCAGATGGCCGGTCGGGCAGGACGGCCGGACTTCCATGACCTTGGAAAAGTCGTGCTCCTTGCCGAACCCGGGGGAAGCTACTCCCGTGAGAGCCGGGGGACAGAAGAGGAGATTGCGCTTAAACTCCTCAAAGGGGAGATGGAGGAGGTCGCTCCTGTCCATGACCTCGAGCAGAGCTCGGAGGAGTTTGTTGCAAACGCGGTTGCATGCGGTGGCGAGGAAGCGGATCTTGCCCGGATCAACACAACCATGGTAGGGAGCATGGAGCCGGTGCTGCCGGAACTTGTTGCGCATAAACTTGTACATAAAGAAGGGACAAAACTGGTACTCTCCCCGCTCGCCCGGGTGATGTCCGAACATTTCATCGGTCTGGAACGGCTGCTTGAGATCATGCACCTGGCAAAAGAGCTTGATGATCCTCTCGATATCATCGCGGAGCTGGAAAGCGAAAGGATCGATGACGAACCCGGGAAAAAAGAGAAGGAAGAGAAGGGCGGGAAGGCAGCGCATGGGCACAAAAAAGGCCACGGAAGACGGTGAATTTCCCGTTTGTCCTTTTTGCAATCCGTGTTACAGTACCTGTTCCCGCTGATCTTTTTTTACGTCCTGACGCCCGGGACAAGCCGGGCAAGGTCCGCCTCGACCGTGCTGTTCTTTGCAATCCCGAAGTTATCCACGAGCACCTTCAAGACACCCGGGGAGACAAAGGCCGGGAGTTTTGGCCCGAGCGTAATGTCTTTTACGCCGAGATTTAACAGGGCGAGGAGGACAAGGGCTGCCTTCTGCTCGTACCATGCAATGTTGTAGGAGATCGGCAACTCGTTGATCCCGACACCGAACGCTTTTGCGAGTGCCTGGGCGATCACTACGAGCGAGTAACAGTCATTGCACTGGCCGGCATCGATCACCCGGGGGATACCGCCAATGGAGCCAAGATCAAGTCCGTTGTACCGGTACTTGGCGCAGCCGGCGGTCAGGATGACCGTGTTTTTCGGGAGTGCCTTTGCAAACTCCGTGTAATAGGATCGCTCGCTCTGGCGTCCGTCACAGCCAGCCATGACTACGAAGCGTTTGATGTCGCCTTTTTTGACCGCTTCGACAACGGTGCCGGCAAGGGAGAGAACTGCGGTGTGAGCGCAACCGGTGACAAGGTCGCGCCCGGGCGCGTTTGGGTCCTGCGGGGGCTGGCATCTCTTTGCGTGGGCAATGACTGCTGAAAAGTCCTTTTTCCCGTCCTTTCCTGCAACAATCTGTTTTACGCCAGGGTACCCTGCGGGGCCGGTGGTATAGATCCGATCCCTGTAGGAATCGTTGGGTGGCACAATGCAGTTCGTGGTCACGAGCACCGGGCCGCTGAACCGCTCAAACTCTTCCTTCTGGTGCCACCACGAACTTCCGTAGTTGCCGTAGAGATGCGGGTACTTCTTGAGCGCCGGATAGGCATTGGCCGGCAGCATCTCGCCGTGCGTGTAGATATCCACGCCGCTGTCCTGTGACTGTTCCAGGAGCTGCTGGAGATCTTTTAAGTCATGGCCGGTGATCAGGATGCCGGGGCGGTTCCCGACAGAGGTCCTGACAGATGTGATCTCCGGGTCCCCGTAGGTCTTTGTGTTTGCCGTGTCGAGCAGGGCAAGCGTGGTCACGCCGACTCCTCCGCATTCGAGAACAAGCGCGGTCATCTCACCTGCCGGGAGATCGTGAAGGGTTGAGGCGAGTCCCTTCTGCATGAAGTCCGTGATCTTTGCGTCAGTATATCCGAGCACGGCCGCATGGTGGTAATAGGCTGCAACACCCTTGAGCCCGAAGAGGAGCAGGGCCCGCAGGGAACGGACATCATCGTTGCCGTTTGCGGCTGCGGCAATCTCCTCTGCTTTTGCTGCAATCTCGGCATCGTTCTTTGGCGTCCACGTGCACGCATCGGGCTCGTTTGCCCCGCTCGACGGGAGGGCGTCACGTAGTGCGATGGCCCTGGTGATGAGATCGCGGAGCCGGGCATCGTCGAAGTTTGTATTGGTCAGCGTTGCAAACAGGGCGTTTGTAATAAACATCCCGGCATCTTTGTTCTCCTTTCCGCTCTTTGCCGCAGCAATGTTTCTCTCTGAAATTCCCTTGCAGAGCCAGATCAGAACATCCATCCGGCCTGCCGTGTGGTCTTCCTTGCCGCACACGCCTTTCACGGTGCAGCCGGTTCCTCTTGCAGTTTCTTCGCACTGGTAACAGAACATTTTTTGCTCCTGTTGTATGTTTTTACTACAAGGTTTCTTTTGTATACTGTGGTTAAATAGGAAAGAGTTTCAGAAACTATACCATGGATGAAACCTGCACGGTCAACATGACAGTGAAATACCTGACAAAGAAATGGACGCTCCTTATCATCCTTGAACTTTACAAGGGGCCGGAGCACACGCGAAGGTTCTCGGAGCTCATGGACGCGCTCGACGGGATTACCCAGAAGGTACTCTCGGAACGACTCAAGGAGCTCGAGGAGGAGGGAATCCTTACAAAGAAGATCGATGCCACCACATTCCCGGTGAAAAGCGAGTATACCCTGACCGGGAGCGGCCTTGAGCTCATGGATGTGATCCGGGGGATAAAGAAGTGGGCGCTGAAGTGGAAGATCGATAACATTCCCTGCAGCAGCCAGGACTGCAGGGTCTGCGTTCTTTAAAAAAAGGAGGATACGGGTTATTTTGCCGGTGCCGGCCGTGCAATACAGACCCAGTGGTCGTAGAAGGCATCCCCGGGGTTCTCCCGGATCTCGACCGAACGACCTGCTTTGTTGCCCCATTGCCGGATCCGGGACGCCTCCGGCTCCGTGCCCACCGTGATGAGTGTTTCTTTTGTCACGGAAAAAAGCCCGTTTGCAATCTGCTGCCACATTTCCTGTGAGAACGAATTTATCTCCCCCATCATGATCCCGATGCCCCGTGGCACCGGCCGGGTGTAGGCTGCCACCTGCGTGGCATCGATACACATGGACTCCTCCGGAAGCAGTCTGCCTTTCCCGATGCCGAGCGTTAAAAGTGATGCATCGTTGTCATACGAGAGCGGGGTGTAGCCGAGTTCGCGGAGAACAAGAGACCCGACACCTGAACCGCAGCCGCAATCGATGCAGGTCTCATGCCCCCCCTTCCCCCAGACACCGGCGATGACATCCGCAAGGATACTCTTCCGGACCGGGTTAAGATCCTCCATGGCAGCCGGCACTTCCGCAGCGAGCCGGAGGGAGAAATATTCCCGGACCGCAGCCGCCCACGCTGCCCGGTCCTCTTGGTAGATCTCGCCGTTTATCTGCTCAAACGCATCGATCAGGGCAACGTTTGGGTGCCGGCAGAGAAACGAGCCGGCGATCCAACCGCCGGGCTCGTGGAAGGCAACTGCGATCGGGTCGCTGTTCTCGTCCACGAGCATCCGTCCTTCGTCCGCAGCATCTCGGGCCAGAAGGTCTGTGTACAGCGGGTCGGTGAGTGCCGCAAACGACGGCTCAATAAACGTGACCTCGTCAAGTTCGAGGATCGTTGCTGCCTTCAGCTTATTCCCCTCCGATGTGCATCCCGTGCGGGGCCTCGATGATCCCGTCAATCTTTGCGTCCTCGGAGAGGAAGATCTCTTTTGCAATAACGTCGCCAAGGATATGGGCGCCCTTCTTCACGAACACCTTCCCGTTGCTCTCCACGTTTCCATGGACCGTAACGCCGCCTGCTACGCTGACCGTGCCTCGTGATCGCAGGCTGCCAAAAATGACCGTGTCTTCGAGTACTTCGATTGAGCCGGCCCGGATGTTGCCGTGCAGCCTGCATTTCCGCCCAATCTTCATTGATGAGGGGACGGAGAAGACCTTCATGTTGAGCCGGGACCGGGCCGGGATCATGAGCGGCACTTCCACCTTTGCATCATCATCAGTGAAGAGGTTGTCAAGGATCCGGTCAAGCTCCCGCTCGTTCTCTATTTTCAGCATCGTCATGAGGTAGATGAGGATAAAGACAAGAACCGGCATCGGGTTTCTCACTGCAATCTCGCCGGTGGCCTCAAAGCCCTGGGCGATCTCCACCTTCTCACCGATGTCGAGCGCCCCGCTCACTACGAGTTTGCCGGCGATCTTTACCCCTTCGCCAATGTACGCGTCCTGCTTTGCGATAACATCGCTTCCGATCTCGCAGAGGTTGCCGATCCTTGCATCTCCGTTTGCCCAGACGTACTCCCGGATCTTCGTGGACTCTCCCACGTACACGTCAGCGCCCCGCAGCCCGTAATCGATCTGGCAGAACTCGCCGACAACGATATCCCTGTCGGTTTTGATGCTGTGCTCCTGGAGTTCCGTCCCGTCCGGCAGGAGGCAGTGCCTGTGCCAGTTCTTTACCGAATCCCCTCTCATCGATCCCCCGAAATGTTCCGTGTCACCGTATCATGCCCCGTACTTGTGCGCCCGGTATGTCAGGTCAAGCGCGATCGGCAGCAGCCCTGCCCCTGTGATCCGGCAGAGTCCGCCCCGTGTACAGGCGTATTCCCCGAATTCTGTCACTTTGTCCCCCCGGACGGCCCGTCAATCACGATGAAAAGGATCCTGTGGGCGGTCATTCGTACGGAATGGTTGGACGCGCGGATTAATTATGTTTCCCGGTTTTATCGCGCGTGGAAAATAGCCCTCCGGAATGCCACAACGGGAGAAATGAACTGTGGGAACGAAAAAAAAGAAATTTATGCGGTGGAGACCGGTGCTGCGACCTGCTCGACCTTGGATTTGATGATCTCGACCCGTCGGGTGGGGTAGAGGGTCTTTACGAGCTTGAAGAGATCCTTGGAGATCTCGCCCGAGACAACGCCGTTGACGAGGGTATTAAGGTCCCATGCCTGTGCCTGTGCAACAAGGCCGGCCGTGATCGCGTTCCGGAGTGCGTGCTCCTGGGCAATGTTTGCCCGTGCGAAGGTATAACAGCTGATCGTGAGCCTGACCTTCTTGTTGTCCTTGGTAACGACCTGCACGTGGCAGTCAATACGGGAGCTGCGGCGCTTGACAAGCGACCTGAGGTAGTCCCTGGTCACTTCGTGGCCGACGAACTCGGTGTAGGCCGCATCACCGGTGACCTCTGCGATCTTGAAGCTCATCTTGATATGCTGCTTTGCGTAGTCGTTGGTGATCTCGCCAAGCGTGGCCTGCATGATACGGCCCTTGACGGTCTCAACTTCGCTTGCGATGGTGTCGCCGATGTACGCCTTGCCGAGGTTGTCGGGGGTGTACACCTTGAACCAGCTCTTGGCTTTCCAGCCTTCAACTCTTCTTCCAGCCTGTTTTTTCTTTGCCATGGTATCAACTCTGTACTTTTTTTATTCCCTTTGGTTGGGATTTTCCTTGGTTCTCATGCGGGAGTGTTATTGCCTCATCCGCAATTGCCAGATTCATAAGGTAATCGTCCACGGATGCGATAACCGATCGCAGCTGTGTGCTTTCTATCACGGTTGTGACCAGGTTCCCGTCTGCGGTGGTGGTCATGCCTGTGAGGTTGTCGGGCGCAAGGGATGCTGCTACGCCGGGTGCATCCACGTGGGTGGTGGCAATAAGGCCCCGTACCTGCTTCATGCAGCAAGCCCCTCCTGCCATCCCTTCACGAAGGCATCGAGCCGCTTGCAGGGGATCGTGGCCCCTGCCCGGCTGTGGTGGCCCCCGCCGTTCCCACCGCAAGCCGCGGCGAGTTCCCGGACAAGCAGCCCGAGATTGGCAGTGGTGCCATGGGGTAGGCGGGCCGATATCCGGCACTCCTCCCCTGTTCGTGCGTACACGAGCACCGGTGCCTGCTGCACCCGGTCCCGGGCAAGCACATCGGCAACGTCGCTTGAAAGGGTGGCATTGCCGCATTCGTAGACTGCACAACCCTCCTGTACCGGACGGACCTCGCCAAGCGCTGCAATCACCGCGAGGTGGTGCTTACGGGTCACCTCCCAGGCGTCTGTGATCTCCACAGATGAACGCAGGCAGAGCGCCACCGCAAGGTCGCCGCAGCCGGATTTGCCGCAGGCATCGATGACAGCGGTAAGCGCGTGGGCGTCCTCGATAACCTCGCGCTGGAGGTGCATGGTGTCGCCGTAGAGCAGCATAAGGCCCTCTGCCGACGCCTCCGGGACAGAAGTGAGCACCGCAAGGCTGATCAGAACATCCGGTTTCAACCCGTTGTCTCCCTGAGTGGAAGCGAGCAGGTCAGCAACGGCTGAATCGCTGCCGCTGATCCCGGGGAGATAAGGACGGGTGGCAAGCAGCCACCGTTCCGCCATGTCACGGCCGGCAAGGGTTATACCCTTGTCCGGGACAATAATCCCGTTTGCCACACCTTCGTTGAAGATCGCGAGGTTCCTGCCGGCAAATGCCTGGCCATCGCCGATGATGCCGGGGATTACGAGACCGGCAAGGTCCCGGTTGTCCCCCATTTCCTGAGCAACGATGTAGGCCATGCCGGCTGCAGAGAGCTCCCGGTCGCCATCGATCTTTTCCAGGCGCGGGTTTGCGTGGAACTGCCCGCCAAAGAGCGGTATGTGGTGATCAACCACGATCGTCTCCGGGGGCAGGTCTTCTTTACCAGATCCCAGGTCGCACAGGAGCGAGACCGCATCGTGCGAGAGCTCCGCCGCTGAGATATCCGCACAGATCCGGAGCCTGAACCGGATCCCGGCCCGGAGCATCGCGTGGCAGAGGATAGCCCCTGCTGCAATGCCATCAGCGTCGTGGTGGGCGTATACCTCTACGAACTGCTGGCGCCGGATCTGCTCTGCGACGACTTTAGCGGATTCTTCAAGCGACATGGGGATACCGGGACGATTGTTACCTTCTTACCTGGACAGCAGGATCTCGGCGTTCTCCGGCTTGTAGGTGAAGCCTGCGGGCAGTTTCTTGGTGCCGATGTAGTACTTCACGAGGCGGCGGATCTTTGCCTCGACAAGGTGGAGCTGCCTCTTGTTGTGCAGGTCCTTGGGGTTCTCGCCCAGGTGCTTGCGCAGGCCCAGTGCCTTGACCATCAGGTCGCGGAGATCCTCGGGGATCTCGGAACTGACCTTGTTCTCCGTTAAGATGTCACCGATACTTTTTCCGGTGACCATCTTGACATCGGGGACACCGTAGCGGTCCCGCAGGACAAGGCCAATCATGCTGGCCGATGTGCCTTCCTTGCGGAGATCGACGATGAGCTTCTCGATTGCTGCCTTGTCCGTGTTGGACCACGCGGGCGCTTCATTACGCGCCGGCCGCACCGAGCTTGACTTTCCTCTTCTTCTGGCGTGCATTCGTGCCATGCTTATACCTCCGGTAACGAACTATAGTGTAAGTCCAGAAAAGTGCAGTATATGCTTACTGACTCTCTGTAATCCCAAAGCCTAAGTTTTGAGGCCGTGCCAAGAAAGGCACGTCGGACTTACATCTGTCAGCACCTTATAAGAAAGTGCTACCCTACTATTGACGGCTGCAAATATTAATGGTATCTGTGTCCCGGTGCCGCTTTTGTAAGAGATCAGCGGGCATTTCCTCCATCGCACGTACCCTTTTTACAGGGTCGCGACCAACGGAAGAAGTACTATGGATGGGCTGCATCCCGAACTGCCGGGCGACGAGTGCGATATCCGTATCCGGGACTGTTTCTCGGTCAAATACATTCAGTCCGCTGCCCTCTTCTGCCGGTTTGGGTGGGCAATTGAATCCGGCTATGCGTCCACCGGCACGCTCTCCGCGGAAGAGCGGCTCCGGCACGAGGCATTTGTCCTCAACGCACTCTTCTCCACGGTTGCCTTCCTGGAATCCAGTATCAACGAGCTCTGGTCGGACGCCGCTGACGATGTGTTCTTCTTTGCGGACAAAAAAGGCGAGGCGCTGCTGCGTGCCGTGGGAGAGAAATGGAGTAACGAGAATTATTTCGATCGCACTCCCCTGCCGGCCAAGTACCAGAAGGTTCTTGAGATCGGGAATATGCATCTCTTTCCTGACGACGATCCGGACTTTTCCGGGATAAAGGACCTGATTATGATCCGTAACTACCTGATGCACTACCGGCGCGAGTGGGTGATCATCCATTCAGGACGGCAGGCCGGTGTCCCTGCGGAGACTCACGCGGAAAAGTTCGAACAGCTCTTAAAACACCGGTTTGCCGAGAATCCGCTTGCGGCAAAAAACCTTCCCTTCTTCCCGGACCGGTGCCTCGGTCACGGATGCGCTGAATGGGCGGTAACGACAAGCCTCTCATTTACGGACCGGTTTTTCCGGGAGCTGTCCTTGCCGGCCTCTTATGAAGGGATAAGGGATGAGCTTGTGACGAGGTGACCGGGCAGCAAACATGCGTGTGCGGGCATAGGTACCGGCACGAGCATAAAACAATAATAAAAAGGGGAAATCCCGGTTTTTCGTCCGGGCCGTTTATTTCTTTTTTGCCTTCTTTTTCTTGGGTGCGGCGTCTTTTGCCATGGACATGAGATCGATAATATAACTGCCCTCTTCTCCGCCGACGCCCACGATCCGCTCGTCGCTCTTTGCCATCTTCTCTATGTTGAGCTCATAGGAGCCCGGGCCTACAATCCGGATAGTCTCGACCCGGTCGAACATCTCGACCTCTTTTTTGGCCTTGCCCTTGATCTCAGGCTCAACTACTTCAAGGATTTCCTCCTTGGATTCGTCCTTGATCTCCTCAATTGTCTTCTCCTCGAAGACATCCTTATGGATATCGGCTTCCTTAACGTAGAGGAATTTCTTGCCGCCGCAGCTTGCGCATCCCTTGAGGATCTCGGTAGACCCGTCCTTGTATTCCCTGCCGCATTTGGTGCACTTGTGTGGCATGATTCCTCCGGGCGTTTAAGCGAAGTTCTGGATCATCTTCTCGTACAGCTCTTCGGTGTTCCTGCCCTCAAGCCCCGAGATGGCAACCACCGGGTGCTGGGGGAAGGCGCTGCGGATCCGGGCCGGAGCCGCGTCGGGCAGGTCGATCTTGTTTGCCACGATTATTACCGGCAGCTTACGACTCTCGATGATCCCGATCATCATGATATTGACCTGCATGAAGGGATCAAGGGTTGAATCCAGCATGTAGATCACGCCATCGATATCCTCGCGCAGCCAGTGCATGGCCTCGGCGACACCTTCGGTGGCCTCACGGGCGCGGATGATCGCCTCATCCTTTTCCATTCCAAACTCGAGGAACTCGTGGTAATCGATCTTGGTTGTGACCCCGGGGGTGTCGACAATATCAATCGTCACGGTGTGACCGTTTGCCCCTGAGATCACAATATCCTCACGCCTGCGTGCCCGCCGGGTTTCGTGTGGAATCTCGCTCACCGGTCCGACTGCGTCACCCGTCCAGTCCCGGGCAATCCGGTTTGCGAGCGTAGTCTTCCCGGCATTCGGCGGGCCGTAGATCCCGATCCGGGTCCGCTTCTTCTTGAAAAACCGCTTGAGAAATACGGAAAATCTCTTCTTTGCGTTCCCCAATGTCCTGGAAAATGTCGTCATAGGGCCCTCATTTTTTCTAAGCGGCGGGCCGGTCTTGCCCGGTCTGCCGCCAGCAGTTACTAGTGTTTGGCAAGGATTCTTTATTATGTTTCTTGTAACTCCCGTCTGCAAGTTTGTGTTGTTCCCTGTCCCGCTGCCCGGATATTACCCCGCTGCATGGGAAAAATGCCACTGCCACATGCTATTTATACATGGGGCGGAAAGGATGCTAATTGTAATCATCAGCCTAGCACTTTTAAAAGGAGGTGACTCATGAAAAAGACAACCAACACGATCCGGTTTGAGACCCGTGTCCCGTTAAGCGATGTGATGAAACGCAACCCGATCATGATCAGCATTGAGGCCAATGTGGCAAAAGCTGCAAAAGCCATGTGCCGTGAAGAGGTCGGAAGCGTCATTATCCTTGAAAGGAACGAACCCATTGGCATTGTCACAGAAGAGGACATCAACTGCAAGGTGGTGGCTAAGGATCTCAAGCCAAGCTCAGTCCAGGTAAATACAATCATGAGTACGCCACTCATTACGGTGAGTGCGGACAAGACGGTAGTCGACGCGGCCCAGATGATGGTCAAGCACCGGGTCAGGAGACTTCCCGTGGTCGATAAAGCCGGCAAGGTTATCGGTATTGTGACCGTACGGGACCTCCTGACCACCTTCAACGAGCAGAACGAGCTCCTCACCGATCTCATCGAGATCAACCGCGATGACAACATCGAGGTGGGCATGTGTAACCGTTGCAGCCAGATGTCTGATGATCTCAAGCGAGTGGATTCCGTCCTTCTCTGCCCCCGCTGCCGGGAGGAGGATTCCCTTACATGAAAACAGCACGGGATTTCATGCTTGAGATTCCGGTGCTTGCTTTTTGTGACGGGATTACCAAGGCACGGCAGATCTTGAGAGACGACCGGTTCCGGGAGGTCTACGTGACCGGCCAGAAAAAAGACCTGCTCGGGTACATCGATATCACCGATGCCCTGCGGGTCACCGCAACCAAATCGAACGTGACCGTCGAGGGATTTGTCAAGGAGGCGGCAAGCGCTGCCCCCGATGCCTCTGTCGAGAGTGCTGCCAAAGCCATGCGGGCCCATGCCACCGACAGCGCGGCGATCGTGGATGCCAGTCGCCATATCCTGGGCGGGGTGCTCCTCTCCGATCTCTTCCCGGTCATCATATCGAGAAACGAACTCTCCGGCAGGGTAAGTTCGCGCATGTCAAAGAAGATCCAGACTGTGGACCCGGCCGACACTCTCCAGCAGGTATATGCGAAGATCACCGAGTGCGGGTTTACCGCATTCCCGGTGGTTAAGAAGCGTCGGCTGGTGGGGTTGATTTCCCGGAGGGACCTGATCCGGTCGGGAGGAGTGCGATCGGCCATCGCCCAGAACAGCACCCGTACGGTTGGGGATGTGATGATCCCGGATGTGATCACGGTTCCGTCAGGATCATTGCTCTCCGAAGCTGCCCGGCTCATGGTGGATAACGATATAAGCCGGCTCCCGGTCGTGGATAACGAGTCCGTGGTGGGGATTATCGACCGCCATGATGTCCTTGCCGGGCTCGCATAACAAAGAAAGTGTCTCGCAGGTACCTCAAAGATACCACGGAACGTCCATAAGGGGTTTGGGGCACCGGAAACCCTTTGGACAATTACAAAAAGAATCCCCGGGGCAGGAAATAGGAACACCACCACCATAACGGCCAACAATTGCCCGGTTGTTTCCGCGGGAATGCGGCAGGCGGGGCAGAGTGGGCCAGAACCAGAGGAGAGTATACATGCACCGGAACGGGCAGGTTGCAAAACAGGGCGACCGGCTCCTCAAAATGCGGGGAAAACTTGATCGCGGCCCGGTTGAGTTCAAATCCCATATCGTACAGCAGGAAGGCGAAGTGATGGCGATTGCGACACGGGATGTTATCTCTGTCCCGCCCACACAGAGTATTATCAGCGCCGTGGCAACGATGACAGACTGCGGGTTCCGCCGGCTTCCCGTGACCGATCCCGGTACAAGGAAACTGCGCGGGATCGTCACCTCGGGCGACGTGATCAGTTTCATGGGCGGGGGTGACAAGTACCGTCTGGTCAGTGTCCGGCACAACGGTAACCTGCGTGCCGCGGTAAACGAGAGCGTTCGTACGCTCATGACACCCAAGCCCGAAACCCTGCCGCGGAATGCGCGGCTCGTGGATGCCCTCAAAATCATCGTGGGAAAGAAGATCGGCGGGCTCCCGATTGTGGAAGATGACGGGACGCTTGCCGGCATCCTGACAGAACGGGACGTGTTGCGGATGCTTGCCGCAGAGCACAGCCCGCTCACGATCGAGGATGTGATGAGTTCTTCCCTGCGGGTGACCGCGCCGGACAGCCCGCTTTCCGAGGTGACAAAAGACATGACCCGGTTCCGGTTCCGCCGGCTTCCCGTGATCAGCGACGATGTGCTCTTTGGTATCATCACCGCCACCGACATCATGCGCTATCTGGGGAGCCGCGAGGTCTTCTCCCGGCTTGAGACCGGACATGTCGCTGAGGTGATGGCGCTCCCGGTACGCACGCTCATGGCCGGCAGCCTCTTTACCACCACCCCGGAGACGCCTATCAACGAGGCGGCGCGGGAGATGCTGTCTAAGAACATCGGGGCGCTCCCGGTCATCGAGGACTCACGCCTCGTTGGCCTGGTCACCGAATTCGATCTCGTGCGGGGTTTCTCCGCTGAGTAGTCCCATGCCGGCCGGATCCCTTGCCTTCCATGACAAGAGCCGGCGGCGGCCTGGGGGGAAAGCCTATGAAGAACCGGTAGGATGGTACGAACATCCCGGTACGGGAGAAGCACGCACCCGTACGGGCGGAACGTGTGCAGCGCGAACAGGTCAACAATCTTGTTGCCGTCGAATACGAACACCCTTGTGGAGATACAAAAACGAGATGATATCATAAAGGAAGTGGCGAAATGACAAAAGAACTGTTTGTTAAAGATATCATGGCAAAACCAACGACCATAGCCAAATCCGCAAAGATCACCGAAGCGCTCGACAAGATGCTTGCCGAAGGCATTGATCCATTGATTGCGCTCAACAATAACTCCGTGGTCGGCACGGTCTCCCGCGAGGCGATTGCAGAGAAGCTGGGCAGCAAACAGAATACGGCGATTGCCCCGGCTGCCATCCACGTAGCAAGCGTGGTCAAAGAGGACTTTACCAGCGTCTATCCCGATGAGAGTGTGAACGTGCTCGTTCCCCTGCTCCAACAGTACAAGCTGGTGGTTGTGTACGACAGCGAGCACCACCTGATTGGCCAGGTGACGGCAATCGACCTGCTCAGGAAATACCCTTATACCGGGTCCCTCAGGGATGCTCTGGACAAGGCGGTCACCATTGAGGCGGACGAGCGCGTGGTCCACCTGCGGCGCCGGATGCTGGACGATGCGGTCTCACGGTTTGTGGTCACGGAGAACAACAAGCTGACCGGTATTGTCACCGAGACCGATGTGGCGGTTGCGATGCGGAAGTTCCGGGAGGCAGTTAAAGACCAGCATCAGGACCACCAGATACGGAACCTGCTGGTAAAAGACATTATGAGCGCCCCGCTTCTGTCCCTGGATATCGGCGCCGGTTACCAGAGCGTAGTTGACCTGATGGTCAAAAAGAATATCAGCACGGTGCCTGTCCTGGACAAAGGGAAACTGGCGGGCCTTGTTACCCGTCGCTCACTGGTACGGGCCCTCTGATTTACCGGGGAAGAGCCATCCCCCCTTTTTTTGTAACCTGCCAGCTCCCCTTCAGATGAGGAGCTGGACGAGGTAGTACAGCCCCATGGCCATCCCGATGGTGACAATCAGCCATTTCAGTCGGGCCGGATCGATCCTGCCTGCAATATGCCCGCCCATGGCCCCGCCAAGGAGCGCCCCTGCCGCCATCACGATGGCAAGCGGCCAGATAATAAGGCCGGAGAAGAGGAAAAATACCGCCGCTGCAACATTGGTGGCAAGCGACAGGCACTGCTTGAGCGCGTTGAGCCGGGTTAAGGTATCGTCAAGGAAAAGGCCAAGCACGGCAAGGTAGATCACCGAGAGTCCCGGTCCGAAGTACCCGCCGTACGCCGCGGCAAGGCCAACCGGAAGGGCCGCGTTCCGACACCCTTTCCCGTCAGTCCCGTCGCTCCCGGTATGGCGGCGGATCCAGTCCCGGATCCGGTCCTGGACTGCAAGCAGGATCGCAGCAAGGAGGATCAGGAACGGGACAAGCACATGGAAGACCTGTTCGCTGACATAGAGGAGGAGGATCCCTCCCGCAAGACCGCCGATGATCGCGGACGGCAATAACATCAGCAGGCGCTTTTTCTGCCCAGCCAGATCTTTTCTCTGGGCAAGTGCCCCTCCCACGTACCCCGGGCAGAGTGCAACGGTATTGGTGATGTTTGCCACGACTTCAGGAACCCCGAGTGCAACAAGCGCCGGAAACGAGATCAGGGTGCCGCCACCGGCAAGGGCATTTGCCATGCCCGCGGCAGCGGCAGCGAGTCCTGCGAGTGCGAGTTCGGTTCCGGTGAGCATGTGCGGTCTCCCGTGCGGTAAAACGGAATAGAGTGCCGGTTACCCCAGCGTGTCAATAAGGGTCCGGGAGTCCATGATCCGGACACCAATGTTTTTCATATCCAGGACGTTTGCCCGGTGGATATCCTCCGACTGGGCGCCGGTGGCATCGTCCACGAGCGTAACCGGGTAGTTGTACGCAATGGCGTCAAAGACCGTGGTGCGGATGCAGTTGGGGGTCTGGACCCCGGTCACGACCAGTTCCGTGACACCAAGCGTCCGGAGCATGAGGTCAAGTTCAGTACCGATAAACGCGCTCATCCTCACTTTCCCGATCACGTGCTCGCCCGGCCGGGTTGTAAGCTCCGTGATCCCCCGGGCACCCTCCGATCCTGCAACGGCAAACGGGTGCCGGGAAAAGATCTCAATTCTCGTGATCTCAACATCGGACCCGTCGCTACGGTGGATTCGCAG
>Ga0181520_10006145_pt1 | contig 18594 bp, 16 predicted proteins | sample PEATcosm2014_Bin_29_FD_132451 | JGI IMG/M metagenome (GOLD analysis project Ga0181520, IMG submission 132451) | Peatland microbial communities from MTU Mesocosm Facility, Houghton, MI, USA - PEATcosm2014_Bin02_30_metaG | ecosystem: Environmental > Terrestrial > Soil > Wetlands > Peat | place...
CCGGTAAATTCCATCTCCTGTGCGGTCTTTATGACCGCTTCACCCAGCTCCTGCATCGCTCGCAACTGTGTGAGGTTCAACTCGGGCCCCTTCTGTAGCGCGCTGTCTGCTTGACGGGCGATGGCTCCTCCTACGAGGACGGTAATGCTTTTCTCGTGCGGGCGTCCAGGCACCGTCCGGCTTGGGCGCGAGGCCGGCGACATGAGACGGCGTCGGATCGCCAGGAATCTGGCGCCGGGCAGGCTCAGTCGAATACGAGCGCATCTGCGTCCTGTCTTGTGGTGGCGCCGCGGCGGCCCCTGTGGCGTCGGTAGGGTGTGGCCATGGGACGAGTGCAGGTGCCAACCCTCTACCTCGGATGCGGAGTCCCGGCACGATGAGAGCGGTTGTCTACGACGCTCCCCGACAGTTCTCCTTACGCACAGTTGCGACCCCGGAGCCCGGCGTCGGAGAAGTCCGCCTCGCGGTCGAGATGGCCGGCATGTGCGGGACAGACCTGCACATCCACGACGGAGGATTTTTCTCGAAGTACCCGTTGACACCCGGACACGAGATCGTCGGATGGGTGGACCTGCTCGGCGAAGGCGTTGACGGGCTCATGGTCGGTCAGCGGGTGGCAGCCGACAACACCGTGCTTTGCGGCCACTGCAGTTCTTGCCGGCGTGACGAACCGCTTTTCTGCCGCAACTTCTACTCGCTCGGCGTGAACGGCCCAGGAGCGTTCGCCGACTACGTGATCGTGCGGGCGGAAAAGTGCTTTCCGGCCGAAGACCTCAGTCCCGTCGCAGCCGTGATGACCGAGCCCACGGCGTGTGCCATCCACGGGATGGACGTGCTCGACGCCCGGCCGGGCTCAGACGTGTTGCTTTTCGGGGCCGGACCGACCGGCCTCGTGCTCGCGCAGCTGCTCGTGCACGGCGGGGCGGCCAGGGTGACCGTGGCGGCTCCGACTGAGTTCAAGCTGGCACTCGCGCGAAGCTACGGGGTCGACAAGACAGTGCGGATCGACCGGGTGGACCCCGGCGCCTCGCTCGCAACGCTTCGTGACATCGCTCCGGAGGGCTACGACATCGTCGTCGAGGCGACCGGCGCCGTTGCGGTCGGTGAGTTGTGCCTGCCTCTCATCCGCCATGGCGGCACGGTCCTCATCTACGGGATGGCCGAAGAGAAGGCTGTCCTCCCCTTCCACCCTTACGACGTGTTCCGCCGGGAGCTGACCGTGAAGGGCTCTTTTGCCCAAACCCATTGTTTCGATCGTTCCCTGGCCGTGCTCCGCTCTGGCCGGGTGCGCACCGAGGGCATCGTCACCCATGAGTTCCGACTGGACAAGTACGACAGTGCCCTCGAGGCGTTGCGAAACGACGCATCTTGCCTGAAGGCGGCGATAGTCCCTTGAGCGGCGTCCGCGCGCCGTTGTAGGAAGGAGCCGAGTCCAGATGGTGAACCTAACGAACAAAGCGGCCGTGCTCTACGGCAATTTCGACCTACGCATCGAGGACCGGCCCATGCCTGTTCCTCGTCCCCGAGAGGTTCTCGTCGAGGTGGCCTCGGTCGGTGTCTGCGGATCGGACGTCCACTACTACGAGCACGGCCGCATAGGAGACTTCGTTGTCAGCGCACCCTTGGTGCTCGGTCACGAGGCCTCGGGCACTGTTGTGGGCCGAGGGGAGCTGGCGCACCGTCACGAGATCGGAGCACGGGTCGCGCTTGAGCCGGGAGTACCGTGCGGCTCCTGCCGGGAGTGCCGGACGGGCCATTACAACCTTTGCAGGGACGTGGTCTTCTTCGCCACGCCGCCGGTCGATGGCGCTCTCGCCCGCTATGTGACCATCCACGAGGACTACGCCTTCTGGCTCCCCGACCACGTCTCATATGACGCCGGCGCACTTTGTGAGCCGCTCTCGGTCGGGCTTTGGGCCTCGCGCCAAGCGGGGATCACGGTCGGGGCGCGCGTCTCGGTCGCCGGTGCCGGCCCGATCGGTGCCGCGGTCACCCTTGTGGCCCTAGCGGCCGGGGCGACGGAGGTCATCGTCAGCGACCCCGTGCCCGAGAGGCGGGCTCGTCTTCTCGCCGTAGGTGCCACCTCGGTCGTGGACCCGACTACGTCCGGGCTCGAGCACGAGGCGGCAGACGCGGATGTTTTCGTCGACTGCTCCGGCTCGCCGGCAGCCATCGTGGACGGCATCAAGTCGGTGCGCCCGGCGGGAGCGGCCGTGCTCGTCGGCATGTGCCCCGCGTCGGAGGTTCCCATTCCGATCGCGGCCGTTCAGACACGAGAGATCCGCCTGACGGGAACGTTCCGTTACGCGAACACCTATCCGCAGGCGATCGCCCTCATAGCCTCCGGGGCGATCGATCTCGAAGGGCTCATCGACGCCCGCTTCTCGCTCGATTCGGCCGAAGAGGCGCTGACGGCAGCGCGTCGCGATCCGTCGATTCTGAAGCCGCTCGTACGGGTGGCCGCACCCTGAGCAACGGCCAGCGCCTCGCGATGGAGGAAGGAAAGACGTGGCTCAATACGGCGGTATAGAGCTCGGTGGCACCAAGTGTGTTTGTGCCGTCGGCGACGGTTCCAATGACGCTTGGGTCGCCACGGTCATCCCGACTACAGATCCGGAGACGACGACGAGATTGGCCGTCGAGTGGTTCCGCGAAGCTGGAGAACGCTCGGGCCTGCTCGTGTCACTGGGAATCGCAAGCTTCGGTCCCCTCAATCTCGAGGCAGGGCTCATCACGCAGTCTTCGCCCAAAGCAGCCTGGCGGGGTTGGCCGGTAAAAGAAGAGTTCGAAAAGGGCTTGGGCGTGCCGGTGTTGCTCGACACCGACGTCAACGGAGCCGCACGGGCGGAATGTGCCTGGGGCGCCGCCCAAGGCTGTTCTGACATGGTCTACGTCACAATCGGTACCGGGATCGGCGTGGGAGCCATCGCCAATGGCGCCGTCGTGCACGGACGAACACATCCCGAGATGGGACACATGCGAATTGCCCAGCACCACAGCGACTGTGAGCCTGGTGTCCCCGGCCAGATGTGGGCCGGTAACTGCTTTGTACATGGCAACTGCTGGGAGGGTCTCGCGTCGGGCCCTGCCAGGGCGCGTAGGTCCCAGCTCTGGGCCGCCGCTGGCCTTGAGCCACCCGACGCCACGGTGCTCGAGAGTGAGTACGTCGCCCACGGGCTGGTGAACGTCATCTCGGCGTATCGCCCTGAACGAGTCGTTCTCGGGGGCGGAGTGATGCACGACGTGGCGCTTTTCACAACTATCCGGCAACGGACGGGGGAACTGCTCGACCCCCGGTACTTCCCGGAGGCACTCGCCGTGGACGAGCTCGTAGTGGAGCCCGGTCTCGGGGACGCCGCCGGAGTCGCCGGCGCCATCCTGCTCGCAGCACAGCGCCGCCCGGGCCATCTGCGGAGCCGTTCGGTCGCCAACCTGGCCGGCCAGGTACAAGCAGGACTGCCGAAGGTCTAGCAACTGCGTTTCCTCTCAAACGGCTGCGGGCTCTCTGAAAGACGATGCCGCCAGCCGGGAGAACATGGTCAGCTGGCTGCGGTTTGCCAGGCCGAAGTGGTAGAGGTGCAGCTCATCGGCGCCCGCATCTAGGAGCGAGCGCGCCCTTCGCTCATTCGCGTCGGGCTCGGCCGGTCCCAGGAGGTTGACATAACCCGCGACGGCGACGCCTTCCGGTACGAGGGCCCGTGCCGTTGCGATGACGTCCACGTTGTCAGAGGAGTCGGCCTTTACCGGGACGAGCACGGCTTCGGCCCGTCGCGGCCAACGCGGGGTCAGTCCCGGGGAGGCTCCCGTGGCCCACGAGTCCGCTTTGGCGTGCAAGGTGACGCGAAGACCATGCCCGCCGTCTGAGAGCTCACCGAGCACCGTATCGACGAGGGCGTCGGTATGGTGCTGGCGGCATGCCAAAAGCTGCGCCGCGAGCGCTGGCCCCAGGAGCTCTTCGGGACCTTCGGCCGCGCCCGCCCCGCTTTGGGCAACTTCGAACGCCTCACATAGGGTCTGCACGGTGGCGACGGGATCGAGGCCGTGCAGGCTCCAGGTTCGCCGGCAGGCGTCACAGCAACAGATCGACAGGACAAGCTCGCCGAGCGGGCCATAAGTCCCCGTTGCCTTGTCGTGATGGCTGCCGTGTTCGGCACCCATCTGGCCGTACGCCTCGAGAGAGACCCCTTGTAGGGGTAGGTCGCGGACCGCTTCCAAAGCCAATAGGGCGGCATATTCGCGCACCTCCTCGTTGGCGGGGCAGAGGGCCCACTCGTAGCCGTCGCCGAAGCAGTTGCGCACGATGAGGTCGCTGTGAGCACGTCCGAGGGCGCTGTTGTGATTGAGCACGATCCAGGCGCTGACACCGACGCCGTCTCGGTCCAGGGCCTCGACGGCTTGCCCGAAGCAATCATCAGAACCGGTGCAGGGGGCGCCAAAGGGGCTTAGGCGGCGTCCGGCCCATACGCCGGCGCGCACGGGACGGTAGAGCGCGGCCGTCTCGGCGATGACGAAACGGTGCTGGGGGTGAAAAGGCGTGGCCGCGCGAACGCTGTGGTAGGCGGCGGCGACGACGACGTGGCTGAGACCAGCGGAATCGAGCCGGGAGACGAGACCCGCATCTCCAACGATATCCCAGGGGTAAAGGTAGGCCCTGACGAGCGGAGGCACGGGGGTCCCAGCGGGCCGGCCGTTCTCAGGGCTAACTCCGCTTCCCATAGGACACTCCTGTGAGGCTGACTGCGATACAGAGTACATTATGTGTTGTGTACGACACGATGGTGCAAAGCGAGCTCGATGCCGGTATGCAGCCGCGCTTCGGCTCGCGTGGGGACGTGATCGTCAACGAGATCAAAAAGGCGATCCTCTCGGGTCGTTACAAGGCTGGCTCAGCCCTTACGGAAAAGGCGATCGCCGAGGAGCTGGGCACCTCGAAGACCCCGGTCCGCGACGCCCTCAAGGTCTTGAGCGGTACGGGGCTCGTAACTTCGAGCAGCCACCGCGGCACCGCGGTGAGAAGCGTCGACGCACCAATGGCGCTTGCCGTGTGCGACCTCCGCCTGCTGCTCGAGCCCGAAGCAGTGCGCAGGACGGTCCTCGGCGGCCTCGACGCCGGTTTCAACGCCGCCGTCGAGCGGATGGTCTCGGCCGAGGACGGCGACGACGTCTACGAACGGAGCCTCGCCAACCGCGCCTTTCACCGTCACCTGTACGCCGGCTGCGCAAATGCCGCCCTGGTCGGGGTGCTCGACGAGCTGACCGATGTGAACGCCCTCATAAGCGTCACGGTCTGGGAGCACGTGGGCAGCTGGGTGGGGGAGGCGGCCGAGCACCGCAAGATGGCGAAGGACGCCCTCGCGGGTCGGGTCGACGCTACCGCCGGTCGGCTGCGACGACACATAGAACAGTTCCAGCGCCGGGTTGTCCAAGCGCTCGGCTCGGCTTGAAGATGACGATGGCAAAACAAAAAGGCGCCGGTCACGAACAGAAACTGGAGCAGAAATGAACTTCGAGCATCAGCACAACCCCCTGATAGGCGTCGTCGCAGTCCCGACGACGCCTTTCGCGCCCGACGGGGGCATAGATGAAAAGGCGTATCAACGCGTGATCCGCCGCCTGGTCGACGCAGGCATCACGACTGTCACCCCGAATGGCAACACAGGCGAGTTCTACGCCTTGGCCCCCGAAGAAGCCAAAGTCGTGACGCGCCTTTGCCTCGAGGCTGTCGACCCCGACACGGCAGTCATGGTCGGGGTCGGTCACGACGTAGCTTCCGCCGTCACCGCTGCCCGGGACGCGCAAGCGGCCGGTGCCGCCCTCATCATGGTCCACCAGCCCGTCCATCCCTATGTCTCTGTGGACGGCTGGGTCGAGTACCACCGCGCCATAGCGAGCGAGGTACCCGAGCTCGGAGTCGTCCTCTACGTGCGCAACGAGGCGATTCCTGGCTCCGCCTTCGCCCGGCTCGGCGAGCTCTGCCCGAACGTGCTCGGGGTGAAGTACGCCGTGGCCAACCCGGTGCACTTCGCCGCCGTGGCCGCCGATGCCGGGGCGGGGCGCTTCAGCTGGGTGGCCGGTTCCGCGGAACTGCATGCGCCGGGGTACTTCGCCCTTGGGGCGACGGGCTTTACCTCGGGGATGGCCAATGTCGACCCAGAGACCTCGCTCAGGTTTTGGCGGGCCCTCGACGCAGGTGAGCAGCTCCTCGTGACAGATCTCTGGCAGCGGGTGCGTCCCTTCGAGGAACTGCGTGCCGCCAATGCGAGTGCCGACAACGTCTCGGTCGTGAAAGAGGCACTCTGCCAGCTCGAGATATGCGGCCGGGAGGTGAGGCCGCCGAGCTCGCTGTTGCCCCCTGGGACGCGGGCGAAAATCACCGGGATCTTGAAGCTCTGGGGTCTGCTCCCATGACCGACGGGCCCGACGCGATGCGCAGCAGCCGGTGGTTCGCAGGCGAGGGCCTGCGCGCTTTTAGCCACCGCTCTCGTGCGCGCCAGCTGGGCATCGGTGCCGAGGAGCTTGCCGGCAAGCCCCTCATAGGCATCCTCAACACCTGGAGCGACATAAACCCCTGCCATATGCACCTTCGCGAGCGCGCCGAGGCTGTGAAGCGCGGGGTCTGGGAAGCCGGCGGTTATCCGGTCGAGATGCCCGTGGCCACGATGTCGGAAACGTTCCAAAAGCCCACCCCGATGCTCTACCGGAACCTGCTCGCAATGGATACCGAGGAGATACTGCGCTCGTACCCCTTCGACGGAGCGGTCCTCATGGGAGGCTGCGACAAGTCGACACCCGCTCTTTTGATGGGAGCGGCGAGCGCCGACCGTCCGGTCATCTATGTGCCGGCCGGACCGATGCTCACGGGCCATTGGCGCGGGGAGACCTTGGGCAGCGGCACCGACATGTGGCGCTACTGGGACGAAAAGCGCGCCGGCACGATAAGCGAAGCCGAGTGGGACACACTCGAGTCCGCCATGGCGCGTTCGCCTGGCCAGTGCATGACCATGGGCACAGCCTCGACGATGACGGCTGCCGCCGAGACGCTCGGCCTTACCCTGCCTGGTGCATCTTCGATACCCGCCGTGGACTCCGCCCACCACCGGATGGCGGCCGCGAGCGGCTCGCGCATAGTCGAGATGGTCCGCGAGGACATGAAGATGTCGAAGATCGCCGATGCGACGGCTTTTCTCGACGGCGTCACTGTGGTGCTAGCCCTCAGCGGCTCCACCAACGCCGTCATCCACCTCGTTGCGATGGCCGGACGGCGCGGCGTGGAGCTCGGGCTGGACGACTTCGACCGCTTGTCCCGGTTCACCCCTGTTCTCGCCAACATCCGTCCCAGCGGCGAGTACTTGATGGAGGACTTCTATTACGCGGGTGGCCTCCCAGCGCTCATGGCGCAGATCAAAGACCTCCTCCACCTCGAGCGGATGACGGTCAACGGGCGCAGCCTCGGCGAGAACATCGCCGCAGCCACCGTCTACGACGAGCGGGTCATTCGGCCCCGGGAGAACCCGTTGTCTGACCACGCCGGCCTTGCCATCTTGCGGGGCAACCTGGCGCCGAACGGCGCGGTGATAAAGCACCTCGCCGCCTCCGCGCACCTGTTGGTCCACACCGGGTCGGCGGTCGTGTTCGAGGCCTACCGGGACATGCAAAGTCGCGTCAACGATCCCGAGCTCGACGTCACGGCCGATTCGGTCCTGGTGTTGCGCCACTCCGGGCCTCAAGGCGGCCCGGGCATGCCAGAGTACGGCATGCTCCCCATCCCGGACAAGCTGCTTCGTGAAGGCGTTCGGGACATGGTCCGTGTCTCCGACGCCAGGATGAGCGGGACGAGCTATGGCACCTGTGTGCTGCACGTGGCTCCCGAGTCGTTCGTCGGCGGACCGCTGGCACTTGTCAAAGACGGCGACCTGATCACCCTCGACGTGCCCGGGCGGCGTCTGCGTCTCGAGATCGCAGACGAGGAGCTGAGACGGCGCGAGGCGGCATGGACACCGCCGGCGAAGCTCTTCGAGCGCGGCTACGGCGCCATGTACTCCGAGCACATCGGCCAGGCCGACAAGGGCTGCGACTTCGACTTCCTCGCTCGCAGCGGGGCGGCCTTGGAGCCAGACGCGGGGTGAGGCGTCCGCAAACGGTCGTCATCACAGGCGCCGCCGGGAAGCTCGGGACCTACCTGCGATCGTCGCTCGGCGACATCGCCACCTCGGCCCGCCTTGTCGACATCGTCCGCCCAGCCGTCCCCGGGCCGGGTGAGCCGGTGGAGGTGTACCAGGGCTCGGTGACCGACGCAGCGCTGCTCGAACATGTGTGCAAAGGCGCCGATGCCGTCGTCCATCTCGGTGGTTTCGCAGGCGACGCGTCCTGGCCGGATCTCTCCGAGGTCAACATCGACGGCACCTTGGAGGTGCTCGAAGCAGCGCGCCGCAACGGCGTGGCCCGGGTCGTCGTGGCGAGCAGCAACCATGCCGTCGGCTTCCATATCCGTGGCGCAGAGCCGCTCGCCGACGATGTGGCCCCGCGGCCCGACAGCCTCTATGGCGTCAGCAAGGCCGCAGGCGAAGCGCTCTGCCAGTTCTACAGCGTGAAGTTCTCGATGAACATCGTCTGCCTGCGCATCGGGTCGTGTTTCGACCTGCCGGAGAGCCGCCGCATGTTGTCCACCTGGCTCTCGCCCGGTGACTTCGTCAGGCTCGTGCGGGCCTCGCTCGAGACCTCGCCTCCGGGCTTTCGACTCGTGTGGGGCGTGTCGGCGAACACACGCCGCTGGTGGTCGACGGCGGGCGGTGAAGCCATCGGCTTTCATCCGCAAGACAACGCCGAGAGCTTCGCCGAGCTTTACCCTGGGAACGCCCCGGAGCCGGAGTACGTTGGGGGAGTACCAATTTAGTGACAGAAGCCTGCCATGTGTCCGGAGGACCTTGCAGTCGACGAAAGCCCCGGCCGGTCCGACACCGTCCCACGAGGAGTCCGCGTGAGTGACAACTACGCCTCTTTCTTTCCGACCTCGTTCGTCGAGGTATCCGCTGCCGTAGAGATGGCGGTTGCAGCCGCTTCGCCGTGGCGGGCACTGGATCCGGCGGAGAGAGCCGAGAAGCTGCGCGCCGTCGCCGACGCCTTGGACGGCGCAGGCGACGAGCTGGTGGCTTTGGCGATCGCCGAGAGCCACTTGAGCGAGACCCGGCTGCGCGGTGAGCTCGTCCGGACGAGCTTCCAGCTTCGTTTTCTCGCCGATGTGATCACCGAAGGCGACTATCTGCAGGCCTGCATCGACAATGCGGAGGAGAGCTGGCCCCCTGGGGCGAGGCCGGACCTGCGCCGGTACCTAAGGCCGATCGGACCGGTCGCCGTCTTCGCGGCCAGCAACTTCCCCTTCGCCTTCAGCGTCGCCGGTGGCGACTCGGCCTCGGCGTTGGCGGCTGGATGCCCCGTAGTCGTTAAGGCACACCCCGGTCACCTGCGTCTGTCCGAGCGCTGCGGGCAGATCGTGCGCCGGGCGCTCAGCGATGCCGCGGCGCCAGAGGGCGTTTTCGCCGTCGTCGAGGGGAACGAGGCCGGCCGGGCTCTCGTCACCCATCCCGCCGTGAGCGCAGTGGCTTTCACGGGATCGGCCAAGGTTGGGCGGATGCTGTTTGACCTTGCCGTCTCACGCCCCGAGCCCATTCCCTTCTACGGTGAGCTCGGGAGCGTGAACCCCGTCTTTGTGACGAGGAGGGCAGCCTCAACTCGCTTGGACGAGATCCTCGCCGGCTATGTCGCCTCGTTCAGCTTGGGGGTGGGGCAATTCTGCACCCAGCCCGGGATCTTGCTGTTGCCGGCCGGCTTCCTCGACCGAGGGCGCCTTCGTGCCATCGTCGGGGCCCAGCCGCCTGCCCTCTTGCTCAACGACAGGATCGACGCCGCCTTCCAGGAAGGCCTCGAAGCCCTGCAGGGTCGCCCAGCGGTCGAGGTCATCACCGAGGGGACCAGGCTTTCCGACGGCACGAGGACCCCGACCCTTTTGCGCACGACGGTCGGCGATCTCGTGGTGGACGCCGAGCACCTCATGGCGGAATGTTTCGGCCCCGTCTCGCTCATGGCCGAGTACGACGAGGAGGCCGAGATGATCGGAGTCGCGGAAAGGCTTGAAGGCCAGCTGACGGCGACCGTGCACGGAGATCCCTCCGACGTGGTCGCGCACGCGCTCGTCGAGACTCTTTCGGACAAGGCGGGGCGCGTCATCTGGAACGGCTGGCCGACCAGCGTGTCGGTGACATGGGCGATGCAGCACGGCGGTCCTTATCCCGCGACCACGGCACCGCTTCACACCTCGGTGGGCTCGGCAGCCATCGGTCGTTTCCTGCGGCCGGTCACCTACCAGGGATTTCCCGACCAGCTGCTGCCGTCCGCGTTGCGTGAGGAGAACCGGCTCAACTTGCCCCGCCGCGTGGACGGTCACTACGTGCCCGGGTCTAGGCCGGGTTAACCCCCTGCCTCAGCCCGCCACCGCCTCGGGCGCCGTCCCGGGTTCGGCGGTGGCGGGTCGGTCCAGGGCCGCAAGATAACCGAAGATCGCCTGGAAGCCGAGGAGGCCGAGGAGCACCGCCAGGGGCAGGCTCCAGGTGTGGGCGAGGTCGTAGAGGGCCCCGAGCAGAGTCGGCCCGACGGCGGCTATCAGGTAGCCGACGCCCTGGGCCATGCCCGACAGGGCCATCGCCTCGTGCTGGTTGGAGGACCTGAGCACCATCACCATGAGTGCCAGGCTGATCGTCGCCCCCTGCCCGCTACCGAGCAGCACTGCCCACAGCACGTCGAGGCGGTGCGGCTCGGTGAGGAGGCCCGTAATGCCGAGGCCGGCGAGGGCGACGGCTCCGAGCACCGCGACGCGTACGTCGCCTACTCGGTGGGCGATCCAGGGTGTGACGAGGGCGGCGAAGATCCCGACGCAGTTGCTGACCGCGAGCAGGACTCCCGCGGTGACGACCGGGACGCCCCGGTCGTGGAACACGGTCGGCAGCCAAGCAAGCGTGGAGTAGAACTCGAGCGACTGCACCCCCATGAACAAGGTCACCGCCCAGGCGACGGGGCTCTTCCACAGTGTCGTCGTCACTTCGCCGAGGGTGATCTCGCCCGCGGGGCGGGCGTGAGATCTGAGAGGCACGAGAACGGCGATCGCCACGACCACCGGGAGCGCCCAGGCACCGGTCGCGAGTCGCCAGTTACCACCGAGCGCCCGCGCCAAGGGTGCTGTGGTCCCGGCTGCGAGGCCCGCCCCGGCGCTCAGCATCGCAGTGTAGAGGCCTGTCATGAGGCTGACCCGGCCGGGAAAGTCGCGTTTAACGATGCCAGGCATCAACACGTTGGCTATCGCGACCGAGACTCCGATCAAGAGCGTGCCGACGAAAAGCCCGGCGTAGCCCGTGGAACGCACGAGTATCCCGCAGAACAGCACGAGGAGGCAGCCGAGCAGGACGGCGCCGGTGCCCCTGCGACGCACGAGGCGGGGGGCGAGCGGAGCCAGGAGGCCGAAACAGATGAGTGGCAGTGTCGTAAGCAGCCCGGCCCCGGCTGCGGAAAGTCCGGTGGTACGCCGGATGGCGCCGAGGACCGGCGAGAGGGCGCTCATCGCGGGCCGCAGGTTCAAAGAGACGAGCAACAGACCAGCCGCCAACAAGAAACTGCCGCGTCGCCGGCCCGCCGGCGTCGGATCACCCACGCCGTTTCTCCTCACCTGTAAAGCAGATCTGCGGTAGTGGGCACGGCCCTGTAGCTGGCACAGCCGGGCTCACCCTAGCCAGCACTGGCTCGCCGTCCCAGTCCAACTCTTCGTGGCGGTGAACTACGACTCTTGTGCCGGTGCTGGACCGCCGGCGCGCACGACTAGGTCAAAACGACCCACCGCCGACCGTCGATGAGCTCGCGCACCGCGTCGAGGTGTCCAGCGTGGCACGCAGTCTCGGCAATCACGTGGAGAACAATCTCCCGCAGATCGTGCAGTCGCCAGGTGCCGAAGACCTCTTCGGGCCACCACAAAGGTGCAGCGTCCAGCGCAGTGGCAGAGATGACGGCGTCAGCGAGCCGGACCTGTTTCCTGTAAAGGTCGAACACGGCATCGACCGGCTCGTCTCCGCCGATGTCCCAGGCGGACCCTGTGGATTGGCCGAGCTCCATCTCTTCGCCAGCCACGACACGACGGAACCAGAACTGCTCCACATCAATCGCGAGATGGTGCACGAGAGCCAGGCAGCTCCACCCCGACGGCAGCACGGGGCGTCGCAGATCCTCCTCGGAAAGGCCATCGAGTATCCCGAGTACGTGATCGCGCTGGTCGTTGAGGCTTGACAAGAGCGCCTGGTGCTCCTGGCTCACTGCTGGTTCCGACATGGGCTCTCCTCCGCATCTCGGCCGTCGTCCTGTCTTGGCAGCGCCAAATCACGGGCCAATCATGCCAGGGAGCGCACCGCAGCTGTTCGGCGACCTGCCACGAGCAGCCTGAGGCCGTCGGTTGGTAGAGACCCGCCCGAGCGGGCATTCCTTTACAGGTGCGGACTGCGCTGCCGGCTCAGTACATGACCGCGCCGGCGGCGACATTTATGTCCTGGCCCGTCAAGTTGTTGGCAGACGGGGAGCACAAGAACAGCACCACCTCCACGACGTCGGCCTCGGTGACCGTGCGCTTAAAGGCCGTCCCATCGGTCATCTCGGCCCGCAACTCGTCAGGGGTGAGACCTCTTTCTCGCGACATCGAAGAGAGAACGCCTTCGAGCCGTTCGCCTTCCACGAGCCATGGCGAGACGAGGTTCACACTGATTCCCGACGGCCCGACCTCGTGCGCCAATGTCCGCGTGAGTCCGACGACGCCGAGCTTGGCTGCCGCGTAGGGCGATCGGTTGGGCAGGGGCTGTTTTCCCGTCACCGATCCGATGTTGACAATCTTGCCGTGCCCGGAGCGCTGCATATACGGCAGTGCCGCTTTGCAGGCGAGGAACACGCCCGTCAGGTTTACGGCGATGGTCTTGTTCCAGTCCTCGAGGCTGATGTCGACAAGAGGAGCCGTCGGCCCGGCGATGCCGGCGTTGTTCACGAGGATGTCGAGGACACCGCTCGAGCCCACCGCCAGCGACATTAGGTGCTCGAGGTGGACCGGGTCGGTGACGTCGCCGGCGCAGTAGTCGGCCGAGCCGCCCTCTTCTGTGATCGCTTCGCAGACCGCTGCCAGCTTCTCCGCCCGTCGACCGCTCACCACGACGCGCGCACCGTTGTTGGCCAGTCCCCTGGCAATGGCGGCTCCTATGCCCTGGCCCGCTCCGGTCACGACGGCCGAGAAGCCGACGAAGGGGTCCCTCACTCCGTTACCCATGGCTGGCCGCCTCACTGTCTCCGGGGAGCTGTTGCAGCTCCAGGCAGACCCCGTCGGGATCGTAGAGATACACCGCCCGACCGCCGGTGTTGATGCCTTCTGTGATGTAGATCGGCTCGTTGATGAGCTTGGCGCCGAGAGTCTTCAGGCGCTCGGCGGTCTCGAAGATGTCGTCGACGACAAAGGCGAGATGACCGGCACCGATCGTGCTCCGCTCGAGATCGACCGGCCCGCTCGGGGGCTGCTCGTAGCAGATGAGCTCCAGGACGTGTCCTGACGGAGGTGGCTCGGCGTCACTCAGACGTAGCTGGGCGATCTCGAGGGCCGCGTCCGGGTAACCGACGAGGCTGGAGGTGTAAGCGTTGTGCTGCAGCTGGCGGTGGCGCAGCACGAGGCCAAGGCCCTCGCAGTAAAAACGCAGACTCGCGTCGAGGTCACCGACGACGAAGCCGACATGGAAGATGGATCGAACGGGCAACGGTCTCCTATGGGTAACTCGGTAGAGAATCGATCAGTCCACGCCGGATCCGGCTAGGCCCCTCATGAAGGCGGGCTGGACGGCGAGGAAGACAAGGATCATCGGCAAGGTGACGATGACCACCGACGCGAAGATCACGTTCTGCGGTGTTACCGCTCCCTGGTTGGAGGTGGTGCCGACGGTCGCCAAGGTCTGCGTGAGCACCTGCAGAGATCCTCCCTCCGCTGCGACGAGAGGCCAGAGGAACATGTACCACGCTGTCAGGACTGAGATCGCCAGATACGCGGCCGTTGCCGGCCTCGCGAGTGGTATCACCAGTCTTCTCAACATCAGCCACCAGTTGGCGCCGTCGATGCGTGCCGCGTCGAAGAGCTCCTCCGGCAGCTGCTTTATGTACTGGCGGAACAAAAGCGAGCCGAACCCGGTCTGGGCGGCGATCGGAAGTATCAGCCCGGGATATGTGTTGATCAGACCCAGCTTGTAGGTGACGATGAAGGTTGGTATGAGCGTGGTGAGCAACGGAATGAATAGGGAGATGGCGAACAGAGCCGTGATCAGGCCACGCGACCTGAAACGCATCTTTGCTATCACGAGGCCCCCCGTGATGCACAGGACCCATTGTAAGCCGACCACCCCGACCGTGAAGATCAGCGAATTCACAAAGCTGCGCACCTCGATGACCTGCGTCATGCCGGAGAACGCGGCCGGGTAGTTCCCGAAATGAAGCGAGTTCGGTATGAACTGTGGAGGCTGATCCGACAGTTGTGAGTTCGACATCAAAGAGCCTGCAAGCATGTACAGAAGTGGTGCGGACATGAGCACGCCGACGACGACGGCGACAATGACCCTGACGCGCCTTGTGAGGCGGGGAGAGATCACCATCGGTTCACCAGAGCCGACAACCCTCGGAGAATGAGCAGGATGCCGGCGATGATCGCGATCTGGAGGACCGACAGCGCCGCAGCGTAACCCCAGGCGCCGAAGTCGAAGGACTCGAAGTAGATGTAATAGATCAATGTCTGGGTGGCGTTTATAGGGTCGCCCTGGGTGAGGATCCTGACGAGGTCGAAAGAGCCGTTCGTGAACGAGAGAAGGGCCACGATCGCCACGAGCGGTGTCATGTAGCGAACGCCGGGCCAGATGATGTAGCGGATACGTCGGATCGCCCCGCAGCCGTCCAGGGTGGATGCCTCTATCACCGAATCCGGGATCCGCTGCAATGCGGCCAGGTACAAGACGGTCGCGATTGGCAGGCTGAGCCAGATCGTGATGATGTCGAGGGCGGGCAGTGCCCAGGTCGTGCTCGCGAGCCAGTCAGGCGGGTTGGTGACCCCGAATCTCGTTATTACGTAGTCGAGGATCCCGTAGCCGGGCCCGTCTTGGAAGATGTAACGCCAGACGACAGCCGAGGCGGCGAAAGACATAGCGGCGGGGATGAGGTACAGCGAGCGCACCACGGTGAAAAAGCGGAAGCGGAAGTTGATCAGCATCGCCAGCCAAAGCGAGATGATCACCGTGGGCACGACGCCGAAGGCAATGAACTTCAACGTCGTCTCGGCCGCTTGCCAGACGAGCGGATCGTGGAACATCTGGCGGTAATTCGCGAGCCCTATCCACTTCGGGAAGCCGTTGGTTATGTCCCAGCTCGTGAAGCTCAAGTAGAGACCGCCGAGTACCGGAACGATGATGAAGATGGTGAACATCGCCAGGTTGGGAAAGACGATGATCGCCGCCCAGCGGCCGTCGCCGCGCTTCTTGCGCAGGTGGCGCGCCGGCACCGGAGATGCGCCCAAGGGAACGAGCAATGGCTCCGGCAGCTGCGTCACGGACATCAGGCCCCAACCTTCCAGATGAGAAGAGTTCTTGAAGCAGGAAGACTATTGCGATGCTTCCTGCAGGAAGTGTTGAACGGCCGGCTCAGGTTTCGAGCCGACCGTCCAACACCTTGCTAGTCAATCAACCGTGCAACGCTGCTCGATGTCAGCTGTTTAGCGAGTAGGCGTAGACCATCTGGTTTTGCAGGTTCGTGAACGCCTTGGCGATGCTCTCGTGACCGGTGGTCGCCGCCGTGACGGCGGCCGGGACATCGGTGTTCGACAAGGTGAACACGGTGCCCGGAGTTTGCGGTGCGATCGTCGCCGTGTCCGCGGCGATGACGTAGGCGGAGCTGTTGGCCGGAGCACCGGCAACGGTGCGCCAGGGAGCGGTCGGGCCGTTGTTAGATGCCTCTGCCGGCACGACGCCGCCCGTTGCCTCGCCCACGGCCTGACCGGCCGGCGAGAACAGGTACTTCAAGAACGCGAGCGCGATGGCGTTGTGCGTCTGCCCAGGGGCGAGGCACCAGCCGACGCTGCCTCCACCAGTCGGGATGACCTGCTTGCCGGTGACGCTCGTGATGGAAGGCATCGGAACCACGTTGTACTTGAACTTGCTGCCAATGGCCTGCTCGAGGCCCGGGAGGTTGCCGCGCACCTCGATCGACATGGCCGCCTCACCCGACTCGAAGAACGGTTCGCAACCGGATGAGCCGTTCTTGGCCTGCTGTTGGGCCTCTGGCACTGCGTCGCCGTTCAGCAGGGGGTCGATCATGAGGGCCCACGCCTTTAGAGCCGCCGGAGTGTCCAGGGTCGGGGTGGTCTCGGTGAACGCGGTCACCCCGTAAGCCTTGAGCACTGGGTTGTACTCGGCCTGCCAGTCGGGGCGCTCGCAGATGCCGTACTGGGACTGCGAGTTGCCCGACCCGACCTTGAGCTTGGCGGCGTCAGCGAGCATCTGGCTCCAGGTCCAGCCGTTCTGCGGGAACGGAACGCCAGCCTTTTGGAACTCGTTCTCGTTGTACATGATGACCGTCGCGTCTGCCTCGTTCGGCAGGGCGAAGACCTGACCCACACCGAAAGGCGCGCCCTTGGGTGGGACGTAAGACGCCATGAAGGTCTGGAGCCAGTAGTCCTGCGGGTACGGGCTCCCGGCCTTGAGGTCCGGCGAAAGGTCGGCTATGAGGCCGTCGACCTCGAGCGTCGGCGTCAAGACGTCATAGGTCTCGTCGATGTCGGGCTCGTTTCCGGCCAGTCTCTCGGTCTGGAGCAACGGGACGTAGGTGTCCGGTGTGTTGACGACATTGGCGGCTTGGATCTTCACGCCCGGGTTGAGCTTCTCGAACGCGGCGATCACCGGCTTCATGACCGGCGTCGAGAAAGTGAACACGTTCATGGTGAGTGTGCCGCTGAGCCCCCTGCTCGTCTTTACGGACGCGCCGGAAGCGTTGGCCCCGACCGCCGAAAGGCTGCCCACGAGCAGGCAGGTGCCGACGGCTGCCGTGATGTTCCTGCCGAGCCGGGACGAGCGTGCCGGGCGCCGCTTGCGCGCCCCGCTGCCGCCATCCCCGCCCGCGCTGGGTATTGTCATCTGATCTCCTTTGCTAACCACGTTGGACCTGGGCGTGCCAGGAGAGTCGCGCCGGCGTCAGTGGAAAAACTTCGGTATTGCCTGCCTGCTGCAACTCGATGACCGCCCCCGGATGTGCACCGGCGACCGAGCCCCCAGGCCCGGTCGGCTTTGCAAGGCCGAGATGCCGACGCACATCGATCACAGGCATGTGCCCCCCGCCGTCGTCTCCACGTTCACTGGACTTCCCCCCGTCCGCGTTGTAATGTTTCAACGGACCGAGACAAGGTACGGAGTTCGGGGGGACTTGTCAAGGTTTACGCCGATTTCGTCTAGCGGGCACTGTCGCAGCCGCGGCGGGTTTGTTGCTGGGCGTCGAACCCTGAGCCTGGCACCCGCGGAACGAAGCGTCAGTGGGGACGGAGGCGGGAGGAAGCTCATGGGGCAAACGAGATCCGACGACGCTTCGTCTCGCCCGGGGGCGAAAGCCCCGGCCGCTACGGATCTGCCGGAGGACTGGAAGCACCTGTTGCGCACGATGCTTTCCATCCGCTATTTCGAGGATCAGGTCAAAGGCCTTTTCGGATCAGGCCTTGTCCGGGGGAGCACGCACTTGTGCCAGGGCCAGGAGGCCGTCTCGGTAGGTGTGTGCTCGCTTCTCACCCCCGGAGACGTGATGACATGCACCTACCGCGGCCACGGGGCCGTTCTCGCGGCGGGCGCGGCGATGGACGCCTCCTTCGGCGAGATTCTCGGCCGCCAAGGAGGCCTTTGCGGGGGCAAGGGCGGCTCTATGCACCTCGCAGATCTCGAAAAGGGCATCATCGGCTCGAACGCGATAGTGGGTGCCCACCTCCCGATCGCCGTCGGGGCGGGCCTCGCCGCGCAGCACCGCAAGGAGGGAAAGGTGTGCGTGGCGTTCACCGGCGACGGTTCGACCAACATCGGCGCCTTCCACGAGAGCTTGAACATGGCGGCCGTCTGGCGACTGCCGGTCGTCGTCGTCATCGAGAACAACCACTACGGCGAGTACAGCCCACTGGCAGCGACAACCGCCATCCCACGGCTGTCGGAAAGGGCAGTCTCTTATGGAATCCCTGGCGTCACGGTTGACGGCAATGACCTGCTCGCCGTGCGGCGGGTCACCTCTGAGGCCTTCGCCCGCGCCCGGGCCGGCGCCGGCCCGACGCTGATCGAGGCCGACACCTACCGTCACGAGGGCCATTCCCGCTCCGACCCGGCCAAATACCGGCCCGAGGGCGAGTTGGAACAGTGGCTCGCGCGCGACCCGATACCCCGCTTCGAAGAGGTTGTGCGAGCGGCTGGGGCTGCGGGCTCAGAAGAGCTCGAGTCACTGCGCGCCGAGGTCGCCATTGAGGTGAAGGCGGCG